>VAPK010128279.1_pt1 | contig 28744 bp, 29 predicted proteins | sample 3395031 | NCBI WGS metagenome assembly VAPK01 (sample SAMN08290443, study PRJNA428436) | hydrothermal vent metagenome | isolation source: Deep-sea hydrothermal vent chimney 1 | place: Pacific Ocean: Juan De Fuca Ridge
CCGTGGAATGAGTAAGGATTTGAAGACAAAGATGATCATTTATTATTTAGAAAACCACTGAAAAACAGCTAAAAAAGCACCCGTTTTTGCCATTAACTCCCAAATCCATACAAAACAGACGCGTATAAGGTGTGAACCTCCTTTGTTGTGGTATTTCTAAAGTAAAAATTTATTTGGGTAAAATACGAAACGTGGTTAAAGCGGCTTTCATTTGGATGGGGGGTGCGAGCAAGAGAGCCGACTAATAATCCCTTTCCGGAAGTAATCTCTTCTTCAGTAATATTCTCTGGAAGCATGGTCGGAACAGAAATACAACCTGACAATATAAGTGGAAGGAGTAAAGAGATGTAAAACTTCATTGAGAATTCTTTTTTTAGAGTGATCTAAGCTGAGAAGGAGGATCCACAGCCACAAGTCGTCGTCGCATTCGGGTTGCGAATAACAAATTGCGCACCTTCGATACCATCGGTATAGTCGATTTCCGCACCGACTAGGTATTGGAAACTGGTGGGATCAACGAGCAATGTAACGCCATTTTTCTCAACTTGAGTGTCGTCTTCACCGATATCTTCTTCGAAGGTAAAACCATACTGAAAACCAGAGCAGCCACCGCCTGTGATAAACACACGTAGTTTAAGCTGATCGTTATCTTCTTCTTTGATGAGCGCGCTAACTTTGCTGGCAGCCGCGTCGGTAAAAATAATTGGGTTAGGAATATCGCTTCCCATGATGTTACTCCCTTATGTGATTTGTATCGTCAATTATCCAAGCTTAGATGATTTAGTCAAGGTTTATCCGCATCTGAATCGCTGCCATCGCTTGATGCAAGCATAATCTGCTCGCCATCTTGACCAATACTCATGATGGGATCATTTTCTTTAACGTGGATTAAATTGCCATTAATTTGTGCGCCTTCTTCCATTTGCAATAAGGCATAATAGACGTTACCGGTTATTTGGGTGTTTTCGGCGAGCTCAAGGTGCCCTGTGGAATAGAGGTTGCCTAAGATGGTGCCATTAATAATCATATTAGGTACGCGGACATCACCTTCTATTTTTCCAGCTTCGCTTAGCGTGAGTACGGCATTACTATCCTCACTAGAGGTGACATTGCCCGTGATAATACCATCAACACGGAGGCCGCCATAAAAGGCAATATTGCCTTCGATATGCGTTTGTTGGCCAATCAGTGTATCTAGCTGACGGAGCATTTTTCTACGTTGTTTTTTATTAAGCATCTTAATTCTCGGCTAAGGATTCAGTGAGCTTCCACTCAAAGGATTGTAGGCGGTTAGGCTCGCCCTCTTGGGAAAGCACAACGACTACTTTTTCAGGGTTGACGTCTGTTGTAAGCGTGAAATAACCTTCAATTACCTGTACGTAGCGAAGTTTGAAATTTGTTTCAGCTAGTATGACAGGTAAAACATTACTTTCGTTCGCTGGTAGTTGCAGTATAGCGTTACCTTGTAGTGGCGATTCAATACGTTGGCCTTGCGTGAGAATGAGCCGATAACGAAATTGATTCGGTGGCGCATCATCATCTGCGAATAATTGGAATTTATGGATTTGTAGGCCACTGGCCTTTTTACCTTGGGTCACGGTTTGGTAAAATGAGAGTTCTTTTTCGAGATCGAGCACTTGGTCTTGCAAGAGGGTAAGTTGCTTTTCTAGTTGTTCATTAGTGGCTTCTTGGATCACTAGTGCTTGACTTTTTTGACGTGCATTGGCCGATGTTTGTGAGAGCTGTTGTTGCTGTGATCCAATGGTCTCGGCTTGTTGTTGTGATTGGCGCTGTTGTGCGTATTCTGTCGCTTCGAGGCGCTGGTTTTGTGTGGCTTGTTGCCCGCGTAAGTGCCAGGAATAATAGCCTAGCGCAGCGATGATCAAACACAGAATAGCGATGAGCATAATGCTATGCCAGGGTGATGAGGTGCGGATGACATGCTTGGGTAGACTGGACATATTATTGGCTTGGCTTAAGGCAATGCCGCGATAATATTAATCGCAGTGGATTCATCAAATCCGAACATAATATTCATATTTTGAACGGCTTGGCCAGAAGCACCTTTGACTAAGTTGTCGATGACGGACAAAACAACAACGGTGTTGCTGTTTTGTGGTTGATGTATGGCGATGCGACAGGTGTTGGTGCCCCGGACGCTACGCGTGCTCGGATGGCTACCTGCGGGCATCACGTCGACAAAAGGCTCATTGGCAAACTGTTGCTCGTAAAGTGATTGCAGATCTGTATCTTGGGTAAGCTGGGCATAGAGTGTGGCATGAATGCCGCGAATCATCGGTGTGAGATGGGGGACAAAAGTCAGGCCAACTGCTTTGCTTGAAATAATATTGAGCCCTTGCTGTATTTCAGGCAAGTGGCGATGACCTGTCACAGCATAAGCAGAGAGGTCTTCAGATGCTTCGGCAAGTAAAGCACGCACTGAGGCTTTACGTCCTGCGCCACTGACCCCTGATTTCACATCTGCGATAAGGTGTGTAGGGTCAATGACGCCTGCTTTTAGTAAGGGCAAAAAGCCTAATTGGGTGGCGGTTGGGTAACAACCAGGCACTGCAATCAATTGGGCAGATTTTATTTTTTCGCGATTGATTTCGGGCAAACCATAAACAGCTTGCGGGATGATCTCGGGGCAGGTGTGTGGCATGTTATACCACTGCTCCCAAAGCGCAACGTCTTGCAGGCGGAAGTCAGCAGAAAGATCGATGATGCGCGTGCCACGTTTCATCAGTTCGGGCACCAGCGCCATGGCGACACAATGTGGCGTGGCGAAAAAAACGAGATCACATTCCGCGAGGGTATCCACATCGGGTTCACTAAAGATTAAATCAACATGGCCACGTAGGTTCGGAAATAAGTCACTCACGGGCATGCCCGCTTCACTGCGTGAGGTAATCACCTTGAGTGTGACTTCTGGGTGATGGGCGAGCAGGCGCAACAATTCAACGCCTGTGTAACCTGTTCCGCCGACAATACCAACATTAATCATACTGTTATTCCTGAATAACTTTAGATAGTTATTATATGTTTTTAGCGAGACATTTACACGCTAAGTATTTTTCGACAGGGCAATTTTTAACGCAGACATGGCGGAAAAGACGACGCGAGTTAGTGTCTAAAATGGCGCATGCCAGTAAACACCATCGCCATCCCATGTTCATCTGCGGCGGCAATTACTTCTTCATCACGCATCGAGCCACCTGGTTGAATTACGGCACTGATTCCTGCTTCAGCCGCACCATCTAAGCCATCACGGAATGGGAAGAAGGCATCAGATGCCATCACAGCACCGGATACCGTTAGACCCGCATCAGCAGCTTTAATGGCAGCAATCTGACTGCTAACCACACGGCTCATTTGGCCTGCACCAATACCGATTGTTTGCTGATCTTTGGCATACACAATTGCATTGGACTTAACGAATTTTGCCACGCGCCAAGCAAATAAGAGATCTTGTATTTGACGTTGTGTGGGCGCCTTTTTCGTGACGACTTTAAGATCTGTTGCCGTTACAAGCGCAGTATCACGATCTTGAACTAACAGGCCACCAGTGACGCGTTTATAGTCTAGTTCTATGCTGGGCTTACTTGCCCATGGTCCGCAAGCCAGTAAGCGCAGATTGGGCTTTTTGCTGATAATTGTTTGCGCCGCTTCACTGATCGCAGGCGCGATAATAACTTCGACAAATTGCCGATCGACGATGGCTTGTGCCGTCGCTTCATCCAAGGTTTGGTTAAAGGCAATGATGCCACCAAAGGCAGAGGTAGGGTCGGTTTGGAAGGCGAGATCGTAAGCGGTCAGTAAATTATTTGCCGTGGCTACACCACAGGGATTGGCATGTTTGACAATGACGCAGGCAGGCGATTCTGGAAATGATTTAACACATTCTAAGGCGGCATCGGTATCGGCAATATTATTATAAGATAGCGCCTTGCCTTGTAATTGTTTGGCGGCAGAAATGGTGCCTGACGCGGGATGCGTTTCGGTATAAAATGCGGCTTGTTGGTGCGGATTCTCACCATAACGCATGTCTTGTAGTTTATGAAATTGGCTGTTGAACGTGCGTGGGAAATTGCTTTCTGCATCGTTCTCCGTAGTGAGTTTGCCAAGATAATTTGCAATCATGCCATCATATTGCGCGGTATGTTCGAAGGTTTTAACCGCCAAGTCAAAACGGGTTGTATCATCAACGCAGCCACTTACTTTCATTTGTTCCAAGATACGAGTGTAATCTTTAGGATCAATAGCTACGGTGACTGAGGCATGATTTTTTGCCGCTGCACGCAGCATAGTTGGGCCACCAATATCAATGTTTTCAATCGCCATTTCAAGCGTGCAATCATCGCGAGCAATGGTTGCTGCGAAAGGATAAAGATTTACTACAACGAGGTCAATCGGCGCAATACCATGTTCTGCCATAATGGCTTCATCGGTTCCTCGGCGACCTAGTAAACCGCCATGAATTTTAGGATGTAGTGTTTTAATTCGGCCATCCATCATCTCAGGAAAGCCGGTGTGTTCTGATACTTCTGTTACGGGTATGCCGGCTTCTTGCAATAATTTTGCCGTACCGCCTGTTGACAGTAATTCGACGTTTAATGCATGTAATGCTTGGGCAAATTCAAGGATCCCCGCTTTATCAGAAACGCTAAGGAGTGCTCGTTGGATGGTGTTCATGTCTATTTTCCTAAAAAGCCTAAACGAGGCCGTATGTTTTTAATTTTTTCCGTAAGGTACCACGATTAAGACCGAGCATTTCTGCGGCTTGGCTTTGGTTACCTTGGGTGTGGGTGAGCGTTGCTTTGAGCATGGGGCCTTCGACTTCGGCCAAAAATACATCGTAAAGGTTGGTTGTTACTTCACCATTGAGCTGTTCAAAATAGGTGGTGAGTGCATGTTCTACACAGCAACTTAGTGAGGTGTGGCATTGCTTGTTGGCATTTTTTTTCTCATCTTCACTCATGCTGCTTTATTATCCGTTGGTGTTTGCGATGCCAGCTGCTCAAAAAAGGCTTGGGTAAATTCTAATTGTTGTTGGGGATATTCTAACGTATTCATCTGCTGCCGGAAGGTATTTCCGTCACGAAATCCTTTGCTATACCATGCGATATGTTTGCGTGCCATACGGACACCCGTATAGTCACCATAAAACACATAAAGCGTATTCATATGTGTGAGCAAGGTGTTTTTTACGGTATTGAGAGACGGGGGCGCTAGATGCTTGCCATGCGCAAGATAATGCAAAATTTGTTGAAAGATCCAAGGATTACCCTGCGCGGCGCGACCGATCATGAGTCCATCTGCTTGCGTATAGTCTAGTACCTGTTTGGCTTTTTCAGGGCTACTGATATCGCCATTGGCGAGAATTGGGATATGGACCGCTTGTTTGATTGCCGCAATGGTGTCAAATTCTGCTTCGCCTTTATAGGCACAGGCGCGTGTGCGGCCATGCACCGCCAGCGCTTGGATGCCAGCGCTCTCAGCAATTTTGGCAATGCGTACACCATTGCGATTATCCAAATCCCAACCCGTGCGAATTTTTAAGGTAACCGGCACCGCGACGGCATTCACCACGGCGCTCAAGATCTCATCGACTAATGCTTCATGTTGCAATAATGCAGAGCCAGCCATCACATTACAGACTTTTTTCGCGGGACAGCCCATGTTGATATCAATAATATGTGCACCTTGATCGACATTATGCTTGGCGGCTTCCGCCATCATCTGTGGATCAGCGCCCGCGATCTGTACGCTACGTGGTTCTGGCTCACCATCATGATTAGCGCGGAGCAAAGATTTTTTGCTGGCCCAGAGCGATTTATTCGCAGTGATCATTTCCGACACCGCCATGCCCGCACCTAATTGGCGGCAGAGCTGACGAAAAGGCCGATCAGTTACCCCTGCCATGGGGGCGAGCACCAAATTATTGGGCAAGGTATAAGGACCAATAATGAGTGGTTTAGCGGCGCTCATGGCGATTTCCATTGAGGCGGATCCATTCTTCGCTTTGGACAGTCGGTTGCATATCGAACCAGCGGGCATAATGCGCGCTGAGATCAGCGGCTTGACTCTCTAAAATACCAGAGAGCACGAGATCGGCATCTGGCAACGTCAGCGAAGCTAAAGTGGGTGCTAATTCAGTGAGCGGGCCAGCTAATATGTTGGCAAGTAAAATATCCGCAGGCAAATCGGGGCAATTTTTTGGTAAATAAGTCTCAATGGATACATGATTACGGATGGCATTCTCTTGGGTGGCTTTCAAGGCCTGTGGATCGGTATCCACGCCAATCACTTTTTTAGCACCGAGCAAAGCGGCTGCAATAGCTAAGATACCGCTCCCACAACCATAATCAATCACGATTTTATCTTTCACATCAGCCTGATCCAACCAATTCAAGCAAAGCGCGGTGGTGGGATGGGTACCTGTGCCAAATGCTAAGCCTGGATCAAGCATAATATTGGTGGCATCGGGATCTGGTGGTGTATGCCAGCTCGGGCAGATCCAAAGCCGTTCACCAAATTGGATCGGGTGGAAGTTATCCATCCATTCACGTTCCCAATCTTTATCTTCGATGGCTTCTACACGATAATGCGGTATGGGCTCAGGCGATAGAAAATGGGCCAACATATTGTCAATTTGCTGGCTATCTTGATCAGCAGGGAATAGGGCAATAACGCGGGTTGATTGCCATAATGGTGTTTCGCCTAAACCAGGCTCATAAAGTGGCTGGTCAGCGCTGTCTTCCAACGTCACGGCGCCGGCACCACATTCTGTTAAATGGTCTGAGAGCGCGGGCGCAAGATCATGTGTGCTATCAAAAATAAACTGAACCCAAGCCATTTTCTGGGAGCCGCTAAAGGCCTAGTTTTTTCTCAAGATAATGGATGTTGGCGCCACCTGCTTGGAAATGAGTGTCTTCCATAATTTTTTGCTGGAGTGCCACATTTGTTTTGATCCCATCAATGCCAATTTCATTCAGTGCTGTCCGCATGCGGGCAATAGCAGAGGCGCGATCATTACCATAGGCAATCAACTTGCAGATCATGGAATCATAGGTTGGCGGCACACGATAGCCACTATAAATATGAGAATCAACCCGAATACCCACCCCACCTGGCGCGTGATAATGCGTGATTAAACCCGGGCTAGGCATAAAGGTCTCGGCATCTTCGGCATTGATTCGACATTCAATAGCATGGCCATGTAACACCACATCTTCTTGTCTGATAGAAAGCGGCTCACCCGCAGCAATACGGATCTGCTCAGCAATCAGGTCGATACGAGTGACTTGTTCAGTGACAGGATGCTCCACCTGGATCCGCGTATTCATTTCTATAAAATAAAACTCGTCATTTTCGTATAGGAACTCAAATGTACCGGCGCCGTGATAACCAATTTCACGACAGGCATTGGCACAGACCGCCCCCATTCGATTGCGTACTTCCGGCGTAATACCTGGCGCAGGGGCTTCTTCAACCACTTTTTGATGGCGACGCTGCATCGAGCAATCACGTTCTCCCAAGTGAATGGCATTACCATGTTTATCAGATAAGATTTGGAATTCAACATGGCGTGGGTTCATCAGAAATTTTTCCATATACACCATATCGTTGCCGAAAATCGTACCTGCTTCGGTTTTGGTCAAGGAAATCGCGTTTAATAGATGTGCTTCGCTATGCACTTCACGCATACCACGACCCCCACCCCCACCCGCGGCTTTAATAATTAAGGGGTAGCCAATGTCAGCGGCGAGGCGTAAATTCGTTTCATCATCGTCACCCAGTGGGCCATCAGAACCGGGCACACAGGGTACGCCTGCGGCTTTCATCGCCGCAATCGCAGAAACCTTGTCGCCCATTAAGCGGATGGTATCTGCGGTGGGGCCAATGAAGATAAAACCACTTTGTTCAACACGTTCAGCAAAATCTGCATTTTCAGCTAAAAAACCATAACCGGGGTGAATCGCTGTTGCATCCGTGATTTCGGCAGCACTAATGATGGCAGGGATATTGAGATAGCTATCGGGCGATGGCGCGGGGCCGATGCACACCGTTTCGTCTGCTAATAAAACATGTTTCAGATTACTATCAATATCCGAATGAAGCGCGACAGTTTTAATGCCTAATTCTTGGCAAGCGCGGAGAATACGAAGGGCAATTTCCCCTCGGTTTGCAATAACAATTTTATCAATCATGGTGGTTCCTGAATGGGATACGAAGTACGAATGTTTAATCAATGATCAGTAAAGGCTGATCAAACTCAACAGGATGACCATTTTCGACCAAAATTGCACTCACTGTACCACTGCGATCTGCTTCAATTTGGTTAAACATTTTCATGGCTTCGATAATACACACCACATCGCCTTTTTGAACTGATTGTCCGACTTCAACAAAAGCAGCCGACTCTGGAGAAGCAGAACGATAGAAACTACCGACCATAGGTGATTTCAAGGCATTTTCAGAAACGGCCTCAGCAGGCGGCTCAGTCGTTACTGAGGGCGCTTCAGACAGTGTCGCAGTGGGTGCCGCGATGGCTGCTGGGGCCGCGGCCATCATAACCGGTGCCGTACCGTTGCGGCTGATGCGAACAGATTCTTCACCTTCATGAATTTCAATTTCAGCCACATCAGATTCTTGAATGAGCTCAATCAGTTTTTTAATTTTACGAATGTCCATGAATAACCTTTAGTTTAATGTGTTGTGTTGATGTGATGGAGGGCCGCTTGTAATGCAAATTCATATCCTTGCGCACCTAAACCACAGATAACGCCTTGTGCAAGGTCGGCCAGAAATGAATGTTGCCGAAATTCTTCACGGGCATATACATTGGATAAATGTACTTCAATAAATGGGATTTCAACGGCTGCAAAAGCATCCCGTAATGCGAGGCTGGTGTGTGTTAGTGCGGCGGCATTAATAATAATAAAATCGACCTTATTATGTTTTGCATCCTGAATTTTATTGACTAAGTCATGTTCGGCATTGCTTTGAAAATGTTCGAGCAAACATGCGCCCTCAGCGTGTGCTTTATTTTGTAATCGGGTATTAATATCGGTCAAGGTATCCGAACCATAAAGCGCCGGCTCACGGCTACCAAGTAGATTAAGATTGGGCCCATGGAGGACAAGAATTTTAGCCATTAGAATAGTCTCAGCTATTAATCAAAAAAGCGTGATTAAAGATGCGGTTAATTTTGCACGCTCAGATGATAATTGTCCAGTTTTTTTGTTAAAAACAGGCTATTTTGTTGTGATCTTCGTCGAAAATAACACTTTATGGCTGTCTGGCTATTGATTGCTTCTCGAATGATCTGGTATCGTTGAGGTAAGATGGATCGAGCGCATTGGCTCGTATGGATATGGAAGCAGATAATATGCAAAAAAATAAACGTATTTTCATGATAATCATAATGTCACTTTTGGTATTAAGTGCGTGTGCCAGCAAACCTGCCCCGCTGCCCACCCCAATAGAAACAAAAGCGGTCCGATTGGAAAAACGAGCGCAAGCAGATATGCAGATGCAAGATTATGCCGCAGCCACTAAATCAGCACACGATGCATTGCGCTTATATGCGGCATTGGATGATCGAGCGGGGCAATTGCGATCGCATATTAATTTAACGCGGCTTTTTATATTGCAGCGTCAGCCTGATCGCGCAGAAAAACATTTGTTGAAGGCGCGCGAGATTGTTAAAGAAACAGATGATTCGGCGCAACGTTATCAGGTGCATTTACTGACCGGCAAGTTCAATAATGATGCCGCAGAATTTACATTGGCACGAGAGACAGCTAATAGCTTGTTGGAACAGGCCGTAGCAGAAACGTATCTTGCGCATTATGAGGCAGCCAAGCAGTTAGTAGATAAGTTGTCGCCAAATTTATCCATTCGCACAGAGGTTGACGATACCGCTTTTGTGATGCTGCAATATGCACGTTTTGCAGATGATTTTGATTCAGCGACACTAGCGCTCACACTATATAAATCAAATGAAAACACCATTGGTATTTCAGACTCACTCTATGTATTAGCCATGATTTCTAGAAAGCAGGGTAACAAGCTGCAAGCAGATAATTATTTACAGCGGGCATTAGAAGTCAATTTGGCGATAGGTGATAAACGGCGAATAGCGGCAACACTTGAGGCAATCGCAGGACAGGTAGAAAAATAATGTTTACTGCCGTCGGCCGAGAGATCCGGGAGACCATTCGAGAGATATTTGATCTTTTTGCATTAATTTATATCTCGCTGAAAGCCAGCCTGGGGATTTTTAATGCATCGCATCGCTCTATTTTTATGAGCCGATTCATTCATCATCTTTATTATGCGGGTGTGAAGACGATTTATATTGTGATGGTGATTTCGATTTTATTGGGTGCCTTGCTGGTTTCTCAATTGAAAGGTATTGCCGAAGGGCGGACCTTTGTAGATGCCTACGCTTGGCTTTATGTGATTTTCATTGTGCGTGAACTGGCACCTTTGATTTGTGGGATTATTTTGATTGGTCGATCGGCTAGCGCGATGACCGCTGAAATTAGTTATCTCAAAATATCCAATGAATTTGATGTGTTGCGTGGCTTGGGTGTGGATCCGGTGTTTATTTTCCTCGTGCCCGTATTCTTGGCTTTTCCACTCGCCTTAGTATTGATGCTGATCTACTTTGATGCCTTTAGTATTCTTGCGGGTTATTTTATGGTGTCGTGGTTGGACCCAGAGCACCATAGTTTTATTGATTTTGCGACAGCGATCATTACCAAGATTTCGCTCACTGAGGCCGTCGTTACTATCTTGAAAGGCCTGATAGGCGGCGGATTTATCGGCATTATCTCGATTTACTTTGGTTCAAAAGCAGGTGGGCGATTTTCAGACATGTCACAAGCGATTGCCAATGCCACTACAACGCAACTGATTGTATTCTTTTTGATTAATGTTTTGCTATCGGTGGTGGCTTATGGCGGATAGTCGTGTGATTTTATCCATCCGGGATTTGCATATTAGTTTTGATGGCCAGTTGGTATTTAATGATGTTAATTTAGATGTGCATGAAGATGATTTTATTGTCATCACAACGGGCGTTATGGATGGGGCGACAACGTTATTAAAGTCTATTTTAGGCTTGGTTGAGGGTGTGCGAAGTCAAATTATCTTTGATGGCAATGATGTGTTGCAGTCGGAAGATCGCTTAGCGCGTCGACTTTCACGACAGAAAGTGGGCCTGGTTTATGAGGCGGCAGGGTTGATCAGTGCGATGACGGTGTACCAAAATATTGCCCTACCGCTTGCTTATCATACGGACTTGAGTGAGGCTGAGATTGAGCAGAAAATAAATATTGTGGCACAAGATTTAGAGATTACAGCGCTGCTTTATTTAGAACCAAATGAACTCAATGATACGCAAACGCGAATTGTGAATTTAGCACGTGCCTTGGTGATTACGCCGCGATTATTATTGGTTGATGAATTAGAAGGCGGGATGTCGGTGGAGGCCATGGCGCAAATGGTGGCGGTTATTCAACGTTATCAACAGAAACATCATTTTGGGGTGGTGATGACGTCATTAGAAAAAAAAGCAGCATTTGCAACATCACATTATAGTATTAAAAATAATCAGTTAGAGGTGGATTATGTCCGACAAAAATAGAAATCACGGTATTGAAGTGCGGCATATTGATCGTATTGTGGGTGTTTTCATTATCGGTGCAATTATTATTGGGGTGGCAAGTTGGTTCTTACGGCTACATGGTGTTGGGGCGTTAGAAGATAAGATCTCATTTCATACTATCTTATCGGAGTCATTTGGCTTATCGCCAACGGGGGAAATCGATTTGGCGGGCATTACCATTGGTATGGTTGAAAATGTAACCTTGCAGGATGACGGTAATGTACGCGTTGATATGGCTTTTATTGAACGATATAAATCATTTCTAACCGTTGGCAGTCAGCTAGAGGTAGAGCCTACAATTGGTGTGCAATCATTACTTGGCGGTGGCGGGTTAATTTTTCACTATAATGCAGACGAAACAAAATTACTCACGCCAGACACTGCGATGACGGTGATTGAGCCCGTTGATCTGGCGGCACAAATTGCTGCTTTCGATTTGCCAGGATTAGCGGAACAAATTAAAAGCATTGTGGCGAATGTGGAACAACTCACCGGCGAGCAGGGTGCCTTATCGTTGGCGCTAAATAATGTGAGTAGCATTACCGCTGATGTGGCAGAAAGTGCACGCGTCTTTCCCCTGCTGATGGAGGATGTTGCGCAACAAGTTCCTAAAATAATTGGGAATGTTGAAACGCTCACGCGGCGTTTAGAGGAAGATCAAGTGCCTGAGATATTGGGTAGCGTGGAAAATAATTTAGCCAGTTTACAAACCGCGATGGATTCGGTATCGAGTATATTGACGAGTTCAGAAGGTAATATCAAACAGATCATGGGCAATGCTGCTGGCGCGACCGATCAGTTAAATAAAGCCACCGCCGATTTGAATCTTTTATTGGCTGAATTGCAAGGCATTGTGAAAGATGTGCATGCGAGTAGTGCACAATTGCCAGGCGTATTGGCGCGGAGCGAAGATTTATTGGATAATTCAGTGGAACTCACCGATAAATTAAATAGTCATTGGTTATTAGGTGGTAAAGGTGAGGGAAGTGAGCCAACGCAACCGTGGCCATCTATTCATTCGATTGGTGAGTCGCCGTATGATGAAGTGGGCAAACCGTAGGGCCTTGAAAAATATATTATCGCCTCCATATTTTAAGCAGTAAAATTATCTAAAAAGGATATTAACATGCAAAGAATTTTCTTATTTGTCGCCACAAATGTTGCGATTTTGGCGATATTAAGCATTACCATGCGCCTATTAGGCCTAGAGAGCTTGTTGGATGAGCAAGGTGTTAACCTTAATCTCAATGCTTTGCTGGTGTATGCCGCCATTATTGGTTTTGCGGGTTCTTTTATCTCGCTTGCCATTTCAAAGTGGATGGCGAAGCGCTCAACAGGTGCCCAAGTGATTACTGAACCGAGTAATGATACCGAACGTTGGCTAGTGAATACCGTTGCGCGACAGGCAGATCAAGCGGGCATTGGTATGCCAGAGGTTGCCATTTATCAAGATCCGACACCGAATGCCTTTGCCACGGGAATGAATAAAAATAAAGCGCTGGTGGCGGTGAGTTCAGGCTTAATGGAATCGATGACGCAGGATGAAGTGGAGGCCGTATTGGCACACGAAGTTAGCCATGTATCGAATGGCGATATGGTGACAATGGCGTTGATCCAAGGCGTGGTGAATACCTTTGTTATCTTCCTCTCACGGATCATTGGTCATGTGGTTGATCGGGTGGTGTTCAAAACACAACGTGGTCACGGCCCTGCCTATTGGATTACGTCCATTATTGCCCAAGTAGTGCTCAGTATTTTGGCCAGCATTATTGTGATGTGGTTTAGCCGCAAGCGTGAATACCGTGCCGATGCGGGTGCAGCAAAACTGGTTGGGCCAGGCAAAATGATTGCTGCCTTGCAACGTCTTGATAGCAAACCAACCCACGCGTTACCCGATCAATTGAATGCGTTAGGTATTTCAGGCAGCAAAGCACGGTTTGGCAAGCTGTTTATGACCCATCCAACCATTGACAGTCGGATTGAGGCATTACGGAATCAAGGTTAAACTTTTTTCTTAAGTAAGTAGGGCTGCTCGAATAAACCGTTGGAGTGAATAACATTTGTTTTATGTTGTTCGCTCCAATGCCACCTATTTGAAGCAAACAGATTAGTCATTGCAGTATGTTCGCAATGAAAAGGTGGGCCACCTTCTTGGCCAGTTTGCATAAAATGGGCGAATAGTTTTCCTTTGGGGTTGAGCCAGTTGTATAAGCATGTTTCATAGGTCTGCCAGTGTTCAGACGGCAGGGCACATAAACTGGTTTGTTCATAAATAGCATCAAAATGCTGGTCTGGCTGCCAAGTAAAAAAATCGGCTTGTATCAGCGTTGCGGTTAGATTTTTAGCCTCAAGCACTTCGTTGAGATTTTCAATTGGGCTGGGTGCAATATCAACCGCAACCACATCAAATCCTTTTTCAGCTAATGCCACTACTTCATGACCATTGCCACAGCCGGGAATTAAAATACGACAGGGCTTGAGTAAATCATTATCTAGCCAATAATGTAGATTAGGGCTGGCTTCACCGCGATCCCAACCCGTTTGGCCTTGCTGGTAACGGTTTTCCCATTCATCTTGGTCGTGCTTTAGTTCTGTCGTTTGCCGTGAACAGCAGGTGGCGGTGTTTTGTTGGATGGGTGGGCAATGTATCGAGCCATAGGAGCAGAAGACGCAGCAGTCCCCTTTTAGTGGTTTAAGTAATACACCACATTTCGTGCATTCATAAAACCATTGGCAGGCATCCGTCGGCATGGTTTCCGTTGTTTGCTCGCCACATTCAGGGCAGGTGAGCGTGGATTCTAGAATAATATCGTTTGCCATGGCGGTTAGCGTGTGGGCAGGCTTTTAAGATGCTGGATGAGCACATCTGCTTCAACCAGACCGACGAGACGATGTTGCGTTAGTTCTTCCCCTGATGGGGTGAAGAACAAGATAGTGGGCGGGCCAAAGACATTGAGTGCCTTGGCCATCGCTTTGTGTTCAGCGGTGTTGTCGGTCATATCGAGCTGTAATAGTCGATAATTACTCAGTACTGCTTGCACAGATGACTCGCTAAAAGTGGTCAGTTCCATGCGTTTACATTCGATACACCAATCAGCATAAAAATCGAGCATGATGGGGCGTGGATCGGGTTTGCTAAATTCTGCTTCTAATGCGGCGAGGCTTTGTGTGGGCTGAAACGCAAGGTGTTTATTATTAGATGCGTCTGCGCTACTGCTGGCCATTGAGAAGCCTTGTAGGGGTTGTAAGCGATTATGGCTGAGATGGCCTGTCGCGGCGGCAACGAGATAGAGGATACCGTATAAGAGCACGATAATACCGAGGCCTTTGGCAAGCTTGTGTGTGCCAGATGCGCTATGGAAATCCAGGGTGGAGAGTGCGCCGAGGTAGATAGCAGCGACAATAAGCAAAGCGCCCCATAAAAATTGGCTAGCGGAGGCAGGCAAAATGCGTTCTAAAAACCAGATGGCGAGGCCGAGCAACATAAAGCCAAAAACGGCTTTAATATTATTCATCCATTTGCCGCTTTTTGGCAGCAAACCGCCAGCGGAAGTGCCGATAGCGATAAGCGGTATGCCCATGCCGAGGCTGAGGAAAAAGAGTGCAAGCCCTCCGAGCACCGCGTCACCTTGTTCGCTGATAAAGATAAGCGCACCTGCAAGTGGTGGCGCGAGACAAGGTCCAACGATGAGGGCAGATAAAACCCCCATGAGTGCGACACCGATGAGTGTGCCACCTTGTTGTGATTGGCTGACCTTGTTGAGCTTGTTTTGGATGAATTGCGGTAGCTGTAATTCAAATAAGCCAAACATAGAGAGCGCGAGCACAACGAAGAGGGCGCTGAAACTAATAATCACCCACGGATTTTGGAACATAGCTTGGATGTTGGCGCCGAGCATGCCCATGACGACACCGGCAATGCTATAGGTGAGCGACATGGCGAGTACGTAGATGACCGATAAGAAGAAGGCGCGGCGGGTGGTGATCGATTTCCCTTGTCCAATGATAATGCTGGATAAAATAGGGATCATGGGGAAGACGCAGGGTGTAAAGGCTAACAATAAACCAAAACCAAAAAAGGCGAGCAGGATTTTAATTAAGCTGCCTTTGTTCAGCAGGCCCGCAATACGATCTTGCTCGGGGAGGTTATCACTGCTAGGTTCAAGGCGATCACTGCCTAATTGAAGTGGGGTTAAGTCGGTATCGTCGGCTAAGCTGATGACGGTTTGCAGTGGGAGGTCGAGCGCAATTTGTTTTGTGACGGGGGGGTAACAAATATGGGCGATTTCGGAGCACCCTTGATAGTGGGCGAGCAAGGTAACGGTTTGCGGCTCTGGACTCGCATTGATAATGAAGCTTGCTTCGGTATCTATTTCGTAGACATCCGTTCGACCAAATTCGGGATCCATTTTTGATTTGCCAGCAGGCAGATTGAGCCGGCTAATGGCAGCATCTGTATTATCCGTTAGTTCAAAGCGTACTTTGTCTCGATAGAGATAATGACCGGGGGTGACTTTCCAATGGGCGGTGACTTGGCGATTATCATTCACACTGGCGGAGAATACAAAGGCCTCATCAACAGGTAATACAGCATCTTCTTGATTATTAATGCCGAGCGTATCTAAAAGACTGGTACGCGCTTGAGGAGCGGTCGCAATGAGCAGGAGGAGTAAAAAGAATATTTTTTTAATCATAGTTTCTAAGCGCAAATGGAAAAGGAATGTAAGAATAAATAGACTGCAGGATTGGATGGCAAGTTCCCTATAGCCTAGCATGATAAAGGCTAAACAGCGACCGATGGAATAAGACAAAATAAATGATTTTAATATTGCTATATATCTGTCATATTTATCGTGTTTAATACCGATATTTAGAATTATATTTTTGGAGAAACCTGTGGAAGCTAAAACGATTCATCAATCAGGCAATGGTCTGGATTTAGGTCGGCTAGGGTTGGCGTTGCTTTTTTTGATTGCGGTATTAATTTATAGTTATATGACCAGTAATGGCGTGGAAAATCATATTTTCTTGGTGATCGCAGCGCTATTTGGTGGTTATATGGCGCTGAATATTGGTGCGAATGATGTGGCGAATAACGTGGGGCCTGCGGTAGGGTCAAAAGCACTCACGATGGGCGGTGCCATTTTAATTGCGATTATCTTTGAGGCGGGTGGGGCGATTATTGCGGGTGGTGATGTGGTCTCAACTATCAAAAAAGGCATTATTTCAATTGATGCCTTTAATGGTAATACGCAGGACTTTATTTTGGCCATGATGTCGGCCTTATTAGCCGCGGCATTGTGGCTTAACTTGGCGACGATGGCGAGCGCACCCGTATCGACGACGCATTCAATTGTGGGTGGTGTGATGGGCGCAGGGATTGCCGCGGCAGGGTTTTCAATCGTGAATTGGGGAACCATGGGCAAAATTGCGGCATCTTGGATCATTTCTCCAGGCATTGGTGGGATCATTGCGGCAGGTTTCTTATTTGCGATTACCAAAACCATTGTGCAGCGAAAAGATAAAATATCAGCATCGAAAACATGGGTGCCCATTTATGTGGCGCTGATGTCGTGGGCATTTGTGACGTATCTAATTTTAAAGGGCTTGAAAAAGGTATGGCCGTCGATTGTGTCAGCAGTGAATGAGAATTTATTTTTTACAATTGAGGCAACGAAGAAACCCACTTTGATGATGGCTTTAACGGTTGGTTTGATAGCCGCTGTGTTGGTGTTTTTCTGGGTGCGTCGTTCAGTGAGAAAGAGAGCGCCTTCTTTGAAAAATTCACGTGAGAGTGTGAATCTATTATTCACTATCCCGTTGGTTTTTGCAGCGGCGTTATTGAGCTTTGCTCATGGTGCAAACGACGTAGCGAATGCGATTGGGCCGTTAGCGGCGATTAATGATGCGGTATTACATGGCGGGGTGTCTGCCAAAGCGGGGATCCCTCTTTGGGTGATGGCCGTCGGCGCAATCGGGATTGCCGTTGGTTTGGCGTTATATGGTCCTAAATTGATTAAAACAGTGGGCAGCGAAATTACGGAATTAGACCAAATAAGAGCCTTTTCAATCGCGATGGCTGCGGCGATTACGGTGATTATTGCGAGCCAGCTAGGCTTGCCGGTGAGCTCCACTCATATTGCGATTGGCGGTGTGTTTGGTGTTGGGTTTTTACGAGAATGGTGGGATAACGCCCGTATGAAGTCAGAAATAAAACAAGATAAAAAAGCGTTGAAAAATGAAAAATCCGCACTTAAAGCCTATCGCAAAGAATTAAAGCAGTTGGAGAAAAAAGAAAACAATTCGAAAGCAGATTATCAGCAGATTGCCAAACTATATCGTCAGATTAATAAAGAAGAGGGCAAGGTGAAGCGGGCGAAGCAATCATTGAGAACGACTGAAAAAGTGGTGCATGTGAAGCGAGATGCGATTAAGAAAATCATCACAGCTTGGATTATTACGGTACCAGCCGCCGCTGCTTTTTCTGGCTTGATCTTCTTTATATTGAAAGGTGTGTTGGTATAATAAGTTTTAATACAAAAAAACCTTAACAGTACGGGACTGTTAAGGCTAAGTTAAGTGATGCGTTAGCGATTTAGAAATCAACTTGCCCGCGGAAATGAAAGGCATCGAAATCATCTGATTCGCCGTCCACATCAGCGGAAGTATAATTTGCCATGAAGCGAATATTAGGTGTGGCATACCAATTTAAGCCAGCAGTGAAAATATCGCCTGTTGACCCAGCATTACTATCTTCTAAATCAATATCGGAATAGCGTAAGGCGACTTCCCAAGCGCCCATGCCGCCCTTACCAACGATGTTTTTTGGCGTGACCCGACTGAATACGCCGCTGGCGGCTTTATAGGTATGAGACTCACCCGTTAGGAAGTAACTTGCATAGGCATACCAGGCATTGAGATTTTGATCGGCTTGGCCTGATACAGCGTTATATGAACGGTGCACATATTCGGCTTGTGCTGAGAATGCACCAAATATTGCCGCGGCTTCTAAGCCGTAAGTATCATAGTCTTCAAATGTACCTATAACAGACTTAAAGATTTTACCTGCGGTATGCACTTCGGGGCGTAATTTAATTTGTTTTGAGCCGCCCCCTGCAGTTTCAAGTTCTTGATGGTGGAAAGCGGTACCTAAGTGGATTGCGCGTGTTTTTTCTGCAAGCGGTGCAAATGTAACCCGCACACCATAGCCAAAATCTTCATCCTGACCGCTATTGGTGCCATTGATATCCGTCATGTGGGCGGCACCAGTAAGCGACCAGTTGCTACCATGAGTGCCCACGCTCAGCCCATTTTGGCGGCTAATAGCGAAGGCATTTGAGGCGGCGGATCGTTCAATAAAGGTGCTATATTTTGAGCTGGTGAGTTCATCTAGGCCAAATGGCATTTTGTGGTTGCCTAGTGTGAATTTTGCTGGTTTCCAACCATTATATTGGAGATACATATCTTTAATGGTGGTTTTATTATTTGCAAAATCAAGCTGAGATTTATAAACCCAGTCTGAAAACAGGGTGCCTTTTACGAATAACCGGGCACGGCGGAATTCTGATGCGCTCCCTGTTCCACCTAAATCATCTTCGTCCATAATGGCATAATCCGCCATGATCCGACCGCCCACTTGTACGCTGAAATCGCCGTCGGTAGATTTGACTTTCAAGTTGCCATTTTTGACGCTCACAGAAGGTGTGCTAGCGGCGACTTCATCAACTTTCTTGACCACATCTTCTGCTTGTTCTTTATCCGATTGTGCGGCGGCGACCAGTGAATCATAATCAGCAGCGCTAATAGTGCCTTTATCTCGTAAGACTTTCAACAGGTTGAGCATGGCATCGTTGTTTGCTTGCACGGGGATGATGGCGGCACTTAAGAGTATGCCAGCAAGGAATAAAGATGATGTTTTGAATTTCAAAGGATTGTCCTCGATGAAGGTTACGTTAATATTGATTCATTGTGTCGTATTTATGGTTTAAGTAAGAGACCGGTTTATGAATGTTTGTGACGCTATTTTATCAAGAATTCAAGGTAACATCGATGGTATCTGATATTATTTGGTATATGACGTTGGGAATGAGTGGGTAAGCGATGGCGATAGAGTCGAGTAAAGAAAGAGAAGAAGAAATTCTGGCTGCAGTTGATTTAGGCTCGAATAGCTTCCATATGATTATTGCGCGGGTGCGGGATGGGCATTTCCATGTGCTTGATAGCTTGCGAGATATGGTGCAGTTACGCGCTGGCTTGGATGCGCACGGTAACTTGACTGCAGAATCTCAGGAACGTGCTTTAGCTTGTCTTGCGCGCTTCGGTGAGCGCGTCTCAGGCTTACCGATAACCAGTGTGCGTGCGGTAGGAACGAACACGTTGCGGGTGGCGAGAAATTCACATATTTTTTTACAAAAAGCGCGGCAAGCACTAGGCCACCCTATTGAGATTGTGGCAGGGGAGGAGGAAGCGCGACTAATTTATTTGGGTGTGGCACATGCTTTGTCATTTGACCAGCAGCGTCGATTAGTGATGGATATTGGTGGTGGGAGTACGGAGTTTATTATCGGTGAGGGCTTTACGGGATTACGACGTGAAAGTTTGAGCATGGGGTGTGTGAGTTTTACCCAGCAATTTTTTGCGGATGGGGAAATAACGAAGAAAAACTTGAACGCTGCGGCTTTAGCAGCACGTGTGCAGTTGCGGGATATTCGACGTGAGTATCGGGAAATGGGCTGGGAGATGGCCGTCGGTGCCTCGGGTACGATTCGCTGTGTGGCCAGTGTGGTGGCGGCAAATGAATGGAGCGATGATGGTTGTATTACCCTAGCGGCATTGGATAAATTACAGCGAGCATTATTAGATGCTGGTCATGTTGATAATTTAAAATTGCCTGGATTAAGTGATGAAAGGGCGTCTATCTTGCCTGCGGGTGTGAGTGTTTTACGCACTTCTTTCCAAGTGCTAAAAATTGAGCGTATGACCGTATCTGATGGGGCATTGCGAGAAGGCCTGCTTTATGATTTAGTGGGTCGATTGCATCATGATGATGAACGGGAGCGCACGGTGACTGCGATGATGAAACGCTATCATGTGGATATTGGCCATGTGGATCGCATTGATCAAACGGCGCAGCAATTTCTCAAACAAGTGGCTAAAAAATGGCAATTAGATAAGCGTGTGGATGGGCAGCGCCTGGCATGGGCAGTGAAATTGCATGAAATTGGTTTGGCTATTTCGCATGGTAGCCGGCACAAACATGCTGCTTATTTGGTGGCAAATTCGGATATGTCTGGCTTCTCGCGCGAGGAGCAATATGCCTTATCTGTTTTAATTCAAGGGCAGCGTAAAGCTTTTCCACGAAAATTGATTAAAAGTCTGCCAGAAGAAGTGCAGCAAAGCATTCAATGGCTCACGGTAATACTGAGGCTGGCATTGGTGTTTAACCGTGGCCGATCCAATCAGGCAGAAGCATTAGATTGCCAGCTAAAACCTAGGAAAAAAGGGCTAAAACTCACATTATCCGAAGATTGGCTGGCATCTCATCCTTTAACGGAGCAAGATTTATTGCAAGAACAAGCTTATTTAGCGAAGGCAAAGATTAAGTTGAAGTTGCATGCAAAAGAAGCCGATTGAACTTATTTGCTTAACACTGCGTCAAAGTAATACGATGTAGTGAGAAAAAGAGGATAAGATGCACACAAAAATGAAGCATAAAATTTGGATGGTTGTTGTTGCTGTAGTCGCAAGTAACATGGTGGTAGCCAATGAAACCGTATTGTTAAGCAGCGATACGGGCGACAATTTAATGTTGCATAAATTACATTCAGATCAGCTTTGGGCGAGTTTCCAAATCACCGACCAAGTGGTGGAAAGCTTTGCGAAGCAGGAGCTGATTGTGGTGCAAGTTGATCAAAATAAACCAGTGAAATTACAACAGGCGAGAGGCTCTTGTGGTGCGCCGGCGTCAAAACAAAAGCAAGCTGTGTATTATGATTTTCAGCCAGCAGAAGTATCAGCGGTTGATATCGAGGGGCAGTGGGCTTTCAGCGAGGTAAAAGCTGCCCAATCAGACGTGTTGAAGGTATTTCAGTGGGATAGCGATACCTATGATTATTTGCCATCAGACCGTCGTTCTGAATATGTTGATTTTCCGTTAGAACCAACGGCGAGCGGTGCGCCAAATTTATGGCAGCAATTTGAGCAGGGTGAGAAAGTGGTTTTTCGCTATGTAACGGAAGCGGGCGAAACGCGTCAGGCGCAATTTGCATTAGTAGATTTGCATGCCAATATGGCGCAGTTAAAAAAATAGCGTCTCCACGGGAGAGAGTGTGGAGACGCTATAAGATTGAGCACATGCTAGGCTCAAAAGTGGTTTGAATCTATTTTATTTTCTTAGGTTTGACTTCACCAATTGCGCCATCAGAACGTGCCATGAGGTAGGCATACAATTTATCGAGGCCAGCCATCACTTTTTCATTAGATTTCCAAGGCGGCATGCTGCCGATTTGACCTTGTTTGCCATTTTCAACGGTGTTGTCGAATTGTGCTCTGTCGATAACCTTTAAACTATCTGCTAAGTTAGGGCCAACCATACCTTGGCCATAGGTACCATGGCAACGTGCACACCAGTTGCGGTAAAGCTTAAAGCCGGTATAAGTATCAGCATCAAGGTGTGTGCCATCTTCAACGGTATATAAATCACCAGCAGATGCGGGCACAGTGAATGCCGCCATGCTAAGTGTTGCAGCACAGACAGTGCTTAATAGTGATAATTTCATTTTAGACATTGTATTCCTCTCTTTGAAAATAATTATTTGTGCTTCCATCATGATGATTCCAATATAACCGAACTAAACTGAATGAACGCTGAATGGAAATAGCGGGTTACCAATCTATATTCATGCCAACATAAGCACTTCGACCCAAGCCAGGTAAGCGGGCACCTTGTGCAATATCAGGATTATTACTGATACGGTTATAACCGCCAAGATGATCTTGATATTCGCGATCAAACAGGTTATTTATACCTGCTTGTAGGGTGATATGGTTCGTTGGTTGGTAGTTACCGCTGAGATTAAAGATGGCATAGCCCGATGTTTTTTGTTCATGATTTTCATCAGAAATACGGTTTTGTTTTGCAACGGTCACCGCCTCAATGCCAGCATGCCAATTTGATTGGTGATAGCTGAGGTTTGTGCGTGCTGTTAGCGGTGCGATTCGGTAGAGATTATCGCTAGTATCACGACGTTCACCGCGAACATAGCTGATTGTGCCGTCTAGCTGAATATTTTGCGATATCGCAAAGAACCAGTTGGCATCAATCCCATATAATTCCGCATCAACATTATTAAATTGCAATGGTGCCGGCTTGCCAGGAGCCATCATGCCGCTGAGCATATTGGCCACCATATTGGTGCTGGGCGTACCTTGGATATAGTCATCAATGCGATGGTAGAAAATATGAGGTGAAAAGGCCGCGCGAGGGCTATGCCAATCGAATCCTAGTTCAATTTGATAAGCGGTTTCAGGATCAAGATCAACATTGCCGATATAGTTATTACCATCCGCCAAGCCGGCTGTTGACTCAAGCGGCACCCAAAGATAACGTTCTTGATAGCTGGCAGCGCGCTCTTTACGCGCCAATCCCCCCACGAAATCTAGTTGAGCAGAAATGGGGCGTGAGAAGTTAAAGGCTAAATCAACCAAGTTTTCATCTTGGCTGCGATCTGAATTATTGAAGTTATCACGTAGGATTGTGAAATTAGCACCCATCATGCCCGGTGCGTTTACCATACTGGTGGCAACATTACCTGCGTCCATATTCACACGGGTATAGCGCACGCCAGTTTCAATGTTCCATCCGCCTACAGACAATTCTTTTTCACCAAATAAGCTATAGCGATCACGCTCAACATCTTTATAGTTATTAACGAAGAACATCGCGTTGCCAGGGTTGAAAATATCGGCATTATGATCAGCACGATCAGCATCGACACCGAATGTCCACCCTGAAATGGCATACGCAACACCCAAGCCATTTGATTTAACATCAGTAAGCGCAAAGCGTCTCATCATCATACTGCGGGGGGGCCTTAAAATATAATTTGCCATTCTATGGTCCGCTTTCTGATAGCTGAGCTTGGCGCTGAGCTCACCACCATTGGTAAAGATGTTTTTAACATTTCCAGTAAAATGGTCCCCTCTCGCATAAATGATGTCCATTGGTAGTGCAGGGGTGCCTGTTTCTCCTGTGTCATGGTGTTCAGCATTTAATGAAGCTGACAGGTCGCCATTTTGAAAAGCGTAACCACCTCCAAGTGTATTGCGTTCGTGTTCACTTGGTATGATATCGCCCCCATCGAATTCAAGATCATCACCCCGATCGATACTGCCACTCAGGTGGAAACGATGGTTTTCATTTGCTAGGCTACCCATTATGCCTGCATTATAAGTATCGCCATTTTCAGCATAACCTGCTTTGGTATTGCCATGGAATTCAAAATCTTGGCTATGGCCGAATTCTGGTTTTTTAGAGTTAGCTAGAATGGTGCCGCCAATGGTTTCCATCCCTGAGCTAACCGGTGCAATACCGCGGTAGAGCGAGATAGTGTCAAGACGTGTTGCTGGGATATAGCTCAATGGAGAATCCATTGTGTTTGGGCCCGCAGATCTAATTTGCATGCCATCTATAAGTACATTCACGCGATCACCAAACAGCCCTCGATACTGGGCGATGCTCGTTAGCGGGCCATTGCGGTTAATATTCGCACCCGGTAATTTTTTGAGTAATTCACCTGCGTCGGGTGTCGCAACAGTAGACACGGCAGGTAGCGCAAGGGGGGTTGCTTCGCCAGCCACACCATCGACGGAGATGGTGGGTAAATTAATAGGATCGGCTTGTGCACTATTGATCGCTGCGAGGCAGAGTAATGAAGTGAGGGTATGTTTCATGCATGTTCCAAAAAAGATAAAATTTTGGGTGTTATTTTATGATGAAAACACACGTCATAAATAAGGGGTTTTACCAAAACATGCGTGAAATGACCTGTTTTCGTGAAAAGCCGACATGATAAAGTAGCCTTTAACTGATTTTTAATTGAATGCAAATTAAGATATGACAGAGATTACAGGGGTTTCAACGGCCTTTATTCTAGGGCTCTTTAGCATGACGCATTGTATTGCGATGTGTGGCACGGTGATTGGTGCGCTGACCTTGAGCTTGCCAGAAAACATTCGGGGCGATAAGCGCAAAATGTTGCCTTATATCACCTATTATAATATGGGTCGTTTGTTGAGTTATGCCATGGCCGGTGCCTTGGTGGGTTGGTTGAGTGCGCCATTAGCAAGCATCAACGGACATGTGTTTTTACGCTATTTATCCTTCGCTGTAATGGTGGGGATGGGGCTATATTTGGCTGGATGGTTCCCTAAGTTTGCTAAGATGGAAAAGTTAGGCGCGCCCGTCTGGCGGTGGTTACAGCCGATTGGGAAACGATTTATCCCTGTGCGTACTTGGAGCCAAGCCTTTTTCTTGGGCATGGTATGGGGCTGGCTACCGTGTGGCTTGGTTTATGCAGGATTGGCAGTGGCAGCAACATCAGGAAATGCCACACAAGGGGCACTTATGATGATGGCATTTGGTATTGGCACTTTGCCAGCCGTGATGGGAGCGGGTATATTTACGGGGTTAATTGTTGCAATGGGTCGAGCACAATATTTGCGACGCATTGCCGGTGTGCTTATTATTATCATGGCATTGATAACGACATTTTGGCCGATGAATCATGTCATGCATGAGATGGAACATTCAGCGCACCAACAGGTGCACTAAAAGCGATGTGGTGAGAATAGTATTCAAAGGAGAAGGAAGATGGAAACAATATTAGCGCAATCAGCCAATATGGCGCATATATTACGCACAATACCATTGCTGGCACAAAGCGATGTGAGCGTCCTGATTCAAGGTGAAACAGGTACAGGGAAAGAATTGATCGCGCAAGACCTGCATGCGCAAAGCAGCCGAAAATCACAGCCACTGATTACGATTAACTGTGCCGCATTGCCAGCAGAAGCTGTTGAAGTAGAGCTATTCGGTCGCTGTGATGCACAGGGCAATATTGTACAACAAGGTCGATTATTGGCAGCAGAAGGGGGCACGGTTGTCTTAGATGAAGTGGATGCCCTGCCTTTGCCTGTGCAATCTATGTTGCTGCGTTTTCTAGAATCCGGCGAATGCCAATTAGTGGGCAGCCATCAAACACATATCGTGGATGTGCGAATTTTAGCGGTGACCAGTATTGATTTGCAACAAGCCGTTGCCGACAATGAATTTCGTTCAGATCTGTTTTATCGCTTACAAGTTGTCCCCTTGAACTTACCACCATTGCGTGATCGAGATGAAGATATTGCATTATTGCTCCGTCATTTTGGCCGTGAATATGCTAATAGCAACGCGGTTGTAAGATATAGCAAAGCGGCATTACACACGCTCATACGGTATCCATGGCCTGGTAATGTTCGCGAACTGATGAATTTTTGCCAACAAATGGCATTATTGCATCCCGGACAATGTTTGCAACCCGAAGATCTGCCTGCCGAGATTCAGCCAGAACTTGCCGCTGCCGCACATACCTTTGAATTGCCGGCCTCCGGTATTCAACTTGCGCAAGTTGAATTAGATTTAATCAAACAAGCTTTGGGTCGAGCGAGTGGTAATCGCGCACGTGCGGCAAGATTATTAGGGATCAGTCGAGATACATTGTTATATCGTATCCAAAAATATGCTTTATAGGTTGTTGCGCGTCTTTTCTCTCGATAGGGGGCGGTAAAAATACTTAACGTGAAAAGCCCTAATTGTGATTAAATAAAGAGATGAAAGCTTACCTAGATTTATTACAAGATGTGATGGTAAACGGCACCGATAAAGGTGACCGAACAGGCACGGGCACGCGCTCTGTATTTGGTCGCCAAGTGCGCTATAACTTAGCCGACGGTTTCCCATTGCTCACCACCAAAAAACTCCATATCCGCAGTATTTTGCATGAACTATTATGGTTTTTGCAGGGTGACACCAATATTCAATATCTTAAAGATAACGGTGTATCCATTTGGGATGCTTGGGCAACACCAGCAGGTGAATTGGGTCCCGTTTATGGCGCGCAATGGCGAAAATGGAAAGGCGAAAATGGCAAAACGCATGATCAAATTGCTGCGTTGGTCGAGAGCTTAAAAAACAATCCTAATAGCCGCCGTCATATTATCAGCGGCTGGAATGTGGCCTTATTGCCAGATGAAAGTAAAAAGCCACAAGAAAATGCCGAAGCAGGTTTGATGGCCTTGCCGCCATGCCATTTGCTCTATCAATTTTATGTTGCTGATGGCAAACTCAGTGCCTCTCTGTATATTCGCTCGAATGACTTGTTTTTAGGCAACCCCTATAACACGGCATCATTGGCTTTCTTAACGCATATGCTTGCCCAGCAGTGCGATTTGGGGGTGGGTGAAATTGTGATTAGTATTGGTGATGCGCATATTTATACCAATCATTTTGAACAAGTAGCCACACAAGTCAGCCGTACGCCAGGTCATTTACCGATGCTAAAAATTCACCGCAAACCCGATTCTATTTTTGATTATCAATTTGATGATTTTGAAATTATTGATTACCAACCCCAAGCCCATATCTCGGCGCCGATAGCGGTTTAGAAAATGCCTCAGATGCAACAATACCTAGCATCATCTCATTATATCGATTGGCAGCAAGTTGATATCACAGCCTTAGCCATCTCGTTAGCGCAGGATGCGGATTCAGAAGAAGCAATCGTAAAAAAATGTTTTGAGTGGGTGCGGGATAATATTAAGCATAGCAATGATTATCAGCTTAACCCTATTACTTGCAAAGCCTCAGATGTACTCAAGCATGGCACAGGTTATTGCTATGCCAAAAGCCATCTGCTTGCTGCCTTATTACGAGCCAACCATATTCCTGCCGGGTTGTGTTATCAACGATTGAGCATGGATGATGAAGATGCGCCTTATTGTTTACATGGCTTAAATGCCGTGTTTCTCAAAGAACATGGCTGGTACCGCATAGATCCGCGCGGCAATAAAGCAGGGGTAGACGCCCAATTCACCCCACCTGTAGAGCAATTAACCTTTCCTATTAGGCTTGCAGAAGAAGCGAATCTACCTGAAATATGGGCTTCGCCTTTGCCAGAAGTTATCGCGGTATTGGAAACTCACCACACATATCAGGATGTAGCTGATAATTTACCTGATATTGCATTGATTAAATTGAACAAGGAGTATGACAAATGAATGAACAACAATACGCAGGTTTTTGGGTTAGGGTAGGCGCATCCATCATTGATACCATTATGATCTTGATGATTATTGCGATACCGTTAACGGTGATTTACGGGTTGGGATATTGGACGGATGGAGGCGAGGATGCGCCGATATTTCGGGGTGTGTGGGATGCTGTTTTGAATAATATTCTGCCGATGATTTTAATTCTGTGGTTTTGGCATCGCTATGGCGCAACACCAGGGAAAATGATATTGGGCTTGAAAATTGTCGATGCGGCAACAGGTGACAAAATGACAGTTGGGCAAGAAGTGGGGCGGTATTTTGCTTATATCCCCGCTATTTTATTTCTTGGCCTGGGCCTTATTTGGGTGGGCTTTGATAAACGGAAGCAAGGCTGGCATGATAAGTTGGCAGGTACGATCGTAGTGAGGCAGCATTTAGTGGGCTAAGTTTATTTGTATAATTTATTGTTATAGAGGTGGTCGAGTAACACAACAAAGGCGAGCGCATCTTTTTCTAACGCTTTATCAGTCTCTGTCGTGATTAAATGACGTTCTCGATATTCGTATGTTTGTGGCTCTTTATTAGGCTGGATGATAGCCACTTTATCATCACGTCTTAATGCATAGGCATTATGAAACTGCATAAGTGAGATATTTTGTTTGTCATCGTTAAAAATAGATGCCCCCATAATTGGATAGTTTAAATCAAGCCCAATGAGATCAAGTGCTGTTGCTAATACATCAGGCTGGCTAGCAA
>VAPK010344693.1_pt1 | contig 28652 bp, 24 predicted proteins | sample 3395031 | NCBI WGS metagenome assembly VAPK01 (sample SAMN08290443, study PRJNA428436) | hydrothermal vent metagenome | isolation source: Deep-sea hydrothermal vent chimney 1 | place: Pacific Ocean: Juan De Fuca Ridge
ACCATTCTCGCCAAGGAGGGTGTCAACCTGCCCCTCTTCGACTTCCAGGTCGATCTTGTCGTTGGCTAGTACACCGGGGAACCGCTTCGTGATCCCCTTCATCTCCAACAACATGATCTGGTGCTCCCCTTCGGCTCTTGATTGAACCCTGGACTGGTCGTGTACTACCGCTGCGACCAGTCCAGGGGTCTTCAGTTTGTTACTTAGGCTCCGGTGCTGATGGAGCCGTCAATGATTCCGGCGATGGCGGCATCGGCGGCAGCCTTGAGGTCATCAGACAGCTCAAACCCGTCGTTGAACTCGATCACGAGACCACCATTGGCCAGGTCGATCTCAAACGCCTGTCCACCCTTGGTTCCGCTGTCACGCAGGGCAAGCATTTCCTCCAGAACGATTTCCCAATGATAAACCTGGGAAGCAACGACGATCTCTGGAGCGAGTGACGTCTGGTTGGCTTGGGTTCCGAACCATGGCACACCAGCATCATTGGCAACGCCAACGGCTCCAACAACCATCTGGGCGGTTCCGGTTAGAACATCAGCGCCGTTGGCCATGTGAGCAGTAGCGGTCTCTGCAGCCAGAGCAACGTCACCAAACGAGCCGGTGTAGACAACGCTGACCTCGGCACCGTTGGCCTCGGCTCCGGTCTGGAATCCTGCGATATAGGCAACAGCGTCGCCGGCCTCAATCGGACCAACAACACCAATCTTGCCGGACTCTGAAAGGCCAGCAGCAAGGATGCCATTCACGTAGCCACCTTCATCGGCGGCAGGGAAGTAGGCAAAGACATTGTCCAAACCTTGGGTATCTGATGCCGTACCCCAAATAAAGGTCGTATCGGGGAAGTCCGGTGCAATCTCGGCCAAGGAGCCGCCGTACTGGGTTCCGTGAGCAACGATGACCTGAACACCATCTTCGGCATAGCCACGAATGGCAGCCGCAGCATCTTCAACCACGAAGGTGCCGTCGGTGATTTGCAAATCGACGTCACGACCAAGCGCATTGATGGAATCAACCATGCTCTGGGTGAAGGCCAGGTCGTTCTTGGCGCTGGGGGCAACAATGGCCATGGTGAGCGTCTCGCCACCACCGCTGGAATTGTCTCCGGAATCTGTGCTCTCGTCAGCTCCACCGTCTGCGGCGTCAGACCCAGCTGAGTCTGATCCACCACAGGCGGCGGCAACGAGGCCAAAGCTGAGTAGTAGCGCCACCAGGCGATACCAGGTTCTTGTATTTGCTTTCATGTTTTCTCTCCCATTGATTTGTGCGAAATGAGTTTAGTGTCGGGCGAACGGTTTGGTTAGCGCGGCCGGGGCCTTGACGCGACCAGCGAGGAAAACCAGGGCAAGGATGGTGATGACGGCTGGAGCCATACTGGCCAGATCAGACGCACTGCGGGGAATGGTTCCTTGCACCTTGAGCTGGACCACCGTTGCGTTGACCATGCCATAAAGCAGGGATCCGGCCATCGCTCCAAGCGGGCGCCACGCTCCAAAATAGACAATGGCAATGGCAATGAAACCCAAGCCGTTTGTGAGGTTCGCTTGGAAGATGCCGCCTTGCAGAACCAGTGCCGCTCCTGCCAGTCCGGCGGCTGAGCTGCCAAGCAGGATGGCAAAGAATCGGGTGCGCCCCACAGAAACACCCAAGCTGTCGGCGGCTTGGGGGTTTTCGCCAACCGCTCGCACATTCATGCCAAAGGTTGTCTTCTGCAACAAGAACATGACCGCGGGGACCAGCATGAAGGCGCCGTAGGTCATGAGGTTGTGTTGGAACAGGGCTTCCCCAATATTGGGAATGTTGCCAAGACCCGGGATTGAGAGCTTTGGCAACTTGTGAGGGATGGGGAGTGGTGTCCCGACCCAAACCTGGAAGAGGAGATCGCTGAAACCCAGGCCGAAGAGGAAGATGCCGATTCCGCTGATCCCTTGAGCCGCATGAAGCGACACCGTGATGAGCCCATAAATCACACCAACCATCAGGCCAACAAGGAGGGCAACCAGAACTGCGAGCCACAAGTTGTCGGTCTTCAGGGCGGTGTAGTAGGCCCCGAAGGCGGCCAGCAGCATGATGCCGTCGACTCCTAAGTTAAGCACGCCGCTTCGTTGGCCAATGGTCTCGCCCAACGAAGCCAGCAGGTAAGGCGTGGCTAGACGAATGCCAGACGCAAAAACTGAGACCAGCACGGAGAGGGTAAAGAAGTCACTCATGCTGGCTCGACTTCCTCGAGCAGCGATTCAACTTCGGGACTGGAACCACTGCCTTTGGTCGAGGAACTGAATTCGCTCCGAGCCTGCAACAACTCTTCCAAGCGCGAACGAACACGATTGCTGGAAACCACAAAGATCACGACAATGCCATTGAGGGCAACGGCCAAAGCCGCCGGAACCTGCAAGGCCCGTTGAAGGTTGGTTGCACCGGTCAACAAGCCGCCAAATAACACGGCGGAGGGAATAGTCCACAGAGGATGCAGCCCGCCGAATAGGGCAGTCACAATGCCGTTGAAGCCAGCAGAACCAGTGAAACCAGCCGTCGATCCATCGGTCACCATCCGCTGACTTTCACTGCCAAAGACCAAGATTGCGCCCGCTAGTCCGCCGAGTGAGCCCGAGATCGCCAAGGCGTAGGTGATGTGTCGTTCGACCTTGATGCCAGCGGAGCGTGCCGCTGCCGGACTATGCCCAACGGCTCGCAGTCGAAATCCAAGGGGGGTTCGCCACAACATAGCCCAGGCGGCCACCGCTGCCAGCAAGGCAATGACGACACCGAGGTGAAGGCGCGAACCAGACACCAAGGTCGGCAAGGCGGCGTTGTCAGACAGACGCGCCGTCTGCGGAATGCGAGTCCCCGCCTCGACCTCAAGAGGATCAATCAGAGGACCACGCAATAAGAAGTTCATGAATTGCAGCATGATGATGTTGAGCATGATGGTGCTCAAAATTTCGTTCACTGAAGCGTAAGCCTTGAGTGCTCCGGGGATTGCTCCAGCAATTGCTCCACCGATCAGGCCAGCAACCATGACAATAGGGACCAGCAAGATGCGGGGCACGTCGGGAATGGCAAGGGCAACCATGGTCGAGAGAAGTGCACCGGCCACGATCTGGCCTTCACCACCAATATTGACAACGCTGGTGCGAAAGGCGATGGAGATACCGGCACCAACCAAGATCAACGGTGTCGCCTTGACCAGCGTGGCGGCAATCCGATCACCGCTACCAAAGGCTCCACTGGCAAGCGAGGTCAGTCCCTCCCATGGGCTCGCCCCTAGGGCTACCAGCATGATCGCCCCAAAGAAGAATGCGACAAGGGCAGCCAGCAACGGGATCGATGCTCCAAGCAGCTTTTTCACCGTGTGAGCTCTCGTGGCATTGTGAGCCCTCGTGGAGCCATCATTGTCTCTCCCAAAATCAAGCTGACGGCACGAGGCAGCGTTGCCGAAGTTCTAACCCTGTTCGCCAATACTGTGGCTTCAACATCTTGTTGCAGCAAGTCGAACGGGAAACTTTTTTGCTCAGGCATGCGCCAGGCTATTTCCAACACCCCTCAGACCTGGCCCAACTCTCGAATCACGCCGACCAGCACCGGCACCGCGGCACACAGGTCCGAGGTTTCCATGGCCTCATCAGGATTGTGAGAGCCGTTGGCATTCCGAACAAAAATCATCCCAACATCGACACCAGCGCTAGCCAGGGCTGCTGCATCATGACCGGCCCCACTGGGCAGCGAAACAATCGGTTGACTCAGGCTTTTCGCCACCCGCTTGATCATGGAGACCATCTCACTAGCAATGACAGCTGGGGCGGTCTCGATCATGGTCCCAAAATCGACCTGCAGGCCGCGCCGCCCTGCGATATCTGCTGCGGTGCCAAGAACCCAACGGTCAAATCGTTGGAGAGTGGCATGTTCGACTGAGCGCATATCCAGTGACGTTTTGACTGCTCCTGGGATACTGGTCACCCCATGGCGGAGCGGATCAGTCGACAGTATTCCACTAGTCACAACCAGATCTGCACCTGCCTGCTGCTCACTGATCCACTCTTGTTCAATCGCCTGAATCCATTCCGAGACACCAAGAACCGCGTCGTGTCGCAACGCCCGGGGCACCGCACCCGAATGTCCAAACTCACCCGACCAACGAATGTCGGAGTAGCGGCGGTTACCTCGAATTCCGGTTACTGCTCCCAAGGCCACGCCCTGGCTTAACAGATCAGGCCCCTGCTCGATATGCACCTCAATAAAGTGACCGATCGAGCCGATCTTCACTAGAGGAGTTTGTCCTTCGATCTTTGCCATATCCGCACCGGCGGAGGTCATAACCTCACCCAACGACAGATTCGACTCCGGTGACCGAGAAGCCAGCATGTCGGCCTCCAGATGCCCAACCAGGGCTCGAGATCCGGCATAGCAAGTTCCGAACCAGGCGCTCTCTTCACCCCGAAAGGCCACAACCGCAACGGTCCGAGCAAGAGCCGGGCCACGCTGCAGTTCCCGCAAGGTCAACAAGCCCGCGACCACACCCGCCGCCCCATCGAAGTTGCCTCCGTTGCGAACCGAATCCAGATGCGATCCGGTCACGATCATTGGCTCATCGGGGTGGGTGCCTGGCAGTTGGACCCAGGTGTTGAGGGCTTCATCAGTCCGAACGACCAGGTCAGTCTCTTGGGCAAACCGGGCAAGGATGCCGTGAGCTGCTCCTTCCGCTGCCCCATAGCTCGGACGAGTAACCCCGAGCCCATCGACTGACACAGCTCGAATCGCATCAAGCATCGCGTTTGCTGACGAAATCAACACTGAACTATCCGGAGCAGAGCCATCTGTCAGTGAACTGTTCGGCTCGGTCACGGCGCAACTTCCATGTCACTAGCCGAAGTCGCCCCATCGACCTTGACCGCACCAACAAGTTCACTCACCGAGCTGACCTCCTGCTCAAGGCAGTAGCTGACTAGTTCTTCCTCAATCCGCTCCAGAGCTGTCGGGTCGACAAAGGAGACAGTGCCGACCTGGACCCCGCTGGCTCCAGCCAGCAGATACTCCACAACATCGTGGCCAGATTGGATACCCCCACAACCAATAATGGGAATGTCCAGCCGCAACGCGCACTGATAGACCATGCGAACAATAATGGGTTTGATAGCCGGGCCACTCAAGCCGCCCATCACGTTGCCAAGCGACGGCCGCCTCGTGATGGGATCAATACTCATAGCCAAGATGGTGTTGGCCACCACGACCGCATCGGCTCCAGCCTCCTGAGCCGCCATTCCGATATCGCCGACCTCGGCCGTGTTCGGTGTGAGTTTGGCCCACAGTGGCAGGCTCGTTGCTTGCCGGGCCTGAGCAACGACGGCGGCAGTAGCCGAGGTACTCATGGCAAAGGCCTTCCCGTCAGCCTCGATATTTGGGCAGGAAACGTTCAGCTCGATTGCGGCCACGCCCGGCACGGATAGGGCTTCAGTCATCTCACCAAATTGAGCGACCGTGTCCGCAGAAACGCTCACCACAACCGGTGCGCCGAATTCAAGATAAACCGGCAGCACCTCGCTCAAGAACTGTCGGTATCCGCCGCCGGGCAGTCCAATCGAATTGAGCATGCCTTCCGCGGTTTCGCTCACTCGCGGTACTGGATTGCCGAATCGCTCATCATAGGTCGTCGTCTTCAGCACCAAGGCACCGAGCCGGTCAACCGCTATCACCTGATCCATCTCCGAAGAGAAAGTCCCCGACGCCGGCATGATTGGGGTTCGCATTACTACCCCACCACAGGTGACTGCCAGATCGACAAGGAACTCGCCCTCTGACTCTCCGGACACTGCCGCTCCGACCCGTTCTCCGTGATCGGTCATAGCGTTACCTGACCAAGCCGGAAAACGGGGCCTTCGCAGCACACCCGCCTGCTCTTGGTCCACTCACCCTGCGTCTGCTGATCATCTGACCCTGCACTTCGCTCTGCGGCAGCGGGAGCCCGAACGTCGACAACGCAGGCATGACACATCCCAAGTCCGCAAGCCATCCGCTGCTCAAGAGCAATCTGGCTGAACACATTGGTGAGGCTAGGAAGCCGATTCAGCATGGCCGCTACCCGCTTGCTGCCGCAGGTGTAGACCGCTCCAATCGCACACCCTTGATTGGCCGCGTTGATCAGTCGCCCCAGGTTCACCATCTCGCTGGACCCCTCGGATGCAGGATCCACCGAGTCATAGACTGGAAGTACGCTCACCCCAGTTCTCTCAAATGGGTCCATTCCGACCGCGGCTTCTGGGCTACGAAAACTGCAAATAGCGGTAACTGCTATCTGCTGATCAGCCAATTGGGAGACAAGAGGCCCCATAGTCGCGAGTCCTGCGCCGCGAGCAACAATCAACGCATGGCTGGTGTGCTCGGGCACAGAAAAGCCGACACCAAGAGGGCCGAATAGATCCAGCTCGTCTCCTGTTCTCAGAGTGGCGAGTCCCGCTGTACCCACTCCCATGACCTTGTAGAGAAAATCAACAGTTCCGGCTTCACGGTCGATGGCGTACACGCTCATTGGTCGACGCAGGTAGGTCCGGCCCTGCCCAAGTCGCCCGCCCGCATCCGGGCAGTCCAGGTGAAAGAACTGACCTGGCTTGGCCCCGATATGTTCGGCATCGCCAACAACGCGGAGATGCCAATAGCCGTCGCCGACGATCTGGTTGAAAAGAACAGCCGCCATATGCGCTGATGGAATTGGACTCACCTTCCCGGTTACACGGTTTCGCCTACGAGTTACTTTCTCTGACAACTCGAGGAGCGGGACGGGCGGCTAGCCGTAGACCAGGTCACCTGCGGACCCCAAGAGGGTCAGCAGACTAGACCGTGCTCCCAGGAGAAGCGAACGACTCGCTTCGGGATCTTCGTCGGCCATTGCTGGACCGAGTTCCTTGATCACAAAGTGTTGCAGGTCAGCAACCACCGACGCTCGCACTGCGCCGTCGTCACCCCAGCACGAAGCAATGATGTCCAAGCATTCCGAGACAATACAGAAGCGCACGTCACCAGTGAGGTAACACGTGTCCTTGGTATCAGCAGACAGATGATTGAGATGGCTAGCAGGAACCGCGTTAAATCCGTCGCGAAGAAAATCATCAAGCGCCTTCACCAACTTGTCCTAGCTACGTACTCTCGCTTCACGGCGCAAGAACCGGCTCCATGCCAAAATCGACATAGGTTGCGACGGGAAGGTAGGGAATACCCCGCTCGGCCAGCACGGCTCCGGCGCTGGCCCCACGGTCAATGAGGGTCGTTGCGGCAACAACGATGGCGCCAGTTTCTTCAATGGTGTCAATGGCCTTGAACAGCGAGCCTCCGGTGCTGACAACATCTTCGACTACCAGCACCCTCATTCCAGGCGTCAGAACGGTGCCTTCAATCTGGCGGGCGGTACCGCGCTTCTTCGCTTCTTTGCGAACGATAAACCAGGAGCGCCCACCGACCAGAGAGACGCCAACACAGAGATGGTCAGCACCAAGAGTCAGGCCTCCGACGGCGTCGTATTCGATGCCGGCGTCGCGAACCATGGCGTCAATAGTCATACAGGCCATGCGCAGGTCGTCGGCTTGGGCCAACCCGGCCTTGCCATCTACGAAAAAGCGAGACTTCTGACCAGAAGCGAGTTCGACCGGCTTCTCGAACTCTCTCACGGCTTTTGCCCGAAGAATCTTCTGCGTCGCTTGTACGAGCTCGTCAACAACCATCAGGACCCCTTTGCTCCGCGTCTCAAGCTATCAATAGGGTCCCCGAATTTCAACGAGGTAGTTCAATTCCAGAGCGAGTGCAAAGACCACAATTCTTGGCTAGTCTGCTTCGCTTACATGCGGATGTAGCTCAATGGTAGAGCCACAGGTTTCCAACCTGTTGACCGGGGTTCGATTCCCCGTATCCGCTCGCTTTAAGTCAAGCCCGATTCAGCCAAGTTGGAGTATGGCTCAGTGGTGGCTTCACCGAGCGCTCCGACGGCTGCGATGCATACAACGGCGATCAGGGCCAGCAAGAGTGCATACTCGACAAGGCTTGCGCCGCGTTCGGCGACCTTGCCAGCCAAAGAACGCTCCACTACTGCTTCCGGCGACGTTTCCAGTTCAAGAGTGATGCCGCTGTCGATGGCCCCACTGGTATCCAGTTTCTCATTCATTTGATTTCCTAACGACGAATTCCAAAGCGACATCAAGCGCTGCACACCTCATCGGGTTGTTCAAGAGAGCAATTGAGACAAATGATCCAAACGGCCCGGATCTGGCTAGCGTCACGGGGTGGATACCAACATCAAACCTGAAATCACCGTCCCTGCTGGAGACGCCCCAACAACATTGGTCATGGAAGATCTGGTTGTAGGCACTGGGCCCGAAGCAACAAACGGCGTACAAGTTAACGTCGACTATGTCGGTGTTTCGTGGTCATCGGGAGCGGAATTCGATGCTTCGTGGAACCGCGGAGACGTGTTCTCCTTTGGACTCGGGGCAGGCATGGTCATTTCCGGCTGGGACCAGGGTGTTTCCGGTATGAAGGTTGGCGGACGGCGCCAGCTGACGATCCCCCCAGAGATGGCCTACGGGCCAGCCGGGGCTGGCGGTGTTATTGGTCCTAACGAGACCTTGATCTTCGTGGTTGACCTCCGCTCCATCGGCTAGCTCACGACAAGTACCTGATGTCCGGAACAGAGAAATTTGACATTGCCATTATTGGCGCTGGCCCCGCTGGCGCCGCTGCTGCCATACAGGCAGCAAGAAACGGCGCCTCAGTCATCGTGTTCGAAAAGGGCGCACACGGCCGCGACAAGATTTGCGGTGACGGACTGACGCCGCGCGCAGTTGGGGCCCTAAATGATCTCGGCATCGATTGCTCCGACGGCCACTTCATCCAGGGCCTGCGAATGATCGCCAACAAGACCGAGCGGCAGCTGGACTGGCCGACAACAGATCGGTATCCCAACTACGGCCTGGTGTGGCCTCGCCGCAGACTCGACGCTGCCCTGATGGATACCGCAGTCGAAGCAGGAGCCGAGCTTGTTTACGAAACTGAAGCTCGGCCGAGGATTGTTGTAGAAGGCGACACTCAGCGCGTCATCGGAGTGGAAACCGACGGCCGGAGAATCAAGGCTGATCTCACGATCATTGCCGCTGGGGCACCAGGAACAATCGCAAAGATGTTGGGGGCCGAGCGCGACGTCAACGAACCCTATGGCTTGGCCATTCGTAGCTATGTCGAGTCACCCCGCCACGCCGATGCGTTCCTCGAAGCCTGCCTCACCCTCAAGGACGAGAACGGCGAATCAGTGCCCGGCTATGGCTGGATGTTCCCGGCGGGTGATGGCACCGTGAACATAGGTGTTGGTGCCCTGTCAACCATGAAGGGATTCAAGAAACTCAATCTCAACTCGCTCTTGGACACCTATCGCAACACTGTCCAAGACTCATGGGCAATCGGCCCCAACCTGGAACGACCCCGAGCTTGGCGCCTGCCAATGGCCACTCAGAAACGTCACGGTCCTGGCTGGTTGGCTGTAGGTGACGCTGCTGGCCTGATCAATCCCATGAACGGCGAAGGCATTGACTACGGACTCGAAAGCGGCATCCTGGCCGCCAACCTGTTCCTCGCCGATGTTGAAAGCGCGCCCCACAACTATGACCAACAGGTCGGTGAACGCTTCGACGGCTTCCTCAAGCTTGGTCGTCGCTTCTCGTTCCTCATTGGCCACCCACTCATTCTCAATGCTGGGCTCCGATTCTCGGTTTCAACCAACTCGATCGCCAAGATCACCCTCCAGGTCATGGCCAACCTGATCGACTCCCAGAGTCCGGGCATCGCCGGCGGAGTCATGAAGGCCGCAGACAAGACGCTGGCCGCCAGTGATCCGCTGCTGCGAAAGACCCGAGCCAAGCCCTAGACCCGCGGTCTCCCAGGCAGGTCGTCCTGAGTAAGTCATCGCAGGCAAGCCAGATGGCAAGAAATCGGCGTCTGTGCCAAGGTGACGGAGTGGACTCAACAACGATTTACCCTGCTCGCCTAGTTCGAACTCTCTGGCCGTCAAACCCAGAAGCCGCTGCTGTTGCTGTTCGCTCGGGTCGAGTTCTTGGTGTCGGCAGCGTTGAGTCGTTGCAACAGTGGGGGCCAGCAACAGTCGATGAGCGATTTGCAGACAAGGTTCTAATCCCGGGCTTCGTCGAGGCCCACGCCCACACCATGGCCGGAGCAGTCTGGAACTTTCCCTATGTCGGGTTCTTTGACCGGACGGATCCTGATGGCAAGACGTGGCCGGGCTGCAAGTCCCTGGACGATGTCGTCACCCGCCTGACCGAAGCGAACCAAGCTATGGACCGCAAGCTTGGGGAGGCTGAGGAACCTCCCGGCGGACCCGAAGATGTCTTGTTCGCGTGGGGTCTCGACCCCATCTATTTCGATGAGGAACGACTCAGCCGGAAGCATCTGGATCTGGTATCTGTCGACCGACCGATCTTTGTCTTTCACGCCAGTGCCCACCTAGCCACCGTCAATACCAAGATGCTGGACATGCAAGACATCGGTGCTGACCATCCGGCTGAAGGCGTACCAAAGGACCCAACCGGATTCCCTACCGGCGAACTGCAAGAGCCCGCGGCGATGGCCCTGGCCATGCCGGGATTTGCCACCCTGTTGCGCTCCTTCAGCGACCCGACTTCGGCACAGAACTTTGGCGCATCCTGTCGTAACGCGGGGGTTACCACTGTCGCTGATCTTGGCACGGTCCAAGAACGCGATTGGCCAATGTGGGAGGAGCTTTGTGCCGGGTCGAGCTTTCCGGTTCGGGTCGTACTCGCTCATCGGGGATACTCCGGCAACGACATCGAGGCGGCCGCCACTGTGGTCGCCAAGACCAAAGAGAACACCGACCTCTTGCGGTTTGGAATTGTGAAGCTCATTCTCGACGGCTCGATCCAGGGTTACACGGCTCGCCTCAACTGGCCCCACTATCTGCCAGACCCCGAAGGAAACCGCGCAACAAACGGACTTTGGCTCATCCCGCCAGAGGCATTGGCAGATTCTCTTGCCGCCTTCCATGACGCTGGGCTACTGGTGCATTGTCACACCAATGGGGATGAAGCACTGGACGTCTTCTTAGATGCAGTAGCAGAAGTCCAGCGACGAAACCCCCGACCCGATCACCGCCACACCGCCCAACACGCCCAGCTCACCACACCCGCTCAGTTCAAGCGCATGGCTGAGCTTGGGGTGAACGCCAATCTGTTCACCAACCACATCTGGTACTGGGGTGATCAGCACCGAACGCTGACTGTTGGCAAAGACCGAGCTGCTGGAATGAACGCCTGCCGCTCAGCTCTGAATGCCGGAGTCACTCTCGCCTTCCACTCTGATGCCCCGATCACCCCGATCGGACCCCTGCACACGATGTGGTGCGCGGTAAACCGCATCACCTCGTCGGGGAAGGTACTTGGTCCAGATGAACGCATCACCTCGACCGAAGCGTTGCAAGCAGCAACCCTGGGGGCGGCCTATCAGCTTCGCATGGACGACGAGGTTGGTTCGATCCAGCCGGGAAAACGAGCCGACTTCAGCGTGCTCGAAGAGGATCCGCTGGCAGTAGAACCAATGGCTTTGCGCAACATCAAGGTTTGGGGAACCGTTCTCTCCGGAGTGGTCCATCGAGCCGACACCAGCCCAAACCCAGTCGACTAGCGAGCCGACCCCGTGGCCATCAATGCAACTTCGCTTCGTATCCCGGTGACCGTGCTCGGCGGCTACCTCGGGGCCGGGAAAACAACCCTCATCAACCAGTTGCTGAGTCAGACCGGCAACCCGGACCCAGTTCGTATTGCGGTACTGGTCAACGACTTCGGCACCATCAATCTCGATGCCGCATTCATCTCATCCCAATCAGATTCAGTCATCGAGCTCAGCAATGGTTGTATTTGTTGCTCACTGGCTGATGGCTTCGCCGCCGCCCTGGATCAGATCCATCAGCGCGCCCTAGCTGACCCAGCCACAGCACCGCAGCAGCTGCTTATCGAAACCAGCGGGGTCGCACTGCCAGGAGCAGTGGCCCAGTACGCCCACATGCCTGGCTTCGAGCTTGCCTCCATCATCGTGATGGCCGACGGCGAACAACTGCAAGACCAGCTGGGCGACCGCTACATCGGCGAGACAATTCGCACACAACTTGGAGCCGCCGACCTTGTCATTGTCACCAAGACCGATCTCATCTCAACGGCCAATCTTGAGACGACAACCTCATTGATTCGTTCCTTGAGTCCTGCGACGATCATCTCAGCACCTCCTGATTCTGACCTGCAACTCCTCGTCTTTGGGACAAGAGTTGTGTCGCCCTCGTCATCTTCGTCCGCTCAAGCCTCGCACCAACAACCGACCCTTGCCATTGCATCCAATCAGGTACGGCTAGTTCAACCAGTTGAACGGGTGGCCCTGGAGCGCTGGCTGAAGGCCGCACCGCCATCCGTCGCGCGAATGAAGGGAGTCGTCGAAGGCGAGAACGGCCTTCTTCGGGTGGACCGGGTTGGCCCCCGTGTTCGGATTCAAGTCTGGCCCAATCAGGTAGCTGTCAGCGTCCTTGGAACCATTGCCATCTTGTCGATCAAGGCGCATCCGGGGTTCGACCAAACCCTCAGTCAGTGGCTTGGAGATTCGCCACCAAAATTGTGAGCGAGTGCAGGATTCTTCCGCCATGATGATGCTCCTGTCTACCCAGCCCACCTCCGAACCAAACTCGACCATGCCCCAATTGGACGTACCCGAGCACGGCTCCATCCTGAAGGATCCGGTCCTCAGGCGAGCAATACGTGAGTCCGTTCCCTTGTTCATTCCCGCCATACCATTCGGGTTCATTCTTGGCGCGGCAATGACCCGATCGGAACTTCCAACCTGGATCGCGTGGTTGAGTAGCATCACGGTCTTCGCTGGAGCGGCACAACTTGCCTTGGTGACGTCAGCCGGTGTCGCCAGCTGGTGGACCGCTGTTGCTACTGCTGTTGTCATCAATTCCCGACACATCATGTACAGCGCTGGCCTTACTCCTCGTTTTCAGAATCAGCCCCGTTGGTTTCGGTGGGTCGGACCGTTCTTCATCATCGATCAGGTCTTCGCCCTTGTCGCTGCTCGAAGCGATCTTGATCGTCGCCAGTTTCGGATTTACACCCTTACCGCTGGTCTCTTCTTCTTCTCATCCTGGCTCATCGTTACGACAGCCGGTGTGCTCCTTGGATCAGCGGTTCCCACCAACTGGAAGATCGAGATGGCAGTGGCCGTCATGTTTGCAGGACTAGTGGCTATGCCAATCCAGAAGCTATCAGCAGTGGTTGCTGCGGTTGCTGGGGCTGGTGCGAGCATCCTGTTCCTCGATCTGCCGAATCGCCTTGGGCTCCTCGTTGGAGCAGCCGCTGGGATCATCGCTGCCTTTGTCACTGATGAACTCATTGAGGCACGAAGTCCAGCAGCTCGATCCGAAGACAGCCAATCATGAGCGCCGTATCGGGCCTGGCCATGATTCTGACGGTTGGCTTGTCCACCTACCTGTTCCGATCAGGCGTGATCCTGTTCATCGGCAATCGACCGCTACCTGACCGTTTTGTGCGAACCTTGCAGAGTGTCGCCCCGGCCGTCCTATCCGCACTTATTGTCACCATGGTTGCTGGTGGCGAGGGTGTCTCTGGCATCGAGCTTCCGGAGATTGTTGCCCTCGGTGTTGGCGGAACAACCGCCAGGCTTAGCAAGAATCTAATCCTTGGTCTGATCGCTGGCATGAGTGTCTTCTGGGGCCTGGATTGGTTGTTGTGAGCCAGCGCTCTATCGAGAAGGACGCCGCTCTAGAACGCAGACAGAGCGGGGCAGCGCTAGTCTTGGCCCGCTATGCCGCCCCTTCCGTTGGAGTTCATCCAATCAGCCAGTGACTTGTCACAGCTGCCACCAAGCCACTCAGAAGTAACCGTTGTCGGACGATCCAATGTTGGGAAGTCCTCACTGCTGAACGCCATTGGGGCACGCAAGCGTTTGGCTCACGTTTCCAACACTCCCGGCCGAACGCGTCTACTCAACCTGTTTGACATCGAGGGTCACGGCACCTTTGTTGACTTGCCCGGCTATGGCTTTGCCAACGCGCCAGCCAATATGCGCGCCAGTTGGCAAGCCATGATCGAGGGCTATCTGCTTGAGCGGGAGAACCTCAAGATGGTGATGGTGCTCGTCGACGGGGTGGTTGGCCCAACCAAGCTGGACATCCAGATGTTGGAATGGCTTCGGGCCTGTGGCCTCCCTCACACGGTTATTGCCACCAAGCACGACAAGGTCAAATCATCCAAACGCAATAAGCGCAAGCGCGAAGTGGCCGAGAAGTGCAATCTTGAGGAGGCCGACATCATCTGGACCAGCGCCGAAAAAGGTGTTGGCATCGACAAGCTCCGAGGCCTAGTAGTCCGCTGGCTCTCGTAACGTTTCCCTGCACTAAAAGAGACGTTTGGGAACGCCAGCAAGCAAACTCTAAGAGATCCATTTCACCAGGTCACGATTGATCTCGTCAATGGTGCGAACCCCGGACAAGGCCATGGTTCGGCGGATTCCCTGCATGAAGAAGTTCAGCACATGGTCAACCCCGCGCTCGCCGCCTGCGGCCAAGCCATACAGGTACGGACGTCCAATCGAGACGGCGTCGGCGCCAAGGGCGAGCGCCTTCACCACATCACTCCCCCGTCGGATTCCGCCGTCGCAGATGATCCTGATCTGGCCCCCGACCGCCTGCGCCACTGGCTCCACCAGCTCGATTGGTGTCGGAGCGCCATCAAGCTGGCGTCCTCCATGGTTGGACAACGCGATTCCGGCCACGCCGGCCTCAACCGCCAGTTTGGCATCGGCCACGGTCTGGATTCCCTTCAGAATGATTGGACCGTCCCAGATCGATGCCAACCAGGCAACATCGTCCCAGGAAAGTGACGAGTCGAACTGGGCCGCCATGTGCTCAGCTAGGGAGACAGCAGAAGAACCGTCCATGTCGTGCATGCCAACAACATTGGCGAAGGTGATGGGGTCGTTGTTCAAGAAATCCCAGGTCCATCCTGGGTGAATTGCACCGTCAATGATGGTGTCCAGCCCAATCTTGGGTGGCAGGGTGTAGCCCCGTCGCACATCACGTTCACGGCGGCCAAGAACTGCGGTATCCACTGTCAGGTAGAGCCCAACATAGCCTGCAGCTTCAGCTCGGCGAACCATCTGCTCCACCAGAGTCCGGTCTCTCCAGGTGTACACCTGGAACCACTTCGGGCCTTCAGAGACTGCGGCCACCTCTTCGATGGAGCGAGTGGCCATGGTGGACAAGGCGTAGGGAATTCCGGCACGTTCGGCGGCTCGAGCAACAGCGAGCTCTCCCTGGGACTGGGCGATCCGCCCAAAGCCGGTCGGGGCAATCATCAGCGGCATTGCCATCTCGGTTCCAAAGATGGTTGTTGATGTGTCGAGCTCGGAGACGTCGCGCAATACCCGAGGCTCAAACTGGATCTTGGAGAACGCACTGGAGTTCGCACCAAGGGTCAGCTCATCCTCCGCCCCACCATCGATGTAGTCAAAGACACCGCGTGGCAGGCGACGCTTGGCGATAGCTCGCAAATCACCAACATCAGCAGCAGTGTTCAGTCGCCGAACAACCGGGTCCAATTCCAGTTCCTTGAACTGCACAACGGATCGGAAGGTGTTGATCATGCCCATGCTGCTCAGGCTAGAACCGTTCTGGCACCAGCGCAGCATCGTATGCGGTAGTTGACCAGTGCCAATTCGCCCAAGACCTGGATCGTTGCCCGGCCCAATGCCGTATTAGAGTTTGGCCATGACCACAACTAGCCCCGTGCCTTCACCGGACGCTCTTGGAGCGAGTGAACCAGTCGCAGGTGCGTCACGCCGCGAGACCTACCAACTCAGCGACCGGATCACCGAAACCACCGGCACTGTCGCCATGACGGGGATTCAGGCCGTCATTCGTGTGCCTCTCGATCAGAAACGGGTCGACGAACGCAACGGACTGCGGACCGCGGCCCTGATTTGTGGCTACCGAGGTTCACCGGTTGGCGGCATGGATCAGGCCTATGACCAGGATCGCAAGGTTCTGGAAGCGAACGATGTTCGATTCATCAGCGGTGTCAACGAAGACCTTGGTGCCACTGCTATTTGGGGAACCCAGCAAACAGCGCTAGAAGAGACGGCCCTCTTTGATGGAGTCATGGGCCTGTGGTACGGCAAGGGTCCCGGTGTTGACCGGACCGGTGATGTCTTCCGCCATGCCAACACTTCGGGGGTCCACGCCAATGGAGGGGTCATCGCTGTTGCTGGTGATGACCCCGCTTGCAAGTCCTCCACTATTGCCTCCGCCTCCGAATGGGCGCTAGCGGACCTTGCCATGCCGGTCCTCTACCCCTCCACCGTTCAGGACGTGCTGGATTTTGGCCGCCTGGGCTATGCCATGTCGCGTTTCAGTGGTGCCTGGGTTGCCATGAAACTCCACACCAACGTTGCCGACTCCTACGCCACGGTCAACCTGGACATTGATCGCTTTGCCTTACACCCGGCCAGCTTCCTGGTTGAGGGTGCACAGTGGCACCACCGCCAGAGCAACACCCTCATCGCTCCGATGTCGCTCCACCTGGAGCAAGAAATGTTTGGCTATCGGCTCGAAGCCGCCAAGGCATTCAGTGCCGCCCAAAACAGTGCCGCCCAAAACAGTGCCGCCCAAAACAGTGCCGCCCCAAACAGTGCCGCTGGCTTCAGATTCGATCGAATCATCCGGCCTGACGACGAGTCTCTGGCTCAAGAGGCCAAGGTCGGCATTGTTTGTGCCGGCCCAGTTTATGGCGAACTCCGCGACGCTCTAAAGACTCTGGGATTCGGGACCGACGCCGAGCTAGCCAAAGCCGGAATTCGTTTGTACAAGCCAGCCATGATCTGGCCTCTGGAACCAACGCGCCTGTTTGAGTTCACCAACGGCTTGGAAGAGATCATCGTCGTTGAGGAGAAACGCGCCTTCATCGAAACCCAGATTCGGGATCTTCTGTACCAGCGCCTGAACAGTTCCACCGGCGGGAGCCGCTCACCACTGCCTCAAGTCACCGGCAAGTCTGACCCCGATGGGCGCCCAATGTTTGCCTCCCATGGCGGCTTACTTACCGGCGACCTGCAAGGACCACTACGTCAGCGCCTGAACCCGTTTGTCGGATCCGAACGAATGACCCGTGAACGAATTCCTGTGGTTGCAGCTTCCGCCGCCCCCGTCTCCTCCCCCGGTCTTGCCGTCCAGAGCCGGACCGCCTACTTCTGCTCCGGCTGTCCCCACAATCGCTCAACCGTCTTACCCGATGGCTCCCGAGGCCATGGTGGCATTGGTTGCCACACCATGTCACTCAATATGGATCGTCAGGTCTTTGGAGTCACCCATATGGGAGGCGAAGGCGCTCAGTGGGTTGGCATGGCACCCTTCGTCGCCGACAACCACCGTTTTCAGAACCTGGGAGACGGGACCCTGGCCCACTCGGGGTCCCTTGCCATTCGTCAAGCTGTTTCGGCTGGCACCAACATCACCTACAAGATCCTCTACAACGGCACGGTCGCCATGACCGGCGGCCAAGACGCCGCCGGTGAAATCAGTGTTCCCAACCTGACCCACTGGCTCCAGGCCGAAGGCGTGGCAAAGACCATCGTGGTTGCCGACGACACCAAGAAGTACCCGGCCGGTTCAAGCTTCGCCAAAACTTCCAGCCTGGTCCATCGCGACAAGTTGGATGCAGCCCAGCTCGAACTTCGAGACGTCCCCGGCGTCACTGTCTTGATCTATGACCAGGCCTGCGCCGCCGAACTCCGCCGTGGCCGCAAGCGAGGGAAGATCGAAACCCCGACGACACGGGTGATGATTGACGAATCGATCTGTGAAGGCTGTGGCGATTGTGGCGAAGTCTCCAACTGCGCCAGCGTGCATCCGGTACAGACTCCCTTTGGTCGCAAGACACAGATCCATCAAGAGAGCTGCAACTACGACCTCACCTGTCTGAAAGGCAACTGTCCGGCTTTCGTCACCGTCGAAGTCGATCCCCAAGATGCAGACCACAAGCCGTCAAGGCTGGCAAGGGGACCAGAAGGGTCCGAGGTAACCCTTGCCGAGATTCCTCAAGGCGGCTTGCCCCCACACCCCATGATCCCAGACGAAGGCACCATCCTTCTGGTCGGTATTGGCGGAACTGGTGTTGTCACTGTCAACCAGGTCATCGCAACAGCTGCCCTACTGGACAACAAGTATTCGACCGGATTGGACCAGACTGGGCTAGCCCAGAAGGGCGGTTCCGTTGTCTCCAACCTGCGAATCACAAGCAAACCACCGGAGTCTTCCAACCGGGTCGGGCCAGGTGAAGCCGACACCATCTTGGTCTTCGACCTCCTAACCATGATGAAGAACCTGGACCGAGCCTCACCGGAACGCACCCGAGCCGTTGTCTCCACCGGGCTGGTTCCAACCGGCAATATGGCTGCCGGTCGTGCCGCCGACAAGTTCCCCGAGCTGGCGCAGTTCCGTTCCAGCATTGATGAGGTCACTCGCTCAGAAGAGAATCTCTGGCTGGATGCCACCGGTATCGCTCGGCGAGTCTTCGCTTCCCAACCAGCAGCCAACACCATGGTTGTTGGCCTGGCCTATCAACGAGGCATGCTGCCCGTTACCGGTGAGAGCATCGAGCGCGCCATCGAACTCAATGGTGTTGCGGTCCAGATGAACCTGGACGCCTTCCGACTTGGCCGCCGCCTGGCCGCTGAGGAATCCCTGCTGGCTTCTTTGGACTCCGGTGGTGCCCGGTCCGGCGATAAGCCTGTCGGACCACCGGTTCTGACTGGTCGCCTCGCTGCTTTGGCCGAACGCATTGGTGGTAATAGCCAGCTTCAAGAAACCCTGGCATGGCGGCTTCCTCAATTGGAAGGCTTCCAAGATCAAGGATATGCCGAGCGCTACGCTCATTTCGTTGGCAACGTCCGTGAAGCCGAGAAGCAATTTGCCGGCGATTCGTGCGACTTGAGCGAGACCGTGGCTCGGCACCTGTCCAAGCTCATGACCTATAAGGATGAGTACGAGGTCGCCAGGCTGGCCCTGGACTCTGATCTGTCCAGTCAGGCCAAGGCTCTCTTTGGTCCGAACTCCAAACTCAGCTACCGGCTTGAGCCGCCGACCATGAAGGCGGTTGGGATCGACCGCAAAATCGCTATTCCCGAGATCGCCGGTCGCAAGATGTTTCAGGGGCTGGTCAGGGCAAAGAAAGCCAGGGGCACACGGTTTGATCCCTTTGGACGCTCAGCCGAACGAGTGGCGGAACGGGCCCTCATTGTTGATTATGAGAATCTCATTACTGCCCTGATCGAAGAGCTCTCGACCAGAACCAGCGACGCCAAGCGTTATCACGAAGCCGTCGGAATCGCCGACCTCGCTGACCAGATTCGCGGATTTGCCGAAGTGAAGATGAGCAATATCCAGAACTATCAGACTGAGGTGAAGGCGGCGTCTAAGTCCTTCTTGTCATAAGTCGGTTTTGCCGGCCGCATCAGATCATGCCCGAGCCTAGGTTTACACCTATGCTCGGGCATGACCAACGTGCAAGGCTCCATTCTCGGCAACGCTGTCCTTCGCAAGGAGGACCCGTCTCTCCTCTTTGGAACCGACCAGTTCTACGACGACATGGCCGTCGATGGGCTCTGCCATGTGCATTTCGTTCGCTCCCCGTTTGCTCACGCCGGCAGCGAATCGATTGATCTCACTGAGGCTCGGTCCCAAGCAGGAGTCATCGCCGTTCACAGCGCTGAGACCCTTGAACTAGAGCCATTTCTCGGCTTCCCCATCTGGCCACCGGCCGTGGCTCGGCCTCCCCTGGCCAAAGGCAAGGTCCGCTTCGTTGGAGACATCGTCGCCGTCGTTGTTGCCGAGACTCGGGCCCAGGCCGAAGACGCGGTTGAAGCCGTCTTTATCGAATATGAGCCGTTACCAGTAGTAACCGATGCCGAACAAGCATTGCTTGATGGTGCTCCCATCCTGTTCGAGGAGCATGCGAGTGACGGTGTCCCCGCCAGCAACCAGATCTTCGAAACCTCCATTGGTGACAAAGACCCGTTGGTCAACGCCGATCGAATTATCGAAGCGCGCGTCGTCAGCCAACGTCTGGCTGGCGTTCCCATGGAAACCAACGGTTGTGTCGCCCTACCCAACACGAATGGAAAGCTCGAGATCTGGATCCCGAGCCAGAACCCGATTGGAGTCCGCGATGCCTTGCTTGGACAACTTGGCCTAGAGGCTGATGCGTTGCGTGTCGCTGCGCCAACCGTGGGAGGTGGCTTTGGATCAAAGGCCGGCCCCTATACCGAGTTCATCCTTACTGCGGCCCTCGCGCTAGAGCTTCAGCGCCCGATGAAGTGGACCGAGGGTCGTAGCGAGAACATGGTCGCCATGGCCCATGGCCGCGACATGGTCTTGTACGGCAAGCTCGGACTCAGTAATGACGGAATTATCACTGGCATTGATATCGATGTCATAGCCAATGCCGGTTCCTATCCGGCTATCGGAGCCCTCCTGCCCGCCTTCACCCAGTCCATGAGTCAAGGCGTGTACAAGATTCCAAAACTCCGCTTCCGGGCACGCTCAGCCATGACAAACACCACGGCGACAGGGGCCTATCGCGGTGCCGGACGGCCAGAGGCCACCCAACTCCTGGAGCGCATCATCGATATCGCTGCTGATGAGCTTGGTATCGACCCAGTCGAAATTCGACGACGAAACTTCCTGCAGCCGGAAGACTTTCCCCTTACCACCCATGGTGGGTCCAACTACGACGTCGGCGAGTACGACAAGGCTCTGGACCAAGCACTTGAGGTTGCCGGATACAGCGACATGCTGAGGGACCAGGCCGAGCGGAGAGCAAGCGGTGCCACCAAACAATTAGGAATTGGTATCGCCAGTTATGTCGAGGTAACAGCCCCAAATGGGCTGCACATCGAGTTCGGGGCGGTTGAGGTCCACGAAGACGGAACCGCAACCGCACGAGTCGGAACCAGTGCCCATGGCCAAGGTCACGACACCGCGTTCTCCATGCTCGTTTCGGACATGTTGGGTATCCCCATGGACAAGATCACCCTGGTCCAGTCCGACACCGATCACATTCCTCGGGGTGCAGGGACAATGGGGTCACGCTCATTGCAGACGGCGGGATCAGCTGTCCATGTTGCCAGCGAAACCGTTCTGGACAAGGCCAAGATCCTGGCCGCTCATCTGCTGGAAGCCAATGTCAGTGACATCGAGAAGAGCCCGTCCAGTGGACAACTTGGGCCAGACCAAGTTGCTGGATTGCAAGTAGCAGGAGTGCCAGCCAAGGCAATTTCCTGGGGTGAGTTGGTGGCGGCTTCCAACGATGCAACTCGTCGACCAGCCGACATGGAGGGGGGCCTAGCCCACGAGTTGGACTTTGACGGACAGGACTCAACCTACCCATTCGGGTCCCATGTTTCGCTAGTTGAGGTTGACACTGAAACCGGCCAGATCGAGATCCTGCGTCACATTGCAGTCGACGATTGTGGCAAGATCCTCAACCCGCTGCTCGTACGGGGCCAGCAGCACGGCGGTATCGCCCAAGGTGTCGCTCAGGCACTGTTTGAGCAGGTTTGCTACGACAATGACGGCAACCCAATCACCAGCAATCTGATGGATTACCTCATCCCCTCAGCTACCGAGTTGATCGACTTCGAGGCCACAAATACCGAGACCCCAACCTTTCGAAATCCCCTGGGAGCCAAAGGGATTGGTGAATCGGGCACCATTGGCTCCACCCCGGCACTGCACAACGCAGTCATTGACGCAGTCAGCCATCTCGACGTGACCCATATCGACATGCCGCTCACCCCCGAACGGGTCTGGTCAGCCATTCATCAAGGCTGACAGTTCAGTACGGTCACACCTTTCAATACGGTCACACCTTTCAATACCGTCAAACCTTCTCTTGAAGGCAAAGGCCAGAACACGCTCAGACCCTTAATCCCGCTTGCTTTCGTCCGATAGTTACCGGACAGCAAAGTAGGTGCCTGCGATGACGGATCCACACCGCCTGCGGTTCCGATCACCACAATTCTGCGGCGAAAGGTCTTGATGTCCTTGACGCGCCGCCTTTACCTCTGGATTCCTGAGCGCGTCCGGGCCAGCTTGCCGATCATCTTGTATGCATTAGCGCTGTTGGGATTCGGAGGCATCCTCCTCTGGACCTTTGGCACCCAAGACAAGCCCGAGGCGGCGGAGATCCTGCCCATCATTGGTCTCACGGTGGTGTTCTTTGGGGCCGAAGCCCGCGCCCTTCACATCGAGATCCGCAAGGAGACCCATAGCTTCAGCCTCACCGCTGCTCCCCTGGTGATCGGCCTCTTGTGGGTGAATCCCTTTGGGGTTCTCTTGGCTCGCGTGGTGGGTAGTGCCCTCACCTTTGGACTGGTTCGCCGCCAGTCGCCAGTCAAGCTGTTCTGGAACACCAGCTTGATCTGGGCTGAAACAACCATCGCTCTCGTCGTTGCCGGCACGGTCCTCAATGAATCGGAACCCGAACACTTCCAGCAATGGCTCATCATCGGCGTTGCTCTCGCATTGTCAGCCCTATTCAGCCTGATCGCTGTGCCGGGGATCATCATGCTGGCCGAACGAGAATTTCGTCCCGAACTCTTCCGCCAACTCGGGCGCAGTCAGCTCATCCTCTCCGTCGAAGCCACCTTCTCAATCATCCTGGCTGCGGCCATGCTGCAGACTCGCGAACTCGCCCTGCTTGGCGTCATACCAATTCTTGGTATCGCCTACCTACTACGGATTCACGGCCGGCTAAGTCGCGAACATCATGACCTTCAGTACCTACACGGGTTTGCTTCAGCCCTGACTGGCCCGGACAGTCTGGATGCAGGCCTGCGGCAGCTCAGCAGCATCCTGTTGGCCCGAGGAGCGGCCCTAGCCGTCGTGACCGACAATGATGAGATCATGATTCGAGCAATCATCGACAATGAGCCATTCGAAAGCTCCTTTCCCCGGGACGGCGTCACCTTCGGGCCATGGAGCAGCGGAGTCTTTGACGCAAACCAGCGCTCAGTTCGGCATCTGGAAACGGTGGTGGCCAAACACCTCGGGGCAACACACGCATTCTGGACTGGGGTGCTCAATGTCGGGCCCGAGCCCGGCTTGCTCATGGTTTTTGATCGTCTGGGAGTCAACTCAGTCTTTGACGAGCAGCAGCACGCGCTCTTCACCTCAATGGCTTCAACATTCGACTCAACCTTGTCCGCTGATCGTTTGCTACGGCAACTGGAACAGCGAGCCAAGTTTGATGAACTCACAGGCCTCGCTAACCGGGGAACATTGGAAGACTTCCTGTTTGATCGGTTGCGGGAAGAAGAGCGCGCCGGAGCGGTCCTGATCTTTGACCTCAATCGGTTCAAGGAGGTGAACGACACCCTCGGCCACCAGTTCGGCGACCTTCTCCTCCAAGCAGTTGGAGAACGGCTGACCGGGTCGGTGCGTTCGACTGACCAGGTGGCCAGACTCGGTGGCGACGAATTCGCGGTGGTGCTCGATGATGTTCGCGACCAGGATGCGCTCGTTCAACGTCTGGATGACCTGGCAGACGAACTGTCCGCCTCGGTCGAGTTGGAAGACATTTCGCTTGACCTCAGCGTCTCCATCGGTGTTGCCCGTTTCCCCGAAGATGGACGGCTACCCGCTGACTTGCTACGCCGGGCCGATGTCGCCATGTACGAATCGAAGCGAACCCAGCAGAACTGGGTTGCCTATGATCCGAAGTACGACACCAGCAGCCCACGCCGACTTCGACTTGCCGGTGACATCAAGTCGGCAATAGAGAACGGCGAGCTGTGCATCTACTTACAACCTCAGCTGACAACCGTTGGTCAAACCCTGGTTGGTGCCGAAGCACTCATCCGTTGGAACCATCCCGAGCTTGGCACCATTCCGCCCTATGAGTTTTTGGACCTGATCGAACATGGTTCTCAAGCCGGGGCCTTCACTCGCATGGTCATCCGTTCCAGCCTCGACGCTGGCTTGGCTCTGGCTAAACAAGGCATTGATCTGCCCATCTCGGTGAACCTGATGAGCCGGGACGTACTCGACCGACGCCTCCCCCAGTTCGTGACCGAAGAGTTGGTTAAACGAAACCTACACGGCCGAGCATTGTGCATGGAGGTCACCGAGCATTCATTGGTGGTTGACCTGGACCGGGCCATTGTTCAGCTCCAGGCCTTTCGGGATCTCGGTTGTCGTATCTCGGTTGATGACTACGGGACCGGCTACTCCTCCCTGCAATATCTTCAGCGGCTACCAATCGATGAGGTCAAGATCGATCAGTCATTCGTCTTTGAGATCCTGACCGACTCTGATGCCCGCGCCATCGTGAAGTCAACAATCTTGTTGGTCCACGAACTCGGTTTGGAAGCCGTTGCCGAAGGAGTCGAGGATGTTCGAACCCTTGAGCTCCTGGCCAAACTGAACTGTGACGTTGTGCAGGGCTACCTGTTCGCCAAGCCCTTGCCGCTACCGGAGTTCTATCAGTGGGTGTCAGGGGTACGAACCAGACCTGTTTCGGAATCGGTCCGAATCGGCTTGACCGAGCAGTCGCGTGAATTCTCGACCTGAGCTTTGACGCAGAGCCAACGTCGGCCAGACTCTGTGAATGACTGACACGCCCTCCGAGGTAGCAACCGACGATGAAACGAAGGCGGTCAATGCCGCAATCGATTCCTTGTTGTCCGAGTACAACCCAATGACCCTGAGCACGGCGGAATTCCGAGGGTTCCAGTTTGATGCTGGCCTGGCTTGGGTCCACTCTGACCGGCTTTCCGGTGGGCTCGGACTTCGCCCCGAGCTGCAACGAATTGTTTCAACACGTCTCCATGAGGCTGGCGCCAAGGCGCCCGCCTCAGCCACCTTCTTCATGTACCTGGCTGCTCCCACCATCGCCACCCACGGCAGCGACGAGCAGAAACGGCGTCTCATGCGGCCAATGTTTACCGGGGAGGAGATCTGGTGCCAGCTCTTTAGCGAACCCGGTGCTGGTTCCGACTTTGCCGGGCTGGCGGCCAAAGCCGAACTTGACGGCCAAGAGTGGACAGTCAACGGCCAGAAGGTTTGGAACACCCTGGCTCATGTTGCTGATTGGGGGATGTTAGTGACCCGGTCTGATCCAACCACGCCGAAGCACAAGGGCATGACCTACTTCGCCCTGAACATGCATTCTGAGGGAGTGGAGGTACGGCCTCTGCGTCAAATCACCGGGGAGGCCGAGTTTAATGAGGTCTACATGACTGACGTTCGCATTCCTGACAGTGACCGGATTGGTGATACGGGTGACGGTTGGCGAGTATCACTGACAACCCTGATGAACGAACGAAATGCCATTGGTGCCGGCAGCGGAAGCTCACCGAAACGCGGCTCGGGGACTATCTCTGCCGCGGTCGACATCTGGAACGAGCTTCCCGAGCATCGTCAGAAGGCTGCTCACAAGGATGAGCTCATGAGCTTGTGGATCCGTTCTGAAGTCTTGAGACTCACCAACATCCGGGCCGGGAACAATCGCCGGGCCGGAAACCCTGGCCCAGAAATGTCGGTCTCTAAACTCGCCATGGCTTCCCTGAACCAAGAAATCACTGATTTGTGTGTGACTCTGCAAGGACCAGCAGGACTGACCGGCTACGACTTCACCTTCCGCCGACCCGAAGACTTGTCTGTCTCTGGATTAGACACATCGGTTGGCCACGCCTTCCTGCGGGTTCGTGCCAATTCCATCGAGGGTGGGACGAGCGAGATCATGCGCAACATTATTGGTGAGCAAGTGCTGGGACTACCCGGTGAACCTCGGGTCGACAAGAAGATTCCTTGGTCCGATGTGCCCCGAAACTAACGAGTCGGCGACGCCGGGGTTTGATGTCGCCACAGTCGAAGCCTGGATTCAAGACAATATTTCAAGTCTCGCTCCTCCATTCACCTGGACGCGGCTGACTGGCGGGCACTCAAACCTGACTTTTGCTCTGGTTGATCAGGAAGGCATTCGGGCAGTAATTCGCCGGCCGCCGGAGGGCAAGCTGTTGCCGAAGGCCCACGACATGGGTCGGGAATACAAGGTCATCAGTGGCTTGGCTGAAACGGCGGTTCCGGTGCCCGAAGCACTCGGTTTTTGCCGCGACATCAACGTCACCGGTGCGGACTTTTACCTCATGAGCATGGTGCCGGGTCGGGCCATGTATGACCTCGAAGACGTTGAAGAATGGCTGGACCAAGAAGCCCGGGTCCGGATGGCTCACTCCTTCATCGATACCTTGGCCGCGCTCCATGCTGTGGACCCGAGGTCCATTGGCTTGGACGATCTGGGCCGCCCCGATGGGTATGTGAATCGCCAGCTCCGAACCTGGTACGGGTCATGGACAGCGTCAGTTGTCGGAGCAGGCTATGACGATGAACGAATCCACCGGTTGCACGAACTGCTGGTTTCTGCCGTGCCAACCCAGGGCCCGGCCCGCGTCGTGCACGGCGACTTCGGGCCACACAACTGCATGGTGGACCAGTCAGGGAACCTGACCGCCGTCCTCGATTGGGAGATCGCAACCCTGGGCGACCCCTTAGCCGATCTTGCCTATGCCCTGAACGGTTGGGGCGATGCGGAGGTCGAGGGTGATGTTGGTCTCCTTCCAGGAGGCGCAACCACAGCCCCAGGATTCCCCGGCAATCGAGTGTTGGCCAAACGCTATGCCGATCGCACCGGTGCTGACCTGACGGACCTGTCCTACTATCGTTGCTTCAACTACTTCAAGACTGCCTGCATCCTGCATGGTGTCTACGCTCGATACTTGCTGGGCCAAAAGAGCAGCGAAGGTGTTGACCTACCCGCCTTGTATGAGCGGATGTTGGCCACGATCGACCGGGCAGAGACCATGTCTGGTTCGATCGAGGTTGCTGAACAAGATTGAACTCTTTGGCTCATCAGGTAATCCGAGTGCAGGATCTGCGAGGATATTGACCTTCCCCATTGCTCCAAGGAACTCTCTCATGCCTAGCTCCCAGGAAACCCTGGCTCAGATCCACCTGTTCAGCGACCTCTCCAAGGCCGAGCTGAAGAAGATCGAACGTCTCATGACGGCGGTTGACATCAAGAAGGGTAAGGAATTCATCACCGAGGGAAAGCCGGGGCGTGAAGCCTTCATCTTGCTGGAAGGAACGGCGAGTGTTCACCGAGGCAAGCGATTGATCGCCACCCTTGGGCCAGGAGACGTGATCGGTGAGATGTCGATTCTTGCTGGCCATCCACGAAGCGCCACGGTGCGAGCGGAGACCGACATTGTTTGTGAGGTTCTGGACCGGCGGGAATTCTCGAGCCTGCTCGATGAGGTTCCCACCATTGCCCGAAAGATCATGGTGACCGCCATCAAGCGGCTCCACGATCTTGACCCTGGCCTGGCCAGCTAGCCGCTATTCAGGCCGGCTCAATCCCGGCGAGCAGGGCAAGCACCCGATCGTTGTCGTCGGGTTGACTAACCGTGATACGAAGGCCAACCCCGGGGAACGCTCGGGTGACCAGGCCAACCTTTTCTAGTTCGAGATGGACCTGGCTCGTTCGTTCAGCAAGGGGTAGATAGACGAAATTCGCTTCGGAGGCTGGAACCGTCCATCCTTGGTGTCGCAGGGTTGTCGACATGCGATCGCGCTCGTTTCGAATGATCTGTACTCGTTCCATCACCTCGTCGTGGGCGGCAACCGATGCCAGGGCTGCGGCTTGGGCTTGGCCGTTCACGGCAAAGGGCAAGGCCGTCCTGTCAATGGTGGCGATGAGAGCAGCACTAGCCACGGCGTAGCCAATTCGTAGTGCGGCTAGGCCTTGAGCCTTGGAGAATGTGCGGAGCACAACCAGGTTGTCATATTGCGTCAGGAGCTCAGTTATCGAGTCACCCAGAGCTGGGTCCACGAACTCGTGGTACGCCTCATCTAGGACCACAACAATGTCGCTGGGGACAGACCTCAAGAATTCGGCCATTGCCGTTGTCGAGAAGGCCGTTCCGGTCGGGTTGTTGGGGTTGGCCAAGATGATCAACTTGGTCTTCTTGGAGATGGCAGCAGCCACTGCGTCGAGATTGACGGCGTGATCGCTCAGCTCGGGGTTGATGGCAACGCCGGCCATGAGCTGGGTGAACATGGGGTAGACCTCAAAGGAGATCCAGGGGTAGAGGACCTCGTCGCCCGGGTCGACATAGGTGAGGAAAAGTTGTTGGATGAGTCCGACAGATCCACAGCCAACCGTGACCTGATCGGCGTCGACTCCGATCCATTGGCCAATCGCCGCCCGAAGACCAGCGGCGCGGGGGTCGGCGTAGCGATTGATGTCCGAGCTGTTGGCGGCCAACGCTTCTTGGACCGAGGGAAGCGGACCCCATGGCCCTTCGTTGGAGGCCAACTTGATGGCGTTGGCAATCCCGTGTTCTTGTTCGGCATCAGTTGCTGCTTTGCCTGGCTTGTAGGCCGGAAGTTCAGCAACCGAGGTACGAGGGCGTCCAATCGTTGAGGTCATGAGCCGACTCTAGGCCCTTTCTTGCCTCGGGACTGAACTGTTTCA
>VAPK010040301.1_pt1 | contig 28475 bp, 22 predicted proteins | sample 3395031 | NCBI WGS metagenome assembly VAPK01 (sample SAMN08290443, study PRJNA428436) | hydrothermal vent metagenome | isolation source: Deep-sea hydrothermal vent chimney 1 | place: Pacific Ocean: Juan De Fuca Ridge
AATTATGGCGCGATTGGTGTGGTAATCGGTCACGAAATGACACACGGTTTTGACGATCAGGGAAGAAAATATGACAAGGAAGGGAACATGAACAACTGGTGGACCAAAGAAGATATTAAACGTTTCAAGGCAAAAACCGAGAAACTGGCTGAATTGTTTGATCACTATACGCTGCTTGATTCATTGCATGTGAATGGTCAGGTTACCATGGGAGAAAATATTGCAGACCTTGGTGGTCTTAATATTGCTCATGACGCTTATTTGAACACACTGAACGGAAAAACTCCTAAACCAATTGACGGATTCACTGCCGACCAGCGATTCTTTTTGTCCTATGCACAGGTCTGGAGACAAAGCATCCGTCCTAAGGAATTGGCTCAGAGACTCAAAACTGATGTGCACAGCCCGGGAGAAGCAAGGGTGAACATCCCGCCATTCAATCTGGATTCGTTTAACAAAGACTTTAACATCAAACCAGGTGACAAACTTTATATTGCTCCAAAGGATAGAGCTTATATTTGGTAATAGTAAAAAACCTTTATAAATATTTCAATGGTTTCAGGATACGTTGTATCCTGAAACCATTTTTGTTTTAGAGAGAGACTGGAGCTCCAATAGGGATTATATTCAAAATGGTTAAATTTGCGACATGGAAAAGATCTCAAAATATCTCCTGAATTTACTGGGGTGGAAGACTGTGGGAAAAATCCCAGCCGATATCAAAAAAATGATTCTAATTGAGGCCCCTCATACTTCAAATTGGGATTATCTCTTCGGTATGCTTAGTGTAGCTTCAATGGGCATAAAGATAAACTTGATAATAAAAAAGGAATTGTTTTTTTGGCCTGTTGGCCCATTTTTAAAAGCGCTTGGAGGAATCCCGATTGACCGCAAGGGGACTTCGAACAAAGTAGAGGCTCTGGCAAATTTATTTGAACATCAGGATATAATGCGATTAGCCATTACCCCAGAAGGAACTCGTTCTTTATCAATAAAATGGAAAAAGGGGTTTTATTTCGTAGCACTTAAAGCTCAGGTTCCAATTTTGCTATCTTCCCTCGATTATAAACATAAAATTGGTCGGTTTGGAGAAGTTTTATATCCTACGGGTGATTATGATAAAGATTTAAAAAAAATTGAGGCATTTTACAGAGGTGTGAAAGCTAAATACCCTGAGAGATTTAATTTAACCTGAAAATCAACATTTTAATTTAGAAATAGAAGAATTTTACTCTTTGTTTTTTATTGAACTGTTTAAGATGAGAAACATTGCAAGATTAATACTGGTCAGAATACTTGGCTGGGAAATTTCCGGGGAAGTACCTTTCGAAATCAGGAAAGTAGTGATAATAGTAGCTCCTCACACATCGATGTGGAATTTTGTTTCGGGAAGACTGGCTTTTTGGGTGCTGTGAATCGACGTAAATTTCTGATTAATTCAAAATATTTTGTTGGGCCTTTAGGCTGTCTCTTGAGAAATCTGGGAGGTGTTCCCGTAAAATATTCCAAAACGACAGGCCTTCTGCTTCAAATAAAACAAATGTACGAACGCAATGAATCCTTTTTCCTTGTGATTACGCCTGAAGGAACGCGGGTTTTGGTCGAAAGATGGAGAAAAGGGTTTTATCAATTGCGACGGATTCCAACATCCCTGTTATAATGGCTTTTATTGATCCGTAACAAAACCCTGCATATTTCGTCATAGATAATGTGTTTAAAGAGGTGTTTTGGCTTTAATCCCAGTTCACCGACAAAAAACATCTGGTCGCCGATTATTTCTTTTTTGGAAATGGTTGACTTTCTATTTTTGGCATTAATAAAAAATTATAAAGAAATATGATTTCTAGATATAAAATTTCTGCTGCATTGTTTTTGGGACTGATGATGGGTTCTGTCACATTAAAAGCGCAAAAAAAATCTAAGGTAAAAATAAGAAATTATGTTGCTGAAAGGGTTGTTGGAAAAGCCCCGGTGATAGACGGTAAACTTAATGATAAAGCATGGGCTGAAGCAAAGTGGGGTGATCATTTTCTTCAATTTGATCCTAGTAACGGGAAAAAACCATCGCAGGAAACAGATTTCAAAATTTTATATGATAATAATAACCTTTATGTAGCTATTCGATGTTATGATACTGAACCTGAGAAAATTGTACAGAGGCTTACAAGAAGGGATAATATTGACGGCGATTGGGCCGGAGTTTCAATAGACAGTTATTTTGATAAGAGAACTGCATTTGGTTTTCTTGTGAGCGCCGCCGGGGTGAAGCTGGATGGTAAGTTCTCAAATGATAACGGAAATATTGACGATACATGGAATCCAGTCTGGTATGTCAAGACTTCCAAGGATAGTAAAGGCTGGATGGCTGAAATGAGGATTCCCTTGTCACAATTACGGTTTGCCAACAGACCCAATATGACATGGGGCTTAGAGGTCGTCCGTTATATCTTCAGAAAACAGGAAAAGGATTTCTGGCAACCTATATCTAAAGATGCTCCGGGTTTTGAAAGCAGTTACGGACTTCTTACGGGAATCAAAAATATAAAACCTAAAAGGGAAGTGTCTTTAACGCCATACATTATGAGCAAATTGGTTACTGCCCCAAAGATAGAAGGGGATCCGTTTGCAACGGGAAAAAGTGGTACATTTTCTGCGGGGTTGGATGGAACTATTGCTGTTACCAATGATCTCACCTTGAATTTTACCATAAATCCAGACTTTGGTGAAGTCGAAGCTGATCCATCACAGGTAAATCTTACAGCTTTCGAATCCTATTTTAGGGAACTAAGGCCTTTTTTTGTGGAAGGTAGCAGCATCTTTAATTTCCCATTGATCGCTGGGAATGACAACAGCCAGGAAAATCTGTTTTATTCAAGGCGCATCGGTAGGCCGCCACAGTATTATCCTGATTTAGCTGCTAACGAATATGTTAAAATGCCTAATACGACCAAGATATTGGGAGCCTTTAAACTTTCCGGGAAAACCCAGAACGGTTGGTCTATTGGAGTTATGGAAGCTTTAGGAAGTAAAGAAACTGCCAGTCTTGACAGCCTGGGCAAGAGATCGAAAGTTGCAGTTGAACCGTTGACAAATTACTTCAACAGCCGCTTAGAAAAGGATTTTAAAAACGGGAATACTATTTTGGGCGGTATGTTTTCTGCTACCAACCGTTTCATTCGCGATTCGTCTTTGATGTTTTTGCCCACTGCTGCATATACAGGAGGAATTGATTTTAGGAATTATTGGGAGGACCATACTTTCCGGCTTTCTGCAAAAGTTCTGGCAAGTTCTGTAGTAGGTGGAACAAAAGCCATTACTGATTTGCAGATGAATCCACAGCGCTATTTTCAGCGCCCTGGCAGTTCACACCGGGTAGATTCTACAACAAGAATGCTTCAAGGTACTTCAGCCAGTGTGGAATTTTCAAAAATCGCAAAAGGGCATTGGCGCTATGGTGTTCAGGCTTATATGGAAAGCCCCGGACTGGCACTAAACGATCAGGGATATTTAAGGTCTACTGATGTAATTCAGGAGACAAACTGGCTTGAATATGATATATGGGAACCGTTTAGTATTTTCAGGAATATTGGTTTCAATGTTAGCCAGTGGTCGACATGGAATTTTTCAGGAGCACATACTCAGTCAGGACAAAACCTTTCCAGCTGGGGGCAGTTTAAGAATTATTGGTATGCCAATTTCAGCGTGACTCGCGGTGGGTATAATCTTGATTGGAGTGAATTGAGAGGAGGCCCTGCGATTTTGAAACCTGGAGAATGGAATTATTATATTGGTTTTTCTACGGATTCTCGAAAAAAAGTATTCATCAGTTTGTCGCTTAACAATCACGTTTATAAACAGCATGAAGGGAATTCAACTTCTTTGAGTTTCAGACTCCATTATCAACCATTAGGCTTTCTAAATTTATCTCTGACCCCGACTGTCTACCAATCGCACAATGGATTGATTTATGTAACCAATGAAGAGATTAACAACAAGGACACCTATATCGTTTCCAGTATTGAGCAAAAACAGATATCAGCTGACATCCGTGTTAGTTTGTCCTTTACCCCTGATTTAAGCCTTGAGTATTGGGGGCAACCTTTTTTGTTTTCTGCTAGGTATTACGGCTATAAAAAGGTTCAGCATCCCAATCAGAAAAATTTTGAAAGTCAGTTTTATAAATATACTGGTAATCAGATACAGTACGATGCAGCCAACAATCAGTATTTGATCCACGATCCGGAAAATCCCGGATCAACCATTACTTTGGATAACCCTGATTTCAGTGTCGTGGAGTTCCGATCCAATATGGTATTGCGCTGGGAGTTTGTTCCCGGATCGACGCTCTTTCTTGTGTGGGCACAGAGTGGTGACAATTCAAATTCTGTCGGTTCTTTTAACTTTAAGAATAATATTTCTGATCTGGGCAAAACAACATTAACAAATGTTTTTCTGGTAAAATTCTCTTATCGAATAAGGATGTAAGCACAGTTCATTTCAGGTTAACGAAACCTAATAGCAAGGCAAAAAAAAGGCTCTTTCAAAGATTTGAAAAAGCCTTTTAATCGGTTACAAAGCCTAAATCTTAATACCGGTCCCTTTTGGGAGGTCTGGCCTCATTAACAACTAGGTTTCTGCCGTCTAAATTGTATCCGTTCAATTCAGCGATTGCTTTATCGGCATCAGCAGCGTTGGTGAAAGTTACAAAACCAAATCCCTTTGGGCGATTTGTAAATTTGTCTTTTAAGATAATTAAATCTTCTACTTCTCCTTGTTGAGAAAAGATGGAATGAAGGTCGTCTTCAGTAGCATTCCATGCAATGTTCCCAACGAATAATTTTTTTGACATGATCGTTAAAATATAAAATGAAACAAAATGTTGATTAATTGTCTATCCGTTGCTTAATTTCTCAAGAACTGGAATGAGAGAATTAATCTTAAGCAAAGATATACAATTTATTACAGGAATGATTTTTTTTAATAATTATTTTCTATTGAGGAACTCCTGCCCAGCTTCCCGCTTTATAACTTAAATCTGTATCGTTTGCCGGATCAGGTAATGAATGGTACTGACAAGAGTTTCCTGTTAGCGGGAACTCATATAGTTTCCTTGTGCCGTCATGGCTTTATAAGTACAAGAGGTTGAAAATGAGATAAATTACGTTCTGAGCTTTTGATGTAATAATAATGAAGCCACCGTGAAGGACCGGGAAAAAATTAAGTTCGTTTGATGAGCCGAAAAATATTTTTCTTTAAAAAATTGAACCTTTTGTATTTCAGGCTTTTTTTTGAAGAAATAATTTCTTTTTTTTGCACTAGATTCTATTTAAGTTTTGTCAGCAAGCCAATAGTATTAATAACAAACACATTTTTATTATGAGAAAATTTTATTTTGTCGTATTGCTGACTTGTATTGTTGCGTTAAGTAACAATGTTTTTGCAGAAAATCCATCTTCTTCAACGAAAAAAGGAAAGACATCTATTGATTTTGGAGTAGATCTGATGAGCCGCTATATTTGGAGAGGTTCGGAATTTGGTGGCAACACCCCAAGTATTCAACCATCTTTGATTTTAAGCAATAGTGGGTTTCAACTAGGAGCCTGGGGAGCTTTTTCTACTGGGGGACAAAATATTTCTCAGGAATTGGACTTGTTTATGAGCCAGACTTTTTGGAAGAGCATGTTTACTGTTACATTGACCGATTACTTTTTTCCTGTTGAATGGGGCAACTATAACTATTTTCAGTACAGGAAAAATGCTACCGGACACATTTTTGAAGGAAACCTGACTTTTAACGGGGTTAAAGGATTTCCTTTTACGGTCATGATCGCCACGAATTTCTATGGTGGAGATGCTGCAAAGATTGAAAGTAATCCACAAAGCTCAAATTTTAATCAGAAAACAGGAATTCAATATTCGACGTATGTTGAGTTGGGATATGCTTTCCAGGTAGAAGATGTTTCGCTGAATCCTTTTATGGGTTTTAACTGTACCAGCCCCAGAAAGGCTGACTCTGCCACAGGTTTTGTGGGGGAACAGGGTTTTTATGGTAACAATTTTGGAGTCGTAAACCTGGGAATTACAGTCAAAAAAAGCATTCCCATAACGAATAAATATTCGCTTCCTATTGCTACATCATTGATTACCAATCCTCAGGCTGGAAAAGTTTATTTTGTGGTCGGGGTTTCATTCTGACAATAACTGATACTGCTTCCAGTTATTCTAAAAAGTAAGTTATTTACAGCTTATTTGCCAGTGTCAAGATTTCGCAGGCAAATGATTTGGTCAATAAGCCTGTACTATTTGGTTTTTTAAGAATTTTTAGGTGTTCGAACACGATAAATTGTGATTTACACCCAGCTCTGAAATGCCTTCTTACGGATAATTTCAATAATTTCGCAGTGTAAAATTTTAATAATGATTGAATTTCTTAGATTTGTTATTGTATTATTGGTAATCTGGTATGGAACAAAACTGATAATCAGATATGTGTTGCCGTGGCTGATCATGCGTTTCATTAACAAACAACAAAAAAACTTTGATAATTTTAATCGTCCGGGAAACAGTAAAAAGGAAGACGAAATAAATATTAAAAAAGGTAAAAGCGAAAACAGGAAAAAAGACGATACCTCTTTTGGCGAATATGTCGATTTTGAGGAATTAGAACCCGACCAAGATAATAAAGATGAATAAAAACCTACTGAAAAAGCCCGTTCCCTACATTGTGGCATTGGCTGTTTTTCTGACCATTACAATGATCTATTTTTCACCTGTATTTGAGGGTAAGATGCTGAAACAGCATGATATTGCTATGTATTTGGGTATGTCAAAAGAGATTAACAATTTCCGGGCAAATACAGGGCAGGAACCTTTATGGACCAACTCTATGTTTGGCGGTATGCCTGCCTGGCAGATTTCCGTGGAATATGTAGGGAACCAGATGTCAAAGTTGGACCGGATCATCCAGCTGGGGCTTCCACGGCCTGACGATTTGGTTTTCCTTTATTTTTTGGGTTTTTTCATTTTGCTATTGGTTTTGGATGTTGATCCGTGGCTAAGTATTGTGGGAGCTATTGCCTTTGCTATGTCGTCCTACTTTTTTATAATTCTTGGGGTAGGCCACACTTCAAAAGCACATGCAATTGGCTATATGGCACCCGTACTAGCGGGAATTATTTTGACTATGCGAGGGAAATTCTGGAAAGGCGGCTTACTCACTTCCATAGCCCTGGCACTTGAAATTCTGGCGGGACACCTTCAAATAACCTATTATCTTTTGATCCTTGTTTTAGTTTATGGAATCTTTTCCTTTATTGAAGCCGTCAGGGAAAAACAATTGTCGCGGTTTGCAAAAGCTTCCGGGGTTTTAATTCTGGCTGCAATCTTTGCCATTTTAACAAACATCACAAGCCTTTGGGGAACTTATCAGTATTCGAAATACACTATGCGCGGCAAACCCGTGCTGACAGCTGAAAAAGAGAATAAATCAGGTGGCCTTGACCGTGATTATATCACTGCCTGGAGCTATGGAATCGGCGAGACATGGTCGCTGATGATTCCAGATATTAAAGGTGGGGCATCTGGCTATATTGGCCAGGACAACAGTGCCATGGATAATGTAAACCCCCGCTTTCGACGGATCATTGCCCAACAAAATTCTTACTGGGGCGACCAACCTGGAACAGCAGGGCCTGTGTATGTCGGAGCAATCATGGTTTTCTTTTTTGTCCTTGGCATGTTCCTGCTTGAGGATCGAATGAAATGGGCTCTTTTCGCGGCAACGGTACTGGCAATTGTCTTGTCCTGGGGCAAGAACTTCATGGGGCTGACAAACTTCTTTATCGATTATGTGCCGGGGTATAACAAATTCCGCGCAGTTTCCATGATCCTTGTCATCGTAGAACTTACCATCCCTTTGATTGGCGTTTTGGCTTTGAATAAGATTCTGAAAAACCCGAAGTTACTGTTGAAGAAAATGAAAATTTTCTATATCGCCTTGGGGCTGACAGCAGGAATAAGCTTGCTTTTCTATGCTTTTCCAACCTCCTTCTTCTCCTTCTTTAGCCAATATGAGGTTCATCAGTTCAATGTGTTGAAAATCAATAATAATCCAGCTCAGGTAACGGCATTTATGAACAGTTTGCAAAACGTCAGAGTTGTTATTTTCAGGCATGATGTATTGAGAAGCCTTTTCTTCATCGTTATAGCCGCGGTGGCACTTTATGCCTTTGCCAAAGGAAAACTGAAAAAAAGCGGGTTCCTGATCACGATTGGATTACTGGTATTAATAGATATGACTGGTATTGACCAACGGTATTTGAACGATTCTAATTTTGAGATGGCACATAAGGCAGAAGTCCCTTTTAAGAAAACAACTGCTGATCAAGATATTTTCAAAGATAAATCGTTGGATTATAGGGTTGTAGACCTTACCAAAAATATCTTCAACGATGCCAGTACTTCCTATTTTCACGAATCTATAGGCGGTTATCATGGTGCCAAATTGCAGCGTTATCAGGATTTGATTGATGCTTATCTTCATACTGAGATAGGGAACATGAGAAAAGTGCTTTCGGAGAAACCGACATTAGCATCAATAGACTCTGCATTGGTAAAACAGCAGGTGTTGAATATGCTGAACACTAAATATCTAATCTATAACCCGGATGCAGAACCTATTTACAATTCGCATGCTTTTGGAAATGCATGGCTGGTAAATGATTTTAAACTCGAAAAAGATGCAGATTCGTCTATTGCGGCGTTGGGAAATACTGATTTGCGTTCTGTGGCAGTGGTTGACCGTGAGTTTTCCAATCAGTTACTTGGAAAGAAGTTCCCAGTGGATGCTTCGGCGCAGATCAATCTTATGTCCTATGAACCTAATGATCTGAAATACGATTTTCACTCGAAAACTCAACAGTTGGTTGTTTTCTCTGAAATTTATTACCCAAAGGGATGGAATGTTTATTTGGATGGGAATAAAGTTCCTTATTTCCGTGCCGATTATGCGCTTCGTGCCATGGTAGTTCCAGCTGGGGTCCACAAGATAGAGTTTAAATTTCAGCCTAAGGTATGGAGCATCGGGGAAACGGTTTCATTCATCTTTTCTACCATATTACTGCTGCTTCTTGCTTATTTTATCGTGATGGAAGTAGGGCGTTTTCTGAAAACTAAAGAGTAAAGGAATGCTGCTTTGAAAAAAGTACTGATCATAACTTATTACTGGCCTCCTAGCGGTGGTGGCGGGGTGCAACGGTGGTTGAAATTTGTCAAATATCTGAAACGTTTCAACTGGGAACCCATTGTTTTTACACCGTCTAATCCGGAAATTCCATCAGAAGATTTGTCTCTTCTGGAAGAAGTTCCCAAAGACTTGTGGGTTGTCCGTAATAAAATCTGGGAACCTTATACGTTTTACAAGCAGTTTACAGGGAGAAAGAAAGAAGACAAAATACAAACCGCTTTTCTCACTGAAAAAAAAGGGAAGTTCCATTTTTTTGAAGATATAGCAATCTGGATTCGCGGGAATATGTTTATCCCTGATGCGAGGAAGTACTGGATCAAGCCTTCTGTAAAATTTTTATCTGATTTTTTAACCCGTTATAAAGTGGATGCCGTTGTCACTACAGGCCCGCCTCACAGCGCTCATCTTATTGGGCTTCATTTAAAAGAAAAACTGGCAATTCCCTGGCTTGCCGATTTCAGAGATCCATGGACCAATATTGACTATTATCAGGCCCTGAAGCTTGGACAGAGAGCCGACAAACTTCATCATCAGCTTGAGAAAATGGTTTTGGAACAGGCCGATGCTGTGACGGTAGTGAGCCCTGGAATGAAACGAGAGTTTCTGGAAATCGTAAACAGGGAATATGAAGTGATTCCTAATGGGTTTGATGAAGAAGATACATTGCCAACTCAAAAAGTGGAAGTGGGCCGAACCCATTTCACATTGGCACACATTGGTTCTTTAACCAGAACCAGAAATGCAGAGAATCTCTGGAAAGCCTTAAAAGAATTGACTCTAGAAAATCTGAATTTTGCAAATAAATTGAAAATCAAGAATGTAGGAAAGATTGACATAGATGCGGTGGCGTCTTTGAAAAAACATGGGATGGAGTCTTATCTGAAACGTGTAGATTATATGCCACATCAGGAAGTAATTGCCGAACAGCTCAAAGCATCTGTTCTTATACTTTTGATAAACAATACGCCCAATGCCAAGCTTATCCTTACGGGAAAGCTTTTTGAATACCTGGCTTCAGGACGCCCGATTGTTTGCATTGGCCCGCCTGATGGCGATGCTGCGGAGATTATTCGTCAAACAAAATGCGGCTCTGTTTTTGACTTTTCAGAAACGGAAAGCTTAAAGCAGGAAATTCTAAGGCTTTTTAATGAATTTTCTTCAGGAAAGGAAATAACAAAGTGCAAAGACGTTCAACAATTTGAACGTAAAAATCTGACTTCAAAAATGGCTGTGGTTTTGGATAAAATGACGTAATCAGAACCAGGTAAATAGATCTTCTTTAATGGGACTGGCTGCCAGCAAACGGTTTACGAAATTTGTGATGTCGTAGTTTTTATCATTGAAAACCTGGTAAAGCTCTTTCAGCATGAGTTCCTGAGTCCTGATATTTCTCTTTCGCGCAATTTTATCTACAAAAGTATTGGTAGCAATCTTCCCTTCGAGAACGACTTTCTCCGAAATGTAATCGGTGAAAAAACCTTTCCCGATCAGAAGGCCCAGCGTCCTGTTCCGGCTCATGTCATTCAACGCCGTCAGGCTGAAATCGCCAAAACCGCAATAATTGAAGACCGTTCTTTCCTTACCGCCAAATCGCGAAAGCAAGTAACGCATCTCGTTGATGCTGCGCGTAAGTACCAGCGAACGCAAATTGGGTGAATTGTAATGGGCATCAACAATCCCGATGATGATGGCATAAACATTCTTTAAAATGCTTGATAATTCCGTGCCAATGATGTCATTGGTAAAGTCAAGATAAATGGATGTTCCTTCAAACAGCTCCTTAAAAACATCAAAATATTTTGAGCTTTTGGTAGCAACCGTCATGCCTGTAGGTACCTGATTGATAATTTCCCGTGCAAATGAGGGCCCCTTAAAACTGACAATAGGATTTGGGAGAATTTTTTCGATGCATTCCGGAATGGTGCTGTCTTCTCTTCCGAAACCTTTTGCGAGGTTGACCAGAATAGTCTGCGGATCAAAAAGATCTTTGTTTAACTCTACAAAATCAACAGTTACTGTTGAAGGGATACCGAAAAAAATAATATCAGCACTTTGAAGTGAATTAATATCCCTGGTAGCGGTGATTCCTTCATGCAGCATGATGCTGGGGAAATACTTATTGTTAACGTGCTCGTTATTAATGGAATCGATCACATCCGGTTCAACGGAAACAATTTCAATAAGGTGCTTTTTCCCGTTGCTGAGAACCTGGGCAAAGGCTGTCGAAATAGCGCCACTTCCTACAAAACAGATTTTTATTGGATGTTTCATGTACCGGCATACCAAAAATAAGCTGCAAAGCTAAGAATTATTTCGAGTTAGGCGTATGTTAAACTGTTTTAGGACCGCTACGAATGCGGAATGAATCTTTTCTATCTTTGTTTTGCAGAAATTTATATTTGCAGTCTATCTTTTAAATCATTCATTACTTAAGGTTAGATTTTAAGCTCATGACAATAATTGACAGCTCCTATATCGAAGATATTACTAATGAGATAAAAATAGGGAAGGGAAATAGTCAAAACAATAAGTTAGGCAGACTAAAGTTCGGAATGCCTTTTTGGTTAAGGAAACTTATTTTCGGTTCTCTGAACCCTTTTTATGTTTATTATATTTTTAATGATCTGCAGAAAAGGCGAAAGATTGAATTTCCTGTGAAACATATTTATTTTTCAATTGATTTTTTGATGTATTGCTTGAAAAATAATGTTTCAATCGATTTGGATGAATACTTTTCTAAGAGTGATCAGAAAGAAATTATAAGATTTGTAAGGAACAGGGTAAAATCCTGTTTTAATGTGAGATTATTTTACAGCGATCTTTGTCAGGATGGAACTATTGTTCCAAAAATTAAGTCAGCGGAACGTAAACTGTTTAAGAGAAGAAATTCAAAGAGCTATTCATGGAAAATTAATGGAACGGAATACACTGTCCCCAGTATTCCCGAACCTTCCTGTTTCTATTACAAGCAAGGTATTTCGGAGCTGCCTTATAAATCTATTGAATCATTAAATGACAAACTTTTTTTAAGTGTCGGTGCATTTTGGGGAGACACTGCGATATCGTTATTACCTTACAACCCTAAAGCGATATGGTGCTTTGAACCTGAGCTTGATAATTACACTACACTGATGAAGGTAATCGATGCCAATAAATTGCAGAGCAAGATTAAGGTGTTAAAATATGGTGTGGGCAACGAAAATAAGATACGGTCAATCTCTTCGGTTGGAGGAAGTAGCTTAATGTCAGATGGAGATGGCGAAGAAATTGAAGTCAGAAACCTTGATTCTTTTATGAATGAATTTAATGCCGAAGTTGGCCTCATCAAAATGGATATCGAAGGGTGGGAATATCGGGCACTGATCGGTGCAGAAGAAACCATAACAAAGTATAAACCAGTATTGGCAATCAGTATTTACCATACAGGACAGGACTTTTTTAAAATTCCTCCGTTACTCAAAAACTATTGCCCTGACTATAATTTTAGATTCTTGAATTTAGCTCCGGAGGATTTGAATGAGAAGATACTGTTGGCATATATAAACGATTAAAAGAGAATGAAAAAATTACTTTTCGCATTAACGCCTGCCCAACAGATTGCGAATGGATCTTCGATCTATACGGAGTTTGTCTTTAAGAAAGTACTGGAAACCGGAAAGCCATTTGAAGCGTACTATAATCCGAACATAGAAACTAACAAATCAATAATCAAAAGAATTCCACAGCATATCGAACTTCATAAATGTTCTGATATAACTGAGCTTGAAAAATTGCTCACATCCAAATCTTATGATACGGTATTCTTTGGGAACGAAACAAATACTGAAGCCAAATTACCTAAAAATACCACTCCCATTGTTGTGATTCACGATCTGAGATTTATTGAAGTTCCTAACGATGCAACCAGGTATTTGTACCGTATAACAGCGTTCGAAAGGTTTAAGCAAATAATAGCATCAACTATTTTCCCTAATTACGATTCAGACTATCAAAAGAAGAGAATATCAAATTTTATTGACCATCCCAAACTCAAAATTGTCACAGTTTCGAATCACACAAAATATTCAATATTATTAAATTTTCCTAAATTAAAAGATTCTCAAATCTACATTCTTTCAAGCCCTTACCCTGAAATTGGGGTTCAAAATACTATTCCCAACGAAAAGCAGATTTTAAAAGAATTAAGGCTTGTTTCTAAAGAATACTTTTTAATCATTAGCGCTGGCCGGTGGTTTAAAAATTCATACAGAGCAATACAAGCACTGGATCATCTGGCTGATAGAAAATTATTGAAAAATAAAAAGGTTTTGGTTTTGGGCGTTCAGGGAAGTAACAAAATAACCCAGGTAAAAAACCCGGAGACCTTCATTTTTAGGGATTATGTGGAAAATGAAACATTACAATGTGCGTATGCAAATGCATTCGGTTTCATATACCCCAGTCTGCAGGAAGGATTTGGAATTCCACCTTTGGAAGCGATGCAATACGGAACGCCTGTATTGGCAGCTTCCACTTCGGCCATTAATGAGGTATGCAGAACAGGAGCTTGTTATTTCAATCCATACTCGGTTATGGAAATGGAAAACCGAATATTGCATTTATTGAATGACAAAATTTTTTATGAGAAACTTAGCGCAGCGGGAGTTGAAAGAAGCAAGGAAATTGCTTTAAAACAGAAAGATGATTTAAATGAACTTTTGAAATTGATTTTTGAATAGGGTTATTTGTTTAAAAGCTGAGAAGCAAGCCTAAGATATTTCTTTACAAAACCAGTGTACTCATCGGAAACTTTCCAGAAAAATGCAAGTGGAAGATAGAGTAGAATAATTACTGAAGACCTAAAAACGATATCAACAAAAATATTTGGAAGCACCGGAATCAATTGTACAATCAGGTAAACTCCTATCCCCAGAAATAATATTTTCAGGTTTCGCATCTTGAAAGGCAACATTTTCATTTTCTTATAAATATAAAAAACCTGAAGGGATATTACAAATATTTGCGATAACAATGTAGCAAGTGCAGCTCCGACAATTCCCAATGGCGGAATCAACAAATAGTTGGAAATGACTACGAAACCCAGGAATGCAACATTAAACCATAAAAGCTTTTTAAAATGCTGTGAATACTGCAATATGAAAACATTCACTCCTACTGATGCTCCAAAAAGCTTTGCCAGGGCAATGAAAAGCAAAACATACTTCCCACTTGCGTAGGAGGGAGGCAACAACCTGAAAATATCATCTGCGTTAAGCCAGATTCCCAGAAAGATCAGCATACTTACAAAGCTCAGATTTATAGAAGCTCCCTGATAGATTTCTTTAATTTTGGCGAGATTATTTTTGGCAAAACCTTCTGAAATAATAGGAATTAAAATATTGGTGGTTCCGTTGAAAGGCAATAAAATCACCGCACCAAGATAGAATGCAACCGAATAATAAGCAACGCTTTTGAGACCAATCATACCGCCTACCATAAGTACATCAATATAGCTGGCAAGATACGCCGTACTCCCTCCAAGAATGACATACAACCCGAATTCACCCATGATTTTAATGCGTTTGGCAGTCAGAAAGTTCATCTTGAATGATATTTTTAGTTGTTTTAGCGCCACAGCGTATATGATCAGGAACAGTAAAATAATTCCGTAAGCATTGACGAACCAAAAAATAAAGGTTTCAAAGTTGATCAGCTTTTGCTGGTATAGAATAATCAGTCCCAGCCATAAAACCCGCAACATCACATTTTTCAGAAAAGCAGCTACCGTGGTTTTGAACAAAGCCCGGAGATAAGCCTCCAGCATGTTAAAATACATGAAGAAAAATGTGATGATGTAGATGAAAGAAAAATTGTCTGCGAAAAGACTGGTTTGCGTTGCATAAGACCTGACAATTTGACCTTTAAATATTGTACCGGCAAGCAGAAAAACTAAAAATCCCAGCAAAGGGATTAACAGCACAAGCACGAAAAAGCTCCCTCTTTGTTTTTCTTTAAAATCGGTGAAGAATTTTATCAAAACCTGAGGCCCTCCCAACAAAGTAAACTGGGCAAAAATTGTCCCGGCTGCCCAAAGAACACGCGTTAAACCAAATTGATCGGCCGTCAAAAAAATGGGAAACAGAAGAATGGTATTTATATAACCCACAACAATTCCCAGGAACATCCATACGGAGTTATAAAATCCCTGCTTGATGACCATTCCCATAATTTACTGTTAAGTAGTGTTTAAATGTCTTAAAATTTTTACTTTCCGGCGTTCGTTCCTGTCATTCCGGTGCAATTTCTTAATAATTTCAATACGACCAAAACATTCGGATTTTTCCCTGTATCAAAGAATAGATATGCATTAATCTGTGATTTTATGCTTTGCAATGGCTTTTTCGTAAATTTCTTTTGTTTTGAAAGCAACTTCCGATTCCGAAAAGGGCGTTTTATAGTCTTCCGCTATTTTTTCATAATCATATTGAGCGTTAAAGGCTGCAACAATGGCCTTTCGCCACGCTTCAATGTTGTTTTTTACCAACATTCCGTTATCGGAATTTATGTGAGTCCTGAACACATCCAGATCCGATGCCAACACTGGCGTTCCGGTTTTTAATGCTTCAAAAACCACTATCCCGAAAGTTTCAGATTCCGTTGGGTGAAATAAAAAATGACTTTTTTGCAGTCTCTCTGCGAGGGCCTCTTTTTTTTCATAACCACAGAAACAGACCGGAAGATGATATTTTTTGACTTTCCTTTTATACTCATCCAGAGCATCTCCTTCTCCAACAAAGTCAATGTGAAAGGGAACAGAAATTTCTTTATCCAAGCCGCGAAGTGCTTCTAAAACCAGATCTCCTCTCTTGGGACTGCTTTTTTTCCAGATGGCCACTAAGGAGCAACGAATGGGGGTGGGCTTTGGCTTCTCCTTATAATGAAAAATATTTCCATCGATAGGATTGGGAATCACAAAAGCATCCCGGATTTTAATCTGCTGTAAGACTTTTTCTTTTAGTGATTCTGAAACAAAGATTAAAGCATCCGCATTTGTATAGATTTTTTTACCTAAAGGTCCTAGCGGATGTCTTTTTAAGAAAGACACAGCACGGCTCCAATGCTCTGTAATCACAAAAGGTTTTTGATACTTCTTGGCCAGTTGGTAGCCAAATATTCCTGCCGGGAAAATGGCGTGGCTGTGAACTACATCCGCTTTTTGAACGATTTCACTGTCTACGAAGGTTAGAATAGTTTTCTTTAAGAATAAAGGAAACTGATACAGATATTTCCAAAAACGAGATTGAATATCTATCTCTAAAACATCTACATTATCAATGGAATAGTTCTTTTTCTCCTTTTGAATGAATTTATTACCGGCATGAATGTGGATGTACAAAACCTTGCAATCGATAGACGCGGACAATAAGCTTTTGGCATAATCCAAAACAAATGAACCTTGTTGTGGGTTTTCCTTATTGGGAAACCAGCAACTCACCAAAAGTGCCTGCGTTTTCATGGAAGATTCATCTTTAAATTTTCGATTTTTATTTCAGCTTTAATTCTGTTTCAGTGGTGCTTACCCACCATACAAAAGTAAAAAAATTGCCAGAGCGCATTTGTGTTGTTAAGATGTTGGATTTTGAAAAACTGATATCAGGTCAAATCCTGGTTCTCATCAGAAATTGTCGGCTTTTTTTTATCATCGCGAAAGCGCCTGATCTTTATATTCATGTAGGCAAAAAATATTGTCATTAGCGGGCTTATCAAGTTAAAGAAAGCATAAGGGAGGTAGTGCAAAGTCGGGACGCCCAATACGCGTGATTGTGTTGCCCCGCCGGTATTCCATGGAACCAGCACCGAAGTCACCGTACCGGCATCTTCAAGCGTTCGGCTTAGAACTTCCGGTTTCAGGCCGCGGTCCTTAAAGGCATCATGGTACATCTCACCAGGAACGACGATGGAAATATATTGATCTGAAGCCGTTATATTGAAAAAAATGCACGAAGCAGCAGTAGATGCGATGAGCGACGCATCGGTTTTAACCAGTTTTAAAATGGAATGTGTCAATTTTCTAAGCATCCCGTTGGCTTCCATCACCCCTCCAAAAACCATGGCCGAAAGAATCAACCAGATGGTTTCCAGCATCCCTGACATTCCTCCGGTAGAGAATAAATCGTTCATGCTGGGATCGTTGGTAATGATTGATGTTTTTCCGTAAATAGCCTGCATAACACCAATGTAAGATGCTTTGGCATAACTTCCTGTAACATGACTGATTTGATAAATAATCTGGGGTTGAAAAATCACCGCTGCAATGGCTCCTAACACGACCCCGACACTTAATGCCGGTAGGGGAGGCATCTTTTTTATAATGACTGCAAACAAGATGATAGGTACTAAGAACAACCAGGGGGTAATGTTAAAGGTTTGCGTAATTGTGGCTTGAACGGCTTCCACGCGGGCAGCAGTTTCTGTGGGATGAAAACGAAACCCAATGACCAAAAAAATGATCAGTGTTAGCGTCATCGAAGGAACTGTGGTGTACATCATGTACTTGATATGGGTAAACAGGTCGGTACCCGAAACTGCCGGAGCCAGATTTGTAGTGTCTGAAAGCGGAGATACTTTGTCGCCAAAATAAGCACCCGAAACAATGGCTCCTGCCACAATAGCTTTGTCGTAGCCCATGGCATCACCAATCCCAAGCAACGCTACCCCAATCGTTGCAATAGTGGACCAGGAGCTTCCTGTTGCTACCGATACAACACTGCAAGTGACCACGGCAGCAAAAAGAAAGATATTGGGATGTAGTACTTTAAGACCGTAATAAATCAACGCTGGTACGACGCCGCTGATCAGCCAGGTACCTGCAATAGCACCTATGAGAAATAAGATAAGAATAGCAGGCATTGCAGTACCAATGGTTTTTACAATTTGATTGCGCATATCTATCCAGGTATGACCCATGCGCAATCCCAGAATCCCAGCCAACGCAGCTGCTGTCATCAGGGCTACCTGATTGGCTCCCTGTAAAGTGTCTTTCCAAAATAAAACATTGAAAGATAGTAGTATAATTAAAAAAATAATGGGAATTAGCGCCTCAATTATATAGGGCTCCCGCTTCTCTTTTGTCATGGGCAACCTAATTCGGATAAAAAATGCAAGATAAGGATTTATCGTAGTCGCTCACAAGGAAATGTGGTTTTCTTTGTGTGAGTCTTTTTATTCGAAATACAATTTGGGAATCTGCTTAAAATGATATTGATGGCAGCTATTCTTTGATCCCAGAGTTCAGTCTTTTTTGCCGCTGAAGCAGTGCCTGTAATGTGACTCCCTGAAAATAATCTTTGATCATATCATTTAATCCTACCCAGAAAGGATTTGCACTGCAGATTGCCTTCATTTCACATTCGTAAAATGAATCTGAGCAGTCAACGATCTGTACATCAGCCTGGAAGGCGTTCATAATATTCAATGTAGTAATCTCTGATGCAGGCATCGTTAAAACATAACCACTTTTCTTTCCGCCTTTATTCCGGATAAGCCCTGCAGTTTTTAGTCCCCTGATAATATGATCAAGATAGCGTAAAGAAATATTTTGAGAGGCTGATATATTCTTTTGAAGAAGACCTTGTTGTTCTTCATCCATCCCGATTTCTATCATAACGCGTAAACCGTATCGTTGTAATGTGTTAACTTGCATCTAATCTTTAGGGTTGTAGGAAACTTTTGATAAAAATACAAAATAAAATTGATGTTGAGCTTATCTTTGATCCGAATCAGCCCAAAAAAGTACCTTTTAGGTTTGAGTTTAAAATCTGAAAGTTTAATCTGAACCTGTCCTTTCAATTTTGTATAAGGTCCCCGGCTTTTGAAATGTGAAATGGGAACCTGATAGGTTTTCCTGACATTGGTGATTTCAATGGTGATGGGAATTGTTTTTTGATCTCGGGACTCAATATGGCTTAAAATTTTCGGGTTATAAAATAATTTAATAAGCGGGTATTTTCCGGCATGAACAAGATTCAAAAAATCATCTTTCATGTGCCAAAAACTGCTTCTACTAACGCGTGCTTTTCAATCGGACTGTTTCCATGACGATGTTCCGGACCTATACCTTCCCAATCAAGAATTTGTATTAACCCGAACACCAGGATCGCAGAATACTTTTTTGTGCCTGAAATTTTTTTATAATCCGAATTCATTGTGTTAAAATTAAGATTTTCAGCGGCTTTGATCTCCTCCATCATGTGTATGGAAACGAATGAAGGATCGGTGGCATCTACCTGATAGCCAAGCTTAGAAAGATAAATTGCATTTCTTCCCTGGCCGGCGCCGATATCCAGCACTGGGTCTTCCATTGTGATCAAATGTGTGTGATTTACAAGGATTTTCTCTGGGTCTGACCCAAAGACTTTTCATTAATTTTATAATACTCGTTATAATCCATTGACTTTCGCTGAATTCAATAATCCGGTCTTATTGGAATAAAACTGACCTCCAGATTAACAAAAATAAAAGATTATTTCATGCAGCAAAAGATCGTTAGAAGTCTTTCGTTTGCACTCAGAAATTATGTAAGTAATGTATATGATAATGCTTAAAGACTATCTGGAACGAATTTCCCTTCTCATAAACATCACATAAGACAGGACGAAACATAGAATTGTAGCTGCAATTAATCCTGTAACCTGTGGCCATACAAGAAGCAGGCTTTGTCCAAACGGAAGTGGCCCGGGAATGGTACCATAAACCTGCCGCATTGTTAACGGCCCCAGGCTCCTTACCGTAGGCATCAACAAAGTGGTAGTGGCATCGCTGAATAGTTGATTGGGAACAATTCTCATCAAATTGATCTTTATTTCATCTGCAAGGTACATCTGGTAACCTGATGCCATATGAAGAGGAACCACAGACTTTGAAATCAAATTGACAATTATCGGATAAAAAACGGTGAAGAATAACCAAACAGCTATGACTGTCAATGCAGAAGTAGCCGGTTGTCTGAATTTTACCGAAAAAAGAATGGATAAATTGAGCCAGAAAGCCACATAAAGTATGCTCAGAAGAATAAAGAAAATGATACGCCAAAATTCTTCAGGAGTTGGCGGAATACCAATAGAAATGAGTCCAAACCCCATGACCATGAAACCTAAAGCAAAAAACATAAAAGTTATTACCGTAAGTGCGGCTACAAATTTTGCATTTAACAGATAATCGCGATGGATGGGTTGTGCAAGGATATGACTCATCGTTCCTCTGTTATGCTCAGAGTTTATCGCGTCAAAACCCATACCGATTCCCAGTAAGGGGCCGAGAAAACCGATAAATACAAAAAATGATGGCAAAGTACCGTTGGATGCTGTGAATAGTTTAAGGAACAGGAACGAATCATTTACCTGGCTGTTTTTTAAAGCATCACTAAGGCTGTTTAGAGATGTGTATAATGATCCAAAGCAGGTTAATGCGATTATTGCTATCAAAATGATGAACCTCCAGCTTCGCACCTGATCAGAAATCTCTTTTTGGACCATAACTTTGAAGGGATGAAGTGGTATGTCTTCATTTCTTGACTGCCTGAAGATATTCAACCGGTTCAATTTTGCCAACCGTGATTCATATTTTATTTGATTCGTTAGATTATTCATGATCATCTCCTCCTTCAAAATACCGGTAATAAATCTCATCGAGACCGTATTCCTTTTTTTTCAGATAGTTTAACCCAACACCCGAATCCGTTATTACTTTGGCGATTTCAGAAGTTGAATCATTTGAACATTCAACATGAAAAATATCATTTTTCATGTTGACCACAGTTACGCCATCAATAGCTGACAATGCTTTCTCCAATTGCTTAATTTTACTTTTTGAACTTTCGTCAGAAGGCAGATTAATACCGGCATCAACGTTGTATGGGCTGTTGGCAAAGAGTTTCTGGGAAAGAGAATAAATATCTCCTTCCGCTATCAATTTTCCGTTCACAAACAATCCCACTCTGTCACAGACTTGCTGTACCTCGTGTAGATCATGAGAAGAGAATAAAACGGTAATACCTTCTTCTTTACTGAGTTGGATTATCAGTTGCAGAAATTCCCTTTTCCCTTTAGGGTCAATTCCCAGGGTTGGTTCATCAAGTATGATGACTTCCGGATTCTTGATCAGTACAGCTGCAAGCCCAAGCCGCTGTCGCATTCCGCGGGAATAAGTTCCTGATTTTTTATCTATGGAATCCGGCATTCCGACACGTGTTAATAGCTGACGTGCCTTTTCAGTCGCTTCTTTTTCAGAAAGATTATTTAAACGGCCAGTATATATCAGATTGTCTAATCCGGTGCGCTCGTCATAAAAGCCAACGTCTTCCGGCAAATAGCCAACCTTTTTTTTTACCTCAATGGGATTTGTAGTGGAATCAATGCCACATACTTTCACAGAACCTGATGTCGGATCTGTCAATCCAAGCATCATAAGGATCGTGGTGGATTTTCCGGCCCCGTTTGGCCCCAGAAGGCCAAAAACTTCTCCCTTTCGAATCGAAAGGCTAAGATGATCAACCGCAGTAAACGACCCATACATTTTTGTCAAATCGACCAGGTCGATAATGTTTCCATTCACGATTTACCTCCTTCCATATTTGCGGAACAAATAATAAACCAATCCTAAGGCCACAATAATGATAAGAACTCCTATCCAGCCCCAGAGCATGGGTGTTTTCACTGAGACCCTGAATGTTAGGTTTGATGATACTTCGGGGGTTTTTGTGCTGATCTTGGTGATATAGTCTCCTGCAATGGCCTTCCTGTCCGCTTTTAGGGTCGCAAATACCTGTGCAGATTGTCCGGGCTCAATAGTGTTTATTTCCTTAGGATCAAAAGTTACATCCCAGTTCGAGGGCGCTCTGAATCCAGGTTTCACATTGTTCAGCACCGCCGAACCAGTATTTCTCACGATGAGTTCCAGGCGTTTCTGATGCCCTGCAGTAACACTTGTACTTACCAATCCTGTAGGTGTGGTTAGTTCCATTTTGTAGGTGCCTGTAATCACTACGTCAAGCTTCAGACTTGCAGAAGTATTGTTGGTAACAGCTTCTATTGGAATTTTATAAGTTCCGGCTTGGATTCTGTCAGGTGGTTTAACCGAAATGGTTATGGCTGATTTGCTGTTTGGTTTAATGGAAACAGATGTTGCTTCCTTGTAATTTGCACGGAATGTTACATCCCAACCTCTGGACACTTCTGATCTTAAAGAATATAGTTGCTGATCTGCCGTAAGATTGTCAAGCTCCGTATTAAAACTAAAGGTCGAATTTGCATGACCTTCCATATTAGCCTGTTTGGCTGTAAATACAGTTTTATAAGTCCCCCTCTTGGAAACAACAACAGTCAGCGGCAACGAGTAATTCGATCCTGCCATAACCTTATATTGGTAGGTTCCTTTATTAATCTTTAAAGGAACTTCAACGCTAAGTGTAAGAATTTCCTTCTTCTTTGGGAGAATAGAAATCTGTTTGATAACCCAACCTCCTGATTTCAGATTGTAATTCCATCCTCTGGGCATACCTGAAATGAAAACGTTTAAATTTTGAACTGCATCGCTGTTGTTAATGACAGTGATGTTATAGTTAATCATTTTTCCCGGAGGCACCGAAATTTTGGTGTAAGGCGTAAATAAAGTCACATTGCCGGAAGCAAAGGCGGCCGTGCTGAACGTAAACATAATTCCCAAAAGGGAAACCAAAAAAAAGCTGACGCTTTTTGAACGGGTTGACTTATAAAAATTCTTCATGAGATATGTATTAAGGACGGAGAGCAAATTTATATGAAGAATGAGTAATAAAAACTCGCATTTACCTGTTAAATCAGTCATCTTTGCCTATAACAGGTATTATATAATTGATAATATGTGTATTATGATCAGAATGTTAAAACATCTTAAGAACGTTAAAAAACATTAAAGCAGGACTGAAATATAACTTTTTGAAAAAATTTGTGTCTATTTTATACAATGGCTTTTTTAGAGTTTAGTGTTTATCATAGATTTTGCCCAACAATAAAAAGCGATTGTCGTTTTCAGCTTTCACAGCCTTAGAATTCTGCTTTATAACCATAATGGACGGGTGAGCATCCTCCGGTGCAGCAGCCGGCCATTCCGGAAGATTTTTCCCCTTGGGATTGCCGGTTTTTATAAAGTTGGCAAAATAGTTTTCCATAGTGTCTGAAACGGCATAATCCTTTTTCTTCCAGGCATACCAGGGAGAAAGGTATAGATTTCCCAGACAATATTCGATTTCCTGTGAGTGTGCCGCCCCAATAGGTTTGGGCATGGGAAATGTGTTTTTACCTTTTTTCATAACCCCACCGGCAAGTCCGGGAGTAAGATTTGCATTTGTCAAGGGGGGCCTTGGATTGTCGAACAGATAGCGATAAACAGGTTTCGGGCTGTTTTTTCTTTGCAAGTCGAACCATTTCCACGTGCTGTAAACGATGAATCTGTCTGAAGCCAGGTCGGTGGCGGATCTTTCAACTTCCTCTTTAGTTTGATGGGGATATGTTTTCATGATTTCTTGGTAGTTGTGTGGGAAATTTGTTTTCACTCTTTCAATAAAATTCTTTTTGGTATAAGGTTTCCCTACCATAAATGCCTTTCCGGTCATTTCAGCAGAATTCCAGCCTACCAACAATGGAATATGAGCCTGCTCTTTTGCATTGTAAATTGCGGGCAATGATTTTGTTAGAAAATATCCATCAATACAGGCTGGGAAACCAAACCTTCCGGATTTGGTATAGAGCTCGAGCAATTTTTTTGCATTCAAGGCCCTTAATTCTTTGATAGTCGGGTAACCGATTTGTTTTGCAAAGTCAGCTCCAATCTTTTCAGCTTGAGCCAATGGAACCGGTGCCAAAGTGGGATTAATGCCAGCCCCACTTTCTCCGATAGCGCCAGCAATCAGATTTTTAGACAATGGAGAAGCCATTTGTTCACTGACCGAAATAGAGCCTGCTGATTCTCCGCCGATGGTTACTTTGTTGGGATCTCCGCCAAAAGCGGCGATGTTTTGATGAACCCACTTCAATGCGGCGTTTTGATCAAGAAGGCCATAATTTCCGGATGCTTTATAAGGTGATTCGGCACTGAGTTCCGGATCTGCAAAAAAACCGAAAATATTGAGACGGTAGTTTGCAGTCACTACCACAATCCCCTTTTGAGCGAGGCTGGCACCATCGTATCTCGGTTCATCACTGCTGCCCGCCACAAAGCCGCCTCCGTAAAAATATACCAGCACAGGCAATCCCTGCGTTCCTTTCTTGGCCGGGGTCCACACATTCAGATACAAGCAGTTTTCACTCACGGAGTCGGAACGGAAGTGCATATCTCCGAACACATTGGTCTGCATCGGCCTGGGGCCGAATTTCTTTGTCATCAAAACTCCTTTCCAGTTATCAAGTGGCTGAGGTGCTTTCCACCTGAGGTTGCCTACCGGCGGTTTGGCGAATGGTATTCCAAAATATTCCTGAAGACTGGTTGCTGTATCCTGAATGCCTTCAATCATGCCATTTGCAATTTTTATCCTTGGGGAAAGGTTTTGTTTTTTTTGTGGTGCACATGAATAAATCATAAAGCAAATCCCTAATGTCAAGAACGCAATTTTTTTCATGTTTTAAAATCTAAGTGGTTAATAATTAAATCATTGATTGTGGTTTCTTCCCTTTGTTTCGTGTGTTTTTAATTAAAAAGGGGTCGCCTGACTGGAGACCCCTTTTAACAATAACCTTTATATAGAAGGTCTTATTTACTGGTTTCTTTCAACATTTCTTTAACGGCTGCCTCAAGCTGGGGATCTTGGCCATTCAATATCTTGTTGTAAGGATTTTTTACTTTAATATCAGGTTCAAGTTCATGATTTTCTGTAAAGTGATTTTCGCCAACACCTTCGGAAGCAACCATCGGGATACCGAATATGAGCGTCGGATCAATCTGACGTTCCCACCAAACTGCTGTTCCGGTTCCAGGTACAGGCATTCCAATGAGTTTGCCAACTTTAAGTTCCTTATAAATATACGGGAACATGAAGGCATCGGAATAGTTACTCTGACTTATCAGCACGCAACTGGGTTTGTCCCATTTGTCCATGGATTCCCCTCCGGGAAGAATGTGACCTTGTGGTGCAAATCTCATGTAAAGTTTGCCACTCAGGAAGGTTACAAGATGATCATGTAGCCAACCGCCTCCATTGAAACGGGTATCAACTATCAGCGCCTTTTTGTTGAAATTCTTCCCAAGAACTTTTCCAAAGACGGTACGATAGCTTTGATCATTCATTGACTTGACATGAATGTATCCAATCTGTCCGTGCGACAGATTGTCGGTCATCTTTTGCATGATGTCAACCCACCGTTTATACATAAGCGATTGTTCTTTTCTCCCTGAGATAGGTTTGATAACTTCATCCCAGCTTTTTTTGATCCGGGGATCTTTGAATGTCAGCCTTGTAAATACATTGGCTTTGTGATTCAAAAGTTTCGCCCAGTCAAAATTATTATTGATTTGCACACCGTCAATCTTCTCAAGGATGTCACCTCGTTTCACCTGGGTTTGTGCATTATCCATTGGCCCGCCGGTGATGATATTCTCCACAATAAGACCGTCTCCACCTTTTGTTTGGTTATAAAGCATACCTAGAGATGCTGTACGATCTGGATTCTTAGGATTAGGATAGAAGCGGCCGCCTGTATGAGATACATCCAATTCACCCAACAATTCACTCAACAGATCCGAGAAATCGTAGTTGTTGTTGATGTAAGGTAAAAATTGTTTGTAATAATCATGGTAATATTTCCAATTGACACCCTGCAAATTAGGATCGAATAGTTTTTTTCTGACTTGCTCCCAGGCATGTTCGAAAATATAAGCACGTTCGCCAGCTGGATCCCAGTCGAAATGGGCATTAATAGAAAGTGGCTTTACCTTTCCGTTTGAAATTTCCACTTTACTGATCCTGCCACCTGCCAATACAAAAAGGTTCTTTTCTGCTTTATCTATTTCCAGGCTTCCACCGCTTCGGGAATTCAGGTGAGCCAAGACTTTTGTTTTGTGAGTTCGGGGCTCAGTTTCCCAAAGATCATAACCCTTCTCATACTTAGCGAGATAATACAATTTTTCACCATTTTTAGAAAGAATAAAATCGCTCAGTAACGATGAATTGATGGTCAGTCTTTTCGTACGGCTGTCCAGATTCTTCAGATTAAGCACCAAGGGCTTTTTCTTTTCATTTTTGACTTTGGTACTATCTTTCTTTTGTTCTTCCTTCAGCAGATCAAAATCTTCTTTGCTAAGATTATACTTGTCAAATGCCTTTTGATTGAAGAACATAGCATAAATATCACCCTGACCACCGCGGCTGAGGTTCTTCATCCCTTCACGGGTTGAAAACCATGCCATCATTTTGCCCCCCATACCCCACTTGGGTATTCCATCGCTAAACCCACTTTGCGTAAGGTCAATACGTTTGCCACTTCCATCGGCTTTCACAAGGTCAACATCGGAACGAACGAAGGTCCCTTCATTTGATTGAGCAAGAATCCATTTTCCATCCGGGGACCATGTAAAATATTGATCACCATCGGAATATGAATAATTGACACCTTTGGGAATTACAGTTACGGTTTTATGTGTAATTGTATTGTAAACTTTAAGAATGTTACGATTTTCTAAATAGGCTATTTTTTTGCCATTCGGCGAATAACGTGGTTGGAATTCATCCTGGTCGTTAGCGATTACGGGTGTATTGTCAACTATGGTTGATGCATAAAAATAAGGCTCTTTGGGATTGGCAATATGTAGTTTGTCGATATCCCATGAATCGTTTTTCTCAACAGAATAAACGATAGAACGGCCATTGGGACTAAATTCTATCATGCGCTCCTGATAAGGAGTATTTGTTAATCTTTTGGTAGTATGACCATCAGTGGATGTTACAAAAATGTCGCCTCGATATACAAATGCTACTTCTTTTCCATTAGGAGATAATGCCATTTCGCTTATATGTCTATTGTTAACAGAAATTGTCTTAGTTGCCTGTTCAGCGAAATCTGCCTGGATTGTGATCAGTACTTCTTTAGGTTGCTGACCGGGAACCAGGGTAAGAATATCTCCTCCATGTGTGAAACATAAGAGATTACCATTTTGCGAGTAAGTAAGTCCTCGCACAGGATTTCTTTTATAATTAGTCAATTGTTTGGGTTGGCCCGGATCAGACAAGTTTGCCTGAAATACGTTTAGGTCATTGTTATTCTGTTCGCTCAGATAATAATATGTGTCTCCTTTACCCCATGCTGGTTCCATATCATTTCCCTTAAAACTGGTAAGCTTTGTATACTTATTTGTTTTGAAATCGTAGGTCCAGATGTCACGTGTCACCGAAGCCATTTCGTGTTTGCGTTGCTCACTTTCATAGCCTTTTCGATCCTGAAAAATGATTTTGCTCCCATTGTGGTTATAGCGGGCATATTCTGTACCTGCTGAATTAATCATGATGGAACGTCCACCCTTTACAGGAACCTTGTATAACTTCATAAACAACGCTGGGATGGGAAACCGTACCGACGTATAGATGTCGTTCCTCGCTGTTCCAAAGATGATATCCTTATCATTAATCGTGAAATCAGACGGAATGTCAGCTGCTGAATTATAAGTCAGTCTTGTTGCTCCACCTCCATTTGATGACATTACGTACACATCAAAGTTACCGTGCCTGTCTGATGCAAAAGCCAGGTATTTACCATTATGACTCCATACCGGATAACTTTCATAGGCAGGCGTCATTGTCAATGGGATAGCAGTGCCGCCTGTTGCAGGAACCTTAAATATATCTCCTTTGTATTCAAAAGCAATCCATTGTCCATCAGGTGAGATGGCAGGATGCCTGAGCCATTTCGGGTGTAAATCGGTTTGTCCGAATACTAACATTGGCCCGAAAAGAATTAAAAAAAGTATGAAACGCTTCATGAAATTATAGATTTAGTTATTAGATAATCAATCATTGTATCTCAATTTCGATATTCAAGTAAAGTTGGTTTTAAGATTTTAGTTGAACATCCCAAATATAAAAAATATTTTAAGCTTTGACACTTGTTGTTCTGGATGTTGCAATGGAAGTATTAACCTGAGTTCGATATAAGAATTGACTAAAACAGAACGAGTTGTCCGTTTTGTTTTACAGTTTCGTATCTTATTCTGGGTTTTTTAGGCAGGAAAG
>VAPK010900154.1_pt1 | contig 28398 bp, 24 predicted proteins | sample 3395031 | NCBI WGS metagenome assembly VAPK01 (sample SAMN08290443, study PRJNA428436) | hydrothermal vent metagenome | isolation source: Deep-sea hydrothermal vent chimney 1 | place: Pacific Ocean: Juan De Fuca Ridge
ACAAGGTTTTCTCCTTCAACGTGACCATCGGCCATTAAGGCGCCGCGATGAAGGCATCTTCCATATAAAACTGAAATATCTCTTTTGTCTTTTACAATTACCAAATCCAAACCATTAACGATTACATGAGTTGGTTTTTTAAGTTCTAAATTACTAATCTGTGCTACTAAAATTGGTTGGTCCATTATAATTTTTTTTGATTAAACTATTTAGTAAATATAAAATTAAAACTCGAATCCCAGTGTAAAAACTACTCTTCCACCCTCAGTACTATTGTAATAACCAATATTTCCTGTAAAGGATTCAAATCCACTAAGCCAAAAAGAACCTCCATAATTATTGTGCCATTTACCGGAATCATCGTTTTCGATCCACACTCTACCATAATCAAAACCCGCTGTAAGTCCGTATTTAACAGGTAAAAAACTCGCTTTCGACTTACCCAATCTCAATCGCAGATCAATATTATGATAAAATGAATATTTACCATTAAACCTTTCGTTTCTAAACCCTCTCAAACCATGGTTTCCACCCAAAGTAGCACCATGAAAAAATTCAAAATTATCACCCAAAATAGCTTCACCACCTATTCTTGTTGCCAATACTAAATTTTTACTTGAGGTTAGACCATAAATAAATCCAAAATAAGGTTCTATATAAGCAAATGAATTTTGATCACTACTTTCATTTATCCCAGTTTTATAGCCTGCAGTAATTCCTACATCCAAGGCTAAAGTTGGGAATGACAAACTGTTTTTGTTTTGAAATTTATAACTTACTTCAGCTCCACTATAAATTTGATTTTCGAACACCTTACTTTCCGGAGGGAATTCTCCATTTATAAATCTATCATCGGTATTTTCAACTTCAAAAGATTCGATTATAGGTTTAAAATGAAAATACCCACCATTTCTTCCTCTCCATATCAATGCAATGGCAGCACTCCATTTTCTTATACGAACTCTATTAAAATCAATCTCAACCAGATCTTTATCATATTCGGTATCATTACCAAATCCAAAATAGTTCATAGAAAAATTAGGACTGGTATATAATCCTTCCACACCAAAATTCCATTTGTGGAAGAAATTAGAAAACTCACCGGTATAAGCCATATCATATCCTGAATTACCAAAATAATAGTTGGCGCTTATTTTATGTTGACTGGTAAAAGGATTTCTTTGTAGACCATATTTAGTTAAAGTATTAGAGAAACCTATTTTAAAACCATCATCCGGATTTGCACCAAGAACAGGGAAAAAGTGGTTTGTATAATGCTTTTTCTTTTTAAAATCATAATTACTTATATCGTAAGAATCAACGAGCCATTTTTTTGATTTAGGGTTTACAATGGTATTCTTTTTAGTTTTATAATCATATAGTTTCACTTTGTGTGTATTCTTAAAATCATAAATGTCGTTTTTCTTTCCTCCCATGATTTTAATTTTAATCAAATTATCGCCTTTCCCAGAGACTTTAAATTCATCTTTACCATCTAAACCATAAATCCATATTTCTTTGGTTATTTTATTTGTATAAGTTCTTTCAAATATACCTACATCCTTTCTGTCGAGATGAATATTTGTTTTACCATTTGCTAATCTTTTAATGGTAAAAACATCTTTTTTTTGTGTTCCTACAAGGATTTCTGTTTTATTCAGGAATTCAAAATATTCTCTGGCGATTTTAACTATATTTGCTCTTCTACCTTTTAATTTTTGTTTTATATCATCCATGGTTTTCCCTTTTACTTCATTCGGAACTTCATCAAATGCTATCGAAATAATCTCATCGGTTAAATTATTTTGTAAATATTTTGCCTGCTTTTCCCATTCTTCCCAACCCGATGAATTAATAAAAATCATGTCTAATGGATAAGCCTGCGCTGTAAACCAATTCACATTCTTTAAATCTTTGTCATAAGATTGAAACATTTTTAATTCGGCGATAGCAAACCTTAAAAAAGATATCAGGTTACCGTCAAATTTGGAAAAGGCCTGATCTCTATCTCTGGGTATCGGTTTATATATTATCGTACCATCCGAGTTTGTAAAGCGAGCCCATCGCCATTGATCTTCATGCCTGTCCCAATCTCCTATGAGGATATCAAATAATCTAGCTCTAATATAGGAAGGTTCATCAACATGTGATTTACCATTTTTATAGATTTCTTTAAAAAGATCATCGGTACTTATTATATCTTCCGGTTTACCAAAATTTTCAAGATCTACATGACTTGATTCTACACGTTCTTCAATGAGGTACAATTCATCTCCATAAGTATCGTTAAACTTTCCTAGGGTTTCTTGCTTAGGCACATAATATAATTTCGGATTTGTATAATTCACACCTACCGCATTTGACAATTCGGCAACAGCAAAAGGAGTATATGGGTTTGCTGTGGTAAAAAAATCTAGCATCAACTTATCAAAAGACGTTTCTTTTAATTGTGCTTCTACATATTTATCTTTAAAACCTGCAGTTTGAATAAATTTAATAGCATTTTTTTTAATTGCCCTCATTACATACTGTTTGCCATTTTTATCTTCTAACCTTAAGGAGTTTGATTGTTTTCCACCACCTCTTCGAATGGGTGAAAGACCACCCATAAATGTATCTAACATCACAACAGGTGCACTAACTTGTTTACTGTAAATATCGCGATAATGATCACCCCAAACGAATTTAAAAAAATTACTTTTGTCTGTTTCATTTTTATTATAAACAGAGGCTGACTTATATTTTTTAAATGTATCAGGATCTTTAAAAGATATAGTAGGTTTAGAAGTTTTAGCTTTAGTTAATATTTTTGAAAAAATCAATTTAGAAGAATTATTAACAACTTGGTAAAAATGTACAGAAACTTTACCATTGGTATCAATATCTAATCTTGTGTATCCTATTTCAGAACTTCCAAAATCTCCCTTCTGCTTGATTTTTACTTTTTTACCAGAAACGGAGCTTCCACTAATAATCTGAGGAATACCAAAATAGTCTATCAACTGCAAATTTTTATCATGACCCGAAATAAAAATCACATCATCAAATTGCCTCGCAAGAGTAGTTACCCGATTTCGTAGATCTCTGTACTGCTTATTTTCAAAGTCCTGTAAAGAAATACCACCGGTTTTGTGAAGTAAACCTGTTGCTGAATTTGTTGCAATAGGATGATGCATACTTATAATTTTTATTTTCCCTTCCGACTTTTTAAGCATGCTCAACAGTTCGAAATAAAACAATTTTCTATTATTAATCACATAATTATCGTTGATATATGGGTATTTATCCCAATCTTCTAAAAACCATTCTGAGTCGACAATTATTAAATCAACATTAGCCGATATTTTTACTTTTTTTAAAGGATGTCCATTACTGGGATAAAATTTAGCAGTGCTATTTTTTTCAATAAATTTTTCTGTTCGCTCAACTCCTTTATACCCATCTATTTTCCATTCGTTATTCCCTGGCGTAACAATTACATTTCCGATGAACTCATCTATTATTTTTAATTGTTTACCTAGAAATTGTTTTGTTTTTTCACCATTGATTCCTTCATTTGAAGTTACATTTCCTAATAAAATAAGAGTTGAATTATTAATTGATTTGGCATCATTTACTATTTGTTTTAAAGTGCTTTGATCACTATTATCACCTGTGTTGGCAGTAATAAAAAAAGATTGATCCAATTCTTGACTATATCCATACAATGCAACTAAAAAGAAACAGACTAGCCCCGTGGTCTTTAATAAAAATTTGATTTTCATAAGATTGATTTTTTGATTATAATTAGTTAGTATTGATAAATTTAGCTAAATTTTATTAATCCCCTCCCAAAAGATACAATTTTTGTTCAAATCTAAATCCAATTCAAAAAGTAAACTGTCGTCTAAACGACATTTATTTTAATTAAGTAATAGATCAAAAATAATTAAATTTAACTATGATACTTTATTCAGTGCATATAGATGCTTAAAAATAAACAAATTAAAAGGGTGAATATTTTTGTCATCACCCCCTTAATTTTATTGTTGCAAATGTTTTATCTTTTTACAAGAATTGCTAAACCAGATTGAATTTGTCTTTATAATTTCTATTGAAATAATTGTAATTCATTAAAGGGTTGTTTTAAAATGGAATTGATTTTTATTCATAACTTTTAATGACTTATTCCCTGATTTTTTTAGGTTGACTCGGTTGAATAAAACTTTTAGTTCCTATAAGTTTACCCGTAGGTCTTTGCAAAATACCTAATTGTTTATTCAATTTATATTCTAAATGGGCACAGGTATTATTAAAGTAATTAAATGCCTGAAGTGGGTTTTCATATGGACTAAAATATTTGTGAACATCACCATCTGCCCAATATTTAGTACACATATAATAAAAATGATCGGATGTTGTAAGTTTCTTCCATGTATCTAATATTTTTATATTTCCCTTTAAATAAACAACCTTTTCTAAATCAAAAATTCTTCTTAATGCCTCATACTGAATTGCATTACTTCTCCAGGCTGATAAGTCTCTCTCCGTATCAGCCCAAGAGCTAATTCCTGATACATTATAATCACCTCTTATTGGATATGAATTTATAACTTCCGAAGGGGTTTTAAAATCAAAATTGGGGTGTTTTAAAACATATTTCGGGAGATTGTAAAGAAAATCAAATATTCCAGTAGATGCCCATTGATGTTCCCCAAAAGTTTCATAATCCATAAATAAATTTATTACATCTCCATTTCCTGCAATATTGTGTAACCATTGAGAATAGGTTTCGGCTTTTAAAGGGAATTCCTTCCAGTTTTTGTCAGAAAATCTAAAAGCTATATCATCACTTAGCTTATAATTTTTAAGGAGGATTGGAAAATCAGACATTTTTGGTGGATGATGTAAAAAATTGGGAGATTTCTGAACCAAAAGCCTGTCAACCCCTTCTGCAATTATTCCTTTGTATCCTAATTTGGATATATAGGAGGCTATATCATTATTGTAAATTAATTCTGTGTTTCTAAATACTATAGGTTCAACTTCAAAAAGTTGTTCTACTTTTGCCTTATGTTGGTTGATTTGTCTTTTAAATTCTTCTTTAGAATATAAATAACTTAGTGAATGATAATACGTTTCTGATAGTATTTCTACACATCCTGTATCTACTAATCTTTTAAAAGATTCCAATACATCAGGGCGCCATTTTTCAAATTGTTCTAATACCACTCCAGAAAATGAAAAGCAAATTTTAAATTTTCCATCATACTTTTTTATTAAATCAAAGAATACCTGATTTGCGGGTAAGTAGCATTTTTCAGATACCTTATTTAATATCTCTTTATTCAAATTATCATCAAAAATATTGTTTTCATACCCTATATTAAAGAAGGTATATTTCTTTAATCGATAGGGTTGATGAACCTGAAAATAAAAACAAATAGAGGTCATTTAGTTAATTTAACAGTTTATAATATTCACTTACTATTTTTTCTGCAGAGGTATTCCAACTTACCCTACTAATCTCTTTTTTTTGCTCAATTGATATATTTAAGCGTTTAGTATCATCTTTTAATAATTCGATTATCTGCATTGCAAACTTATCAGTGTCCCAAAAATCAGCTTTTAAAGCAGAAAATAAAACTTCTGCAGCGCCTGATTGCTTTGTTATAACACAAGAAACTCCCGCTCGAGCTGCCTCTAAGGCGGTTAGTCCGAATGGTTCAGAAACCGATGGCATAAAATATATATCTGAAGTTGCTAGTAAGGTATTTACGTCCTCTCGATCAATAAATCCTGTAAAAATCATGTACTTACTAAGTTGTTCATAAGCTCCCGTCATAACAAGCTCTTCTAACAAATCGCCTGAACCAGCAATCACAAATCGAACATTTTTGTATTCAGATATTACTTTACGGATAGTTTCAAATAAAAATTCCGGTCCTTTTTGAAATGTTAGCCTTCCTAAAAAAGTGACTATTTTTTGTGGGATTTTATGACGCCATCTAAGTATTGCCTCCTTTTCAATTGCATTGTGAATAGGGATTATTTTATTTTTAGAAATAGAATAATTTTCTACAATGCACTTTTTAGTGTAATCGCTCACCGGAAAAATCACATCGGCGTATTGCATAGCATTTAACTCAATATAGTATATTTCGTTTTTAACACTTGATCCTATTCTATCTGTTTCTAAAGCATGAACATGAAGTGCTAATGGCTTATTTGTTTTTTGTTTAACCAGGCATCCTGCTTCAAAAGTGATCCAATCATGACAATGAATAATGTCAAAACTCATATGTTCCGAAATTATGCCAATTACTTCTTTAAATGCTTTCATTCTTTCCCATAAATTCCATCCATAAACCTCTTCCGACTTAAAAAGATTCAAATAATCTTTACTATCTTTTATTACTTCATTCTTATCCAATTTGAAGTGTTTTTTTTTATACGTTGATGGATAAACAGAAATATTTTGAGTTTGAGATTTAAAGCAAAAAATATTTTTAAGCTTTTCAATATCTAAATAAGCTAGATCTGCATTAATTGAATTTAAACCATAAACTGTAACATTCTCATCAATAGGTGTATTTTTATTCTTATAAGGAATAATTAACTTTACATGAATAAATTTACTGAGAGATTTTACAATGCCGTGTGTAGCGATAGACAATCCCCCCACCATTTTTGGGGGGTATTCCCAGCCAATCACAAGAACACATTTACTACTTAATTTCATATTTATGATTCAGTAAATTCTAACAACGTCTGAATATTTAAAGACATTCGTAGGGCTTAAATTCAAAGTTTTTTCTTTGTACAATTCTAAAGGCACACTTATATCACCTAAATACAGCTCTCCAATAACTTTCTTTGCCATCGCATTAATCAAACCAATTTTGGGTATCGCTAAGGTTAAAGTAGCGGAAGCTTTAATAATTGGGTCATATAATTTTCCAAACGTAAGATCAAGACCAGAAGGAGTATCTAAAGAAACCGTAGGTATTTGATTTAAATTAGCCCATTTTATCATATCTGCCGCATGCCCAAAAGGATTTCCATTCAAACTATATCCAATAATTCCATCTAAAATTGCATCTATTTTACCTGTTTCCGGTAGCTCATTAGCCATTTTAACAATAACTCCCATTTTTGTTAAAATATCCAATTGATGTTTGGGAACAGGAGTGAATTTTTCATACTCAGCAGTAGAAAATACACTTATATTAGCCCCCCATATATGTAATCTTCTCGCTGCCACAAGGGCGCCACCACCGTTACCACCAGTTCCGACCAAAATCACAATATTTTTACCTTCGACATTACCATTAAAAAATCGATCTTTAGTTAGTATAGCAAGGCACCTACCTGCATTCTCCATCATTTGAATAAGCTCAATTCCATATTCATTCATCATTAATCGATCAACCTCAATCATTTGAGGTATGTCAATTGTGAGAAAATCAGTATGGATATTTTTGATATAATTTGCCATATTTAAGAATGATTATAAAGTTGATAAACAGGATTTCGCATCATTTTTCCGGAATTTGATAAAATAAAAGATACCGTTTCAGCTACATTTTTAGTGGGCACCCAAAATTTCGAATTTTTATCTGGCATTGCGGCACGTGTATTTGCCGTATTCAAAGTACTTGGTACTATTATAGAAGATTGTATCTGAGTTGCATTTACTTCAACATTAATAAACTCTGAGAGTTTAAAAAGCAGTGATTTAGACAGTGCGTAAGCCATACATTCTTTGCCTTCTTCAGGAATTAATGCTGGCCTTGATCCTATTAAAATAATTTGTAAAGGTTTTTTTTCTCTTTTATAATGTGTTACCAATGGTCTCACAATATTATATGTAGTTGCAAAATTGATATTTATCATTTTCTGGATATCTCCTAAATTCGAAGTTTCAATACCTCCTAGAGAATAACCACCAACAAGACAAATAAGACAAATTATATTATTTTCATTGATTATTTTATTTGTAAATAACAAAGAGTCATTTTCATCTGAAAGATTAACTATTTCAGATTTAAGAAATTTATCTTCTAAGTAATTAGGGTCATCATGTGGACCTAAAGTACCGTAAATAAAATAGCCTTCTTTTAGTAAATTAACAGTAATTGTTTTGCCTAAATTACCAGCAGCTCCAGTAATTATAATTGATTTTTTCATTTTTTTTAAAATTGTGTTTTATTAATAGTATTATCCGTATGGGTTTTACAATTTTCTCCATTACAAGTCATATGGCATTTTAACTTTGATGATTTAACATGGCAAAATCTTGAATAAACTTCTGTTGCTATCCACATACCTACAGGTGGTGCTAAAAAATAAATCCATAAGCCATTCCACATATTGGCTGGTATTGCCGACGCTAATGTTCGAGCGGGGTTAATACTCATACCTGAATAAGGTGCTTCAAAAGCAATAAAAATTGCCAATAATATTCCTGCCAAAACTGGTGTATAAAAAGTTAATTTTTCTCTATTGCTTGCATAGAGAACAGTTATAAATAGAATAAATGACAGTAAAGTCTCTAAAAATAAGGCGGTAAAAATTCCTGCTGAACCTGGAATCGTAACTGCATAATTAACCTGAGGAATAGCTGTATAATTTTTTAAAAGAAGTTGAAAGATAAAAACCCCTAAATAACCCCCAATAAATTGGAAAATAATGTAAAATATTGCATCATTTTTTGAAATTTTACCTAGTTTAAGGAAAGACAAAGTTACGGCCGGATTAAGATGTGCTCCAGATTTTTTTCCCCAAGGAGAATACATAATTCCAACGGCAGTTAATCCCATAGCGACACCAATAATGGCTCTACGTAAAAAACCATTATCATTTAGTATTTGCTTTATAGGAGAATCAGGATGTTCTGTTAAAACAGTGAATAATATGGCGGAAGTCATAAATGTTCCCAAACCCCATGCTTCCATTAAATATTCTCTCCAATGATTTCTAAATGTTGCTATCATTTAATTTTTATAATTATAAAGTTGGTGGTTTGAATACAATTTTAACAAGGCTGCTACAGACCAAGCTTGTTGAATACAACCTCTTCCTTCTTTTGAGTTATTTCCATCAAATATTTCTGAAATCCCATGGATACAATCTGAAGCATAAAAGTGATTTTCCAAATGCTTTAAAGAATCTACAACATGCCTTTTTGATTTACTTGAGAAGTCATTTGTTTTTAAATAGGCCTCCCAATATTCCATCAAAAGAAATGGCCAAACGGTACCTTGATGGTAGGCTGTGTCACGCTCCCATTGATTACCCCCATAATGGCCTTTATATTCTTTATTTTCAATATCCAATGTTTTTAAACCATAATCACTAAGGAGTTTTTTGCCTACTAAATTCACTACTTTTTTTTCTTGTGTTTTCGATAATAAACTAAAAGGAAGACTAATTACATATATTTGATTTGGACGAAAACTATTGTCTTTTTTCTGATTAGGAATAATAACATCATATAAAAACCCTGTTTCTGTTAAAAAATATTTTTTAAAATTTATTTTAATTTTATTTTTAATTTTTATTATTTCAATATCAGGCTTTCTATTCAGTTCTTTGCAAAAAAATTCAAATATAGAAAGTGCGTTAAACCACAATGCATTAATTTCAACCGGACAACCTATTCTGGGAGTAACTACATAACCATCAATACGTGCATCCATCCAAGTAAGTTGCCAACCCTTCTCTCCACCATAAATAAATCCTTCCTCTGTAAGGTGAATATTAAATCGAGTACCCTTAATATGATTTTTTAGTATATCCTCTAAATTTTTTAGATGACTTTTAATAAATGCTTTATCTTGAAATTTTTGATAGTATTCAAATAAAGAGACAAATAACCAAAGTGTTGCATCAATGGTGTTGTATTCTACATCTTGACCATCATAATCGGGGAAACGATTAGGTAACATACCTTTATCTAAGTATTTAAAAAAAGTAGTTAGAAGTGATTTTGATATTTTTTGATTATTTGTCGCTATTGTTAAACCTCTCATGGCAATCATGGTATCCCTCCCCCAATCTGTAAACCAATGATATCCAGCGATAATTGTTTTAGAATTAGTAGAAGCCCTATTTACCACAAACTGATTTCCAGAAACAAGTAAATCATTATAAAATGTGCTTTTAATTTTTGGGTTCTTTTGAGATTCTACAAACTGAATTACTTTTTTTTCAAGATTAGCTACTTTTTTACCAACCATGTTAGCTTCTGATGTGCAAAGCATTGACACTTTATAGCCAGGTTTTAATGTAGTTTTTAAATAGCCTATACGATAATAATCCTCAACAAAGTCTTGTCCTCTATATTGTTCTTTTGGCAATTCAATTTCTTTATACCATGCACGATTTTCTATAAATGCTCCTTGAGACCAATTTAAATACAATGCAGCGCTATCTGGATATGCATATATTTTTAAACTTTTATTATTTGATTCGTAATAAAAATCAAAATCGTTTTCGCGAGAAGTAGTGTGGTAATCTTTATTTTCTAATAATGGATGTAACTCGATATCAAATATTTCTTTACCTAGATTCTTGTAGCAGACTACGGTAGTGTTACTATTTGGTACCATAAAAATCTTCTTTTGAAGTTTCCAATTCTTGCCTTGGTATATCCATGATGCAATTGGTCTTCTTTTAAAAGAAGTCAAATAATTATATCCTTTTGGATGAACAATACCAGAGTATTGATTGACTGAAATATCATCAATAACATGGTTTTGTACTATGCGCTCTTCAATTTTAGCTACTAGAACTCTTCTTTCTGTAGGAGGATTAAATGGTGCTACCAATAAGCCGTGATATTTTCGTGTATTTGCACCAGATACAGAAGAAGATGCATAACCCCCTAAACCGTTAGTTTCAAGCCATTCTAATTCTAAGAGCTCTGATATGTTTTTACTTTTTAAATTCATTATTTTAATTTTTTACTGCCAACAAGAATCATTAATTAAATGTGCAACTACACCCGACCAACCAGTTTGGTGACTGGCTCCTACCCCTCTACCATTGTCACCATGGAAATATTCATAAAATAAAATCAATTCTTGAAAATTTTTATCTCTGTACCAATCTTTATGTAATGCGTGAACCGGTCTGTTTTCATTTTTATCTTTTTTAAAAGTATCAACCAATCTATTATTAATCTTATGGCTTATTTGTTGTAAATTCAGTTTAGTCTTTGAACCAGGAAACTTTATTTTAAAATCATCACCGTAGTATTTATAATATTCTTTTAAAGACTGTACAAAAAGGAAATTCATTGGCATCCAAATAGGGCCTCGCCAGTTTGAATTGCCACCAAATAAATGTGTAGATGACTCTGCCGGATCATATTTTACGCTAAATTGTTTTCCATCTAGTATAATTGAATATTGATCTTTATGAATTTTTGACAATGCCCTAATACCATAATCACTTAAAAATTCCTTTTCATCAAGTAATGCTTCCAGTAATTTTTTCATTCTTTTTTCAGGAACTAGAGAGAGTAAAATGTCATTTTCTTTTTGTAAATCTTCTATAACTAAATACTTATTATGCTTCTTTCTATAATTCCTAAACCAGTTTAAACCCCTTGAGAAAGTTTTTAATTTTTTAATTTTATCTTGTTTTAGAACTAGCACTGAATTTAAGGTCATTAACCCAACTAACGATCTTACTTTTATTGGGATATACGAATCATTTGGCAAAACCAAAACATCATAAAAAAATCCTTCAGCTTCATCCCAGCTTCCAGACCAATCCTCTCCAATTCTGTTAAGAGATGCGGATATATATACAAAATGTTCGAAAAATTTTGTACACATATCTTCGTAACTTGGGTCTTCCATAGAAATTTCTAAGGCAATCTGTAGCATATTTAATGAGTACATGGCCATCCACGCAGTTCCATCGGCTTGTTCGAGGTAACCACCTCCTGGAATTTCGTTACTTCGGTCAAAGACTCCAATATTATCCAAACCTAAAAAGCCTCCTTCAAATACATTGTTCTCACTTCGATCCTTACGATTCACCCACCAAGTAAAATTTAGTGACATTTTATTAAATATTCTTTTTAGAAATGTGATATCACCTTTCCCTGTTTTCTTTTTATCAATCTCATAAACCTGATAGGCAGCCCAAGCTTGAACAGGGGGGTTCACATCTGAAAAAGCCCATTCATAGGCTGGTATTTGTCCATTTGGCGCCATATACCATTCTCTGAGAATTAGAACAAGTTGTTCTTTTGCAAATTCTGCATCTATCATCGCTATTGGTACACAATGAAATGCAAGATCCCAAGCTGCATACCAAGGGTATTCCCATTTATCTGGCATAGAGATAATATCTTCATTATTCAAGGTCATCCATTTATGATTTCGTCCCTCTAATCTTTCTGATGGAGGGGAAGGTTGTCCTAGATCTCCTTTCATCCATGCTTCCATGTCAATATTATAATACTGTTTAGACCACATCATTCCGGCAAATGCCTGTCTTTGAATATTTGCAGTATCCAAACAAGGGCCTTTTATAAATTGGGCATAAAATTCATCGGCCTCTTTTTCTCTCAAATCAAAAACATGTTTAAAATCTGATGTCAAAGAATTAAATTTTTGTACTTTCTTAGAAAATCTAAGTCTTACTTCCTCAAAACCTCTAGATGCAATTTTTAATTTATACATAGGGGCAAACTTGCTACCTTCTTTAACAGTATCAGTTAAAGTAAAATCGTTATGAATAACAGCATCATGGAACAAATCTTTCACATATGGAGATGCATTGGGTGTTCCATAGAGTTTTTCTTTATTGGTTTCATTATTTGTAAAAAGCCATTTTTCGGGCTTTTGAAAATGCAAATGATATTCCCCTAACTTAGGATGTTTCAATAGTACAGATCCATAATGTTTAGTTTCTTTTTTCTTTTTAATACTGTGTACCCCTTCCGTTTGATTAAAAGACCATAAATTTCGTAATAAGAGAGTAGGTAGAAGGGTTATTTCAGATTCTTCAGGCCCTCGATTATGAATGGTAATTTTAATAAGAAGGTCTTCATCATCTGCTTTTGCATATTCAGTAAAAACATCAAAGTATCGATTATCATTGAAAACTCCCGTATCCAATAACTCATATTCAAGATTATCCTTTCCACGTTGTCTATTCGTGTTTAAAAGATCTTCATATGGGTATTCATTTTGAGGATATTTATACAAATGTTTCATATAGGAATGTGTAGGTGTACTATCTAAATAATAATACAACTCTTTACAATCTTCTCCATGATTTCCCTCATTTCCAGTAAGTCCAAATAATCGCTCTTTTATTATTGGGTCTTTACCATTCCACATAGCTACTGAAAAACAAATAGCACAATGTTTATCGGAAATACCAGCAATACCATCTTCCCCCCATCGATAAACTCTACTTCGAGAGTGATCGTGTGAGAAATATTCCCATGCTTCCCCATGCGTACTATAATCTTCTCTTACAGTTCCCCATTGTCGCTCACTTAGATATGGCCCCCATTCTAACCATTTCTTTTTTTCAGAATAATTTTGTTCTAACCTAAGTTGTTCAGCTGTTTTTTTCTTCATGATTTATACTATTTTAACCATTTGTGGTAAATCCTGGGTAACAGGTCATTGCACCATCAACAAATAGGGTTGAACCATTAATATAATCCGATTCGTCGGAGGCTAACCAAGCAGCAGCCGAGCCAATATCAGAAGGTTTTCCAATTCGCTTATAAGGAATTAGATTATTCAATTTATCAAGAGCTTCAGGTGTTTCCCATGCATCTTTGTTTATTGGTGTTTGAATTGCTCCTGGAGCAATACTATTTGCTCGAATCTTATTCGGCCCGTATTCCTGAGCAATAGATTTCATCAACATAATTACTGCTCCCTTTGAGGCAGCATAATTGGCATGCCCGGCCCATGGAATTACCTCATGTACAGAACTCATATGTATTATCTTACCTAAAGCCGATGATATATCAGGTCGCATTCCTCTTCTTAAAAACTCATTAATGGCTTCTTTACAACATAGAAACTGCCCTGTTAGATTTACATCCAAAACTAATTGCCATTCTTTTAACGGCATTTCATGTAATGCATAATCTCGCTGTAAACCTGCATTCGGAACACAGATATCTACTGTTCCAAAATGGTCAATGGTTTTTTTGAACATGGCTTTTACCTGACCTTCCTTACTTACATCGGCCTTTATGGCAATTCCATGCCCACATAATTTATCATTACAAATATTATGTGCTATTTCTTCAGCTACTTCGGGATTTGAAACATAATTAACAACGATATTGGCTCCATCTCTTCCCAACGCTTGTGCAACTGCTTTCCCTATTCCGGAATTTGCACCTGTTACGATTGCTGTTTGCCCAATTAATCTTTTATTTGGTTTTTGATACATAATTTGAATTATTAGTTAATAGCTATTTTACCCCCAATTTTCGTTCGTATCTTATACAAACCAGTATGTGCTGTTAAGTACAATGATTTTCCATCATCACCCCAAGCCATATTTGCAGGACGTTCTGGTCCAATTATTTTACCTAGATATTTTCCTTCCGGGGAAATAATCCAAACACCTCCTGGTGCAGAAGAATAAATATTACCTTTCAAATCAACTTTTAGCCCATCCAAAGCTTCAGAATCATCTGTCTGATTCATATTGAAGAATTCTTTTCCATTTATCAAAGAGCCGTCTTTAGCAACTTCATATCTCCAAATAAATTTAGTGCTATGAATATCTCTGATATCCCAGTTACTTACATACAAATACTTCTCATCAGGAGAGAAAGCAATTCCATTAGGGCCTCCTAAATCAGTAGCTACTCTTTTAACAGTGCCATTAATTATACAATAAACTCCATTTTCCAGGGTTTCCTTTTTGGGATCATTAAAATTTTTGGGTAATCCATAAGGCGGGTCTGTAAAGAAAATTGCTCCATCTGAGCGAATTACAATATCGTTTGGACTATTTAATTTTTTCCCTTTATAATTGTCTGCCAATACCGTAATTGGCCCTTTTCGCTCGTGTCTTATAATTTGTCTATTTCCATGTTGGCAAACTATTAATCGTCCTTCTTTGTCAATTGCTAATCCATTAGAACCCGGTTGGTGATATTTTCCAATATCAAATCCTGAATAACCTGATTTAGAAATGTAAACAGATATATTACCATTATAAGGGTCGTATTTATAAATTACATTGGTATTTGGATCACTAAATAGTAAATATCCGTCTTTGTGCCATACCGGACCTTCAGTAAATTGAAACCCATCTGCTAATTTTTCAATTTTTGCATCTTTATCAATAATTTCATCCAATGCAGGGTCAATACGAACTACCTCTCCTAAACCTTGCCATTCTTTATATTTAGGTTGTTCAGGATAAAAATCAAGCGTTGCTGAACGTACCCATATATAATTATCTGGTATATCAGCTATTGGTCCATTAATTCCAAGAATAGCTAGCTGAATTTTTTCTCCTGGTTTTGCATTTTTGGTAAGTATAACTCTATTTCTGGAATTAAATCCTTTAATAGCAGTTCCTCCAGATTGACCAAATGTTTTAGATAGTTTACCATTCACCCATATTTCTGCATAATCATCAACAACAATTTCAAACACAACATAGGAGCCTCTTGGGTCAAAATCTTGAATTTTATTTGGAATGGTTATATTTATTCTATACCAGATAAATGATAATAAACCATTTCCCCTTCTATCTTCTAAAGAGGTTGGTTCAATTACTTCCCACTTACTATCATCAAAATTGATACTTCCTGCTTTCGGAGTAATATCATTTGTTTTGACTGCTTTTCCTGTTGGATATAAATCTAATTTATCTACTCCTTTTGGTCCCGGTGCATTAAAATTAGTCTGTGTGATATTTGCCTTGGTATATTTCCATCGAGCATTTACTATTTTAATTCCTTCTCCTGTTCTTAAATCAACAATTGATTTAGGGTTTCCCAAAGCAATTTCTATTGATTCTTGTGAATGTACAATTAAAGGTAACCAAATAAGAATTAGTAATATAGATTTGATCATTGTTTTCATCTTTTAGTTTTTTATTATTTTCTGATTGGAAAACTTAATAATGGATATGATTTGGTGTAATTAATCAAATTTGGCTCTTGACCCAGCTTTGGCAATATCAACATCCTGATCGGCACTTGCTGCACCACTAACTCCGATGCCACCAATTACTGTCCCCTTATATTTAATTGGAAAACCACCTCTTAACATATTGTGACCAACAGTAATTAAAGATGTTCTTCCATTAATAATTGCATCTTCTAGTTTTTTAGATTCAAAGGTGAACAATGCCGCAGTTCTAGCTTTTCCAATAGATACATCTGAAGAAGCCGGGAATGTACCAGTTAATCTTTCTAAAAGAATTAAATGTCCTCCCGCATCGGTAATAGCAATGGTACCTCCAGGTGAATTATGGGTATTAGCATAATCTTTTGCTACTTTCATTATTTTTTTTGCTCCCTCAAGTGTTAAGGTATATGATGTTTCCACTTGGGCATAAACAGAGGTGCAAAAAATAAATAGAAAAATAGCTACAGATAATTTAAGTGTTTTCATAATTTTTTATTTAAAATGTTATTTAATTTCAGAGGGTTCTCTATAGACTTTATTAATATCGAGCCCGTATTTATTCACTAAACAATTCCAATTATTGCTTGCTCTAGCAATTACTTTTTTAGGATTTTTTTTCCAAACTTTAGCTGCTTTCTTATTTTTCTGAAAGTAGAGTTTATTGCTTACAACCTCATATAAATCAAATGTTTGCAATTCTTCTGCTTTTCCAAAAGAGGCTGCCACTGCACAAAACCCACCATATTGAGGTAGAAATTTCTGAGGGTTTGTATCAAAAGTATCCTTATGAGCTTCTGAGACAAACAAATAATTGATACCTTCATAATTCGATGAGAACTTAGAATTTCCCTTTTCTGGTTTACCTTCAAAATAAGTTAGTATATCATAGCTTTCCATAGCTATATTTTTTCCTTCCTCATCTGTATTTATTAAATGTTTTCCTTCAGGAAAAGGAAGATTGCATTTTTGAGAACATGCATTGAATGTAGTAGTCAAAGTCAGTAAAACAATAATTAATCGATATTTCATTTTAATTTTATTTAAATGTTAAAATCATTATTACTCAATTAGAAGAATAGCATGACCATCATTATCTCTTACAATAAATTGTTTACGGTTATTTAGGCTTACGATCCCCTTTGAAATAAATGTTGTATTTGCTTGTAAAAGTTGATTATACAATTCATCTATATCATTTACTTTTATGGTAGTATGCCAGTGCCAAATGTCTGTGGGTTTACTGTCGGAAGGATATGATTTCCCACCTGGTGGACTTAAATACTCTAAAAATTCTATCCCGATTCCTTGTTTTGCACGTAATCCACTAATCAATAAATGTGCTCCAAAAATTTGGTTCAAATGCTCTTGTTCTGAGCCATAGTTTTCACTATGACCTACCGTCTTTAATCCTAACAGGTTTTCATAAAAGTTAGCGCTAATTGTAGTTTTATTAATTCCTATTGCCGAATGATCTATCCCCAAAAATAATTTTTCTGATGTCCTCTGCCATTTTGGATCTCCTTTGCCATTTGGGAAATATATTATTTCTAGATTATGGCGATCAGGGTCCTGAAAATAAAATGCCATGACTCCTTCTGCTTCAGGAATATAACTTGGTAATGTTTGTGGTGAAGTAGAAACATAGTTTATATTGGAATGTCTCAGTTTTTTATATGCTTTTTCCATATTGCTTACAACAATAGCAATGTGTTGAAACCATAAATCATTACTTTTTGATTCTAATGGAATCTCTCTAACTTGTTCTTCGTTAAAAAATTCCTGTAATTCAATAGTTTCATTACCAAGTTTTAGTTCTGCAACTTTAACATATAATTTTGCATTACTAATACCAACTAATCTCTGCAATTCGATGCCCCGTAAAGTATTTATACTCAATAACTTAAAATCTAAAATATTTTCAAAAAATTGAATAGAAGTATCTAAACTACTTACTGTGATTGTCACTTTCTCAACTTCTAATGCTTTTTGTGCAAAAGAAGTATCTATATAAAATAGAATTAGTAAAACTAGTATTTTGCGAATCATTATCATATTTTAATCTTTAATTAGATAATCCCCTACACGTAAAGCTTGGGCAATTATGGTAAGAGCTGGATTCACAGCTGAACTAGAAGGAAAAAAACTACCATCAACAACATATAAATTATTCACTTCATGAGATCTACACCAAGAATTTAAAGCAGAAGTTTCGGGATTAATACCAAAACGGATGGTACCACATTGATGGGCAACTCCCCCAAGTGGAATTTTTTTTCCAAAATACATATGATTCGGAATGATATGTTTTTCACATCCCAGATGTTCTAAGGCTTTTTTGAGTTTCTTTTGCAGCCTTTTATGTCCTTCTATGTTATTTTCTTTGTAATGCAGGCAAACTTTTCCATCAACAACAGTAACTCGATTCTCTGGATCTGGAAGATCTTCTGAAGTCATCCAAAAATCTAATGCATGTTCTGCCATAGTTTCTAAAGATTTTTTTGAAGCAAATCCGGGAGCATCATCTTTGAACATAATTGCATCTGATTTACCCAACATTTGAATATGCCCTAATGGAAAATTAAAATCATTACTTTTATGATAATAATCGTTAATTGCAAAAGTTTTTCCAAATTTGGTGTGGTTTACTTTTTTAGATAGTGCTACCATTGCAGAATTATTATGACACATATAGTTTCTACCAACAACACCAGAACTATTTGCTAAACCATTTGGATGTGATTTATTGGCAGATTGTAATAAAAGTTTAGCAGAATTTATTGCACCACAAGCAACAATTACAATGTTCCCTTTTATTTTAATTTCTTGATTCTCTTTTTCAACAATAACTTCACTTATAGTATTCCCTTCTTTATTGGTATTTAGTTTTTTTACATGGCAATTTATCCATAATTCAACATTGTCATGTTTTAAAGCCTCTCTAATACATAAAGTGTGTGAATCTGCTTTTGATTCTGTAGGGTCTGGAAAGCCATCAAATCTATCTAATACAAATGGTGCACTTCCAAGTTTGTGTTTTCCTGTATTAACACCAATTGGCAATGGAAATGGTTGCAGTCCATATGATTTAAAATCGTTAAACAATTCTTGAATTCGAGGTTCATGTGGGAGAGGGTCTCCCGAATATGGGTTTTCTTCTTTAGGTTCGGTTGGGTCACTTCCCCTTAATCCATGGACATTATATAAGTTTTCCGCTTCCAAATAAAAAGGCTTCAAATCTTCATAAATAATTGGCCATGCTGGAGATATTCCAGCATGATGTTTTACCTCTCCAAAATCGGTTTCACGCATTCGTAACAAAGCAGCTCCATAAAACTTTGTATTCCCGCCGACACAATAATGTGTTCCTGGGCGAAACGATTTTCCTTTTTTATCTAACCATTCTTCTTTTGTTTTGTATTTTCCTTTTACAAATACCTCATTGGTATCCCAATTTTCTTTTTCACGAGGTATATATTCCCCTCTTTCAATAATAAGAATCTTTTTCCCACTAGGTGCTAATTTATATGCTAGGGTACCGCCACCAGCACCAGTACCTATAATTATAATATCATAATTTTGTTTCATTATTTATACTTTTTTTATTAACTTGTATTATATTTTGATCAAAATCAATAATATTCTTGCGCTTAAGATTATTCAAAGTTTTACTCACAGTTTGGCGAGATGTGGATGTGAGTTTTGCTATATCGCTATTAGTTAGCAGGTTTTTAGCCACAATAAATTCCTTTGATTCTTCACCATATTCCATAACAAAATCTTTAATGAATTCTTCAATTCTAGTCATTGCATCCTTGTATAAAAGAGATGATATTTTTCGTTCCAATTTTTTGATTCTTTCGCCGGCTAATCCTAAAATATAATTGTTTAAATTTTTGTTTTCTTCCATCATTTTTTTAAAATAATCTGCATTTATTATACAAATAACACAATCTTCAATTGCAACCGCATAATCATCTTTGTTCTCTGTATCTAGAAGTCCTAGCAGTCCGAAAATGTCACCTTCCTTGATAATATGTCTAACCATTTCATCACCATTTCTAGAAATGTTTATTATTTTTAATGTACCTTTTTTAAGAAAGTACACGTCACTTGATATTTTCCTCTGTTTTATTTCTATATGTACATTACGTTTTATCTGCCTCATTTTTAGAGTAGTACATAAATGAATCATTTCATCCTTGCTTAATCTTTTAGCTAGTTGAAACTGAATAAGGTGCCAATATTTACTTTCAAAAGTCATCATAATCAAATTCTAGAGACAAATTTAAAACCCCTCATAAAAATAAACTGTCGCTATTCCGACAACAAAGTAAAAAAGTTGATTCGCTATCTAAAATACACATGAGTAATGTTAGCTATCAATCACAATTGAACTGAATAGAATTTAGAACAGATGGTATAAAGAGTGAAACCCTGACTTTTGATATACTTTTAATTTTCGAGGGAATGTCATGCTGGATGATACTTTTGTACTTACTATTATTTAATTAGGTGTAGAAAAATTCTTTATAATAAATTATAGTTGATAAGAAAATCCTATTTCTATATTTGAACTATTATAACCCTTATTCGGTGATTTGATCCCTGCATTTCACACATGTCGAATACTATATCTAATATCGATAAAAAAATCTCTAGACTTAAAGCCAAATCCAAACCCAAGTATATCTGAAAAAGCAAGACCCGATTGCATTCTGTCTGTATCTTTATCTGAATACATAGGCCCAACACTAATTAGTGCATAAGTATTTAAATTCTTATATAATTTAAATCTCGTAATTAACCCTAGATTAAGTACATACTCATTTAAATGTATTTTACCCGTAGAGTCTGTTTTTTTATTAAAAATTTATTTTCTAAAATGGAATGTATATTTGGCCTTTTTATCAATTCATAACTGTTTTCATAAAAACTAGATTCCACATTTATTTCAAATCGCCATTTTTCACTATTCTTTATTCTATAATTAAATTGAATCTTATAGAATTGAGAATCATAAGTATAACTATTGTTTTTTATCGGAAACCTTCCTTGATTTCCAAATCCATAACTAAAACCTAACTTTAATTTATCTCTTTCTAATTTTTGTTGTGCTTCTAAAGATAAACTCAGAAATAACAAAGAACTTAATATCATAGAAAAGAAATAATTTAAGTAACCATAGGTTGGCCATATTCTTTTTTTAAAATAACCCTTAATATTAATATCAAATAGTATATCCTCTTCATAAATTTGCAAATTCAGGAATTGACGTGATGATGAAATATCACTTTGAACAATCCATAATTTCACAAATTTAAATCTGCGTTGAAAATTAAACTGTCGTTAATAAGACTTGAAGCTAAAAAAGGGGGTGAGCATTTATTTATAATAGAATATAAGGTTAATTCATTTTGTATCCTTTTGTTGTGTTATAAAATAGTGTGGGCTTCATGCAACTTTATGAAAATTAGGTTTAAAATACTTATAACCCTGCAATATTCTAACAGAAAACCTTTTTCTATTGATTCAATTATCAGAAAATAAGAAGAAATTACTACTAGAAAAAAAATTAGTATTGCAACTATTAAAATAGTTCAACAACATAAATGAAAGCAATAAAAAGATCGTTAATCCCAATTTCGAATGACATCTCTATTTATTCGAATTTCATTATTGTCAAAATCGATTATATTATTCTCCTTTAAATTATTCAATGTTTTGTTTACAGTTTGTCTAGAAGTTGATGTAAGTTTTCCAATTTCCTTGTTGGACAGTAGGTTTTTTGCAACTATAAAATTCCCATCACCTGTACCAAAATCTTCAATATAATCTTTAATAAAATTCTCTATTCTTGATGCTGCATCTTTGTACATTAACTCACTTAAATTTCTCTCTAATTTTTTGATTCGAATTCCAATCAACTTAAAAATATAGTTATTTAATTTTTGATTTTCCTCCATCATTTTCTTCAAGTAAATGGAAGAAATTACACAAACTAATGAGTCATCTATAGCGACAGCGTAATCATCATTATTTTCAACATCAATTAGACTCATTATTCCAAAAACATCTCCCTTCTTTATAAGGTGCTTTATTACTTCCTCTCCTTCTTTTGTATAGGTTACAATTTTAACTGCACCTCTTTTTAGAAAAAAAACATCACTTGCTATTTTTTTTTGCCCTAATTCTAATTCTGTACCTTTTTTAAAATGCTTCATCTCCATTGTTGAACACATAAACTTCATCTCCTTTCCAGTAAGCCTTTTCATCAATTGAAAATGTACTAAATGCCAGTACTTGTTTTCGAAATCCACAATAGTTAGTATTTATTATACAAATATAACTCTTTTTTAATTTTGAAAACCTTTCTTTAAAACCCTTGTAATTTGAGAAATAATTTTTTTATTCATTAGACTCTAATAAATCCTATTTAACCAATCTGGTTGTCTTTTCATGAAACTCTATCAACTTTTGTTTGTATAAATAACCCAATCCTTTTTTAAAAGATTTTTTGCTTAAACCCAGTATTTGCTTAACATCTTCCGGATTACTCTTATCATTTAATTCTAAAATACCATCCCTTTCTTTTAAGGCAGTTAAAATAATTTGAGCATTTTTATCGATTGTCTTCTTATACCCCTGTAACTCTAAAACAATATCGATTTTCCCATCTTCTCTTACTTGTTTTACAAAACCCTTTATCTTATCTCCAGGATTAACATTTTTATGGATATCGGAAGAAAAAATTAATCCTTTATACAAATTATTCACTATAACATTCATACCCAAATCGGAAAGATCATAACACAAAAGATCAACTTCATCCTCTTCATTTACATCAATTTTATCAAAAAATACAAATTCATTTAGTTTTCTTGAGGCAATTAACCGACCCGTTTTCTCATCTATCAAAAGAAAAAACAAATACCAATTTTCTTCTATTAAGCGACCCGTTTGTTCTGAAAACGGAACCAAAAGATCTGTTGATAGCCCCCAATCTATGAAAGCACCAAACTTATTTACACTTTTTACTTTTAAAAATGCAAACTCTTCCAGTTGAACATATGGTTTACTAACTGAGGCTACAAAATGATCTTCTGCATCTGTATAAATAAAAACTTCTATTTCATCTCCAATGATTAAACTTTCAGTTAATTCGTCTTTCTTTAAATACGCTTTTTTATTGGAATCGTCCTCCAAATAATATCTGTTATCATCTTGATCAGATATTTTTAATTTATTTATTTTTCCGGTTTTCATAAGTATTACAAAAGTAAAATATATTTGTTTCATAAACAGAGTCGAAAAAAATAATTATTTTAGAGAAATTTTCCTTTATGCAAATAAATTTTGGCATAGTTGTTTTAATAATAATAGGTTTGGTAATACTAATCTTATTATTTGTTTATTTCTTTCAGGAGAGGTTTATTTTCCAACCCGAAAAATTACCGAAAGACTTTCAATTCCATTATAAAAATCAAGACGTTGAAGAATACAATATTGAAATAAAAAAAGGAGTGAAAATAAACGGACTGCACTTTAAAACAAAAAACCCCAAGGGAGTTGTTTACTATCTAAAAGGAAATTCCAGAAGTATAAAAGGTTGGGGTAAGTTTGCTGTTGATTTTACCTATCATGGCTGGGATGTGATCATGATAGACTACAGAGGTTTTGGTAAAAGTACAGGTAGAAGAAGGTTAAAGGGAATGCATCTCGATGTTCAAAAGGTATATGATGAGATCAAAAAAAAGGTTGATGAAAAGTATATTATTGTTTATGGTCGATCGCTTGGGACCGGATTTGCAACCAAGCTGGCTTCAATGAATAATCCGAGATTGTTAATTTTGGTTTGCCCTTATTACAGTATTCTAAAAAATATACAACGTTATATTCCTTTGCAATCTCTTTCATTTGTTGTAAAATTTCAAATGCCAACTTATAAATGGTTAAAATATGTAAAATGTCCCATAAGTATTATTCATGGTACCAATGACAAAGTGATTCCTTTTAATACCAGTATAAAATTGTCTAAAATCAAACCCAAATCAACTAGATTATATCCGGTAATTGACGGAGGGCACAAAAATATTCACAATTTTGAATCGTATCACAGAGCTTTGAAAGAGATTTTAGATTCAAAATTACCTGAATCTGTCAACAAAGAGAAAACGAGTTTAGGCTATCAAAGAAGTAAAAGAACTTAAAATTATTAAATGAAGTTATTTCGTAAAATCTTAGTAACTACAATTGCATTATACCTCATTTCTATGTCTTTATTTTATTTTTTTCAAGAAAAATTTATATTTCAAAATGAAAAACTGGACTTAGATTATCAATTTTCTTTTCAAAGTAATTTTGAAGAAATAAATTTAAAAACAGATGATGGCAACAATCTAAATGCCCTTTTGTTTAAATCAAAAAAAACGAAAGGGGTTATTTTATATTTTCATGGAAACAAAGACAATTTGGTAAGATGGGGTAATATTGCATCTGCGTTTGTAGAATTCGATTACGATGTTTTCATTGTAGATTATCGATCTTATGGAAAAAGTACTGGTAATTTTAATGAAAAATCAATGTATGATGACGCTCAAAGTTGTTATGATTATTTAAAAGCAAAGTACCCGGAAAATAAAATTACCATTTACGGACGTTCTTTGGGATGCACATTTGCCATTAAAACTGCTACGTTAAACCAACCCAAGCAATTGATATTAGAAGCTCCCTTTTTTAATTTAGTAGACGTGGTAAAATATCATTATCCTTTTTTACCCTATAAATTTTTACTCAATTATCAATTCAGATCAGATCAATACATCAAAAATGTTAGGTCTAAAACAACCATTTTTCACGGCATAAAAGATAAAGTAGTTCCTATAAGTTCTGGAGAAAAATTATTTTCAAAGTCCGATTCAGAAATAACTTCTTTTATAACTATTGAAAAAGGTACACATCATAATTTATCTGATTTTTCTATTTATCAAAAAACCATTTCAGATTTACTTAAATAATAAATTGCTTTAGGCTTTAGGCTTTAGGCTTTAGGCTTTAGGCTTTAGGCTTTAGGCTTTAGGTAAAATCATAAGTTATGAATCAATTTCGCCTTTTTCTCATTAAAATTTCGTTCTTTCCTTCTATGACAAAATCTTTTAAAACACCAATAATTGTATATCCTCGTTTACTGTAGAATTTTTTTGCTTTGGTATTGAATGATGAAACACATAAAAAAGCATTTTCATTGGTCAAGAATACTTTTTCTTCAAAAAAATTCATCATGAAGGTCCCCAAACCCTTACCTTGCCATTCTTTTTTAATCGCAATACTTTTTAGATATCCCGAAAAAGCACCCTGGGTTTGAATTAAAATGGTACCTACCACCTCGTCTTTAACTAAAACAACATACACTTCATTTATGGTATCGTTTAATTTAGTCATCATTTTTTCATAGGAAATTTGAAGAGTGATCCAGGGTTCTGAATTACTCATAATTTCGGCACAGATTATTTTATCTTTCTCTGACCTTATTGGCACTATATGTAATTTAATATCAGTGATTTACTTTAAATAATTAATTTTTTATTCAGATAATTTTCCCATTCGGTTAAAAGTAATCAAATATTTTATCTTTGCCACAAGTGACATTCGTATTTTATTATTAAAAAATAAGCTCTTTAAATGAATCCATTAATAGTACTGACTGTTTTGGTTGGGTATTTTGCAGTATTACTTCTTATCTCTCATCTTAGTTCCCGAAATGCAACAGTAGATACTTATTTCACGGGTAACAGGCAATCACCTTGGTATGTTGTAGCATTTGGTATGATAGGTGCTTCCCTTTCGGGGATTACCTTTATCTCTGTACCGGGGGAAGTGGGAAATAGCAACTTCTATTATTTTCAATTGGTACTTGGATATTTGATTGGATATTTAGTTATAGCAACGGTACTTTTACCACTGTATTACAGGCTAAATTTAATTTCTATATATAGTTATTTAGAAGATAGATTTGGAAAAGTATCTCATAAAACCGGTTCTTTATTTTTTCTAATTTCTCAATCTATCGGGGCGAGTTTAAGGTTATTTGTTGTTGCAGGAGTCCTGCATTTTGCATTGTTCCAACACTACAATATCCCGTTTATTTTAACAGTTGTTATTACCATTGCTTTAATTTGGACCTACACCAATAAAGCGGGAATTAAAACTATTGTCTGGACAGATACTTTTCAAACTTTTACCATGTTGTTCTCTGTAGGAATAAGCATTTATATTATTGCTACCGACCTCGATCTTTCTTTTGGTGAAATGACCAAAACCATTATCAACAGTAAATATTCTACAATTTTTAATTGGGATTGGAGTTTTGAGAAAAATTTTTACAAGCAATTTTTAACTGGTATTATTGTCGCAATAGCCATGAACGGATTAGATCAAAACGAAATGCAAAAAAGTCTGACTTGTAAAAATTTAAAAGATGCTCAAAAAAATATATTCTTATACACTGTCATTCTTGTTTTTACCAATTTAATATTTTTATCATTGGGGGTATTACTTTATCAATATAGTAGCGAAATGGGAGTAGAACTTGCACTTGACGCTTCCGAAAAATTTTTAGAAACAGATAAATTATTTCCCGAACTTGCACTAAATCACTTCAATACTTTTGCAGGAATCGTTTTTATGTTGGGAATCGCGTCTGCGGCATTTTCATCGGCTGATTCGGCTTTAACCTCATTAACCACAGCATTTTATACTGATTTTATGAATGTAGAAAACAAATCAGATAGGGAAAAGAAAAAAATAAGGAATAAGATTAATATTTCATTTTCTATACTTCTTATACTTATCATTATGATCTTTCGTGCTGTTAATAATGACAGTATCATCAATACCGTTTTTACCATTGCCGGTTATACATATGGCCCATTATTAGGTTTATTTAGTTTTGGACTTTTTACCAAAATTAATATTAAAGATAAATGGGTTCCTTTGGTAGTAATACTCGCCCCTATATTGTCTTATTTTATAAATGTTTTGTGTATTGAATGGTTCGAATTCTATCTGGGATATACCCTATTATTGATCAATGCTTCCATCACGTTTCTTGGTCTTTGGATAATCAAAAAAGAAGAAATAGTTTAGGTAAAATAATAATTAATTGGAGATTAACCGTCAGGTTTTTATTAATTTCTTAGTTACCGATTTATCATTTGCAAAGATCTTGATCATATAAATGCCTGAGTTCAGGTCATTCAATTGAATTTTTCTGAAATTTGAATTTTTTTCCTTTACAAGTCTGCCCAACAAACTAAATATTTGAATTTTTGTAATGGGTATTTCCGATTCAATTGTTAAATTATTACCCACAGGATTTGGGTACATTCTAATAGATTTATTCAATTCAAAATTACCAACCACCGCACTTACATTATTTAAATCGGAAGTATCTTTCTCCTGACTAAAAACATTTCCCACACAGAGGAAAAAGCAAAATAATATAAATACAAAGTAGTTTTTCATCATATACTTATGATAGTTTTATTTAATTGTCCAAAATTAGATAAAAAACGACCTTGACACAAAGATTATTCCATTAATTTGTTAACTATCGAAAATTGAATCCTCTTTTTTAGGTTAATCTTTCAATTATATGGGTCAATACAATCCATTATATTATTAATTCTAATAAATATACTCATTGTATAGCAAATAATAAACTAAAATTAAATCACTATATTTAACACGTTTAGAGATTGAATTATACTGAAATAAATTCCAAAATCTTTAAAATTATTTGGGAATATATAACAACGTCACTTGTGTTTCAAATAAATTCTGAAAAAATGATTTAAATGAAGAATAAAACAAAGCTGCTTATTAGAGATGCATTTTTCTCCACCTTACTTTCAAGTATTCTTATCTTTTTATTAGCACTTATAATTTTTAATACCAGTTTTTTAAATCCAATTCATAAGGCTTTCTCAGATTTTAGTTTTTTAGATGCTTTTTATGCCAAAAGATTTCATAATACATCAAAAGTGAATACTGATATTATATTGATAAATGTTCAAAACAAAAGCCGATTCGAAATTGCACAGATTCTAAAAGACATTATTGATGAAGGCCCAAAAACAATCGGTGTCGATATTATATTTAGGGATAAAAAAGAAAATGTATATGCAGATTCACTTTTGGCTTCATTGTTAAAAAATGTGAATATTATTACCTCTTATGATATTGAATATAATGAAATAATTTACAATCATTCCTA
>VAPK010083735.1_pt1 | contig 28319 bp, 33 predicted proteins | sample 3395031 | NCBI WGS metagenome assembly VAPK01 (sample SAMN08290443, study PRJNA428436) | hydrothermal vent metagenome | isolation source: Deep-sea hydrothermal vent chimney 1 | place: Pacific Ocean: Juan De Fuca Ridge
ACCTCTATATTAATCAGAGCATCGCAGTCCGATTAAGATTTACTTAAATCAGCACCATGCACATTATTGGACGGGCGATGATACGTAAAAGGTCGTGTCACAGCAAGTTTTTATCGTGATTAGTGATATTTTTATTGGATTGGACTCAGATTTTAGATTCAACCGGAAAATGGATTATATTTGCTTGCATCGGCGGTGTAGAAGCAGATAAGCCATTTTCTGCCTGCTCCTGGAGCAAATCACTGAGATGTCCAAATGTATCCCACATGAGTTCAGAAATGGCGAGGCAGGCAGCCATGGGAGATTTATTCTTTTCACGGATTTTATCAATACGCCACTGCAAGCAATGCAGGCGATGTTGTTGTCTTTTTGGGGCGTTCTTAATTAATTCAGTTATTTTGTCCAGTCTTAATTGTTCAAAATCCTGAGGTTCTGAAGCAGCCAGAGTCATCCACTTCTCAAAATCAATTTCACTAATTGAAGTATTTGACATGAGATCCATCCTTTTATTATTAACGAGGTAACTAGAAATTTAGGTTAGCGTGAAAATACCCTAAAAACTGATAACCCCTTCAAATTTCTGTGTGATTTATTGTTAGCATGTGTGATTTTTGCTTATTTGTCAAAAATCACACACTATTTGTATAGAAAATACTTGAGGCTGAGAGGCTATCTTATTGATAAACAGAGAAGTTTAAGATTTAGCTAATATTAGGTGCTGCCGGGGTAATAGAGCTATTACCCCGGCAATAATCGGAAAAAGACTTGTTTTTCCTATTTCTTCATGGAGTCAAAAAAATCATTATTCGTTTTGGTGGCTTTTAGGCGATCATGCAAGAATTCCATTGAAGCAATTTCATCCATATCATGCACGACTTTTCTCAAGATCCACATTTTTTGCAGTTCATCAGGTTTCGTTAATAATTCTTCACGACGTGTACCGGAGCGATTGATATTAATCGCAGGATAGAGGCGTTTTTCTGCCATCTTGCGATCCAGATGGATTTCCATGTTGCCGGTGCCTTTGAATTCTTCGTAGATGACGTCATCCATACGTGAACCGGTTTCAACCAGTGCGGTGGCGAGAATCGTCAGAGAGCCACCTTCTTCAATATTACGTGCGGCACCAAAGAAACGTTTTGGACGGTGCAAAGCATTCGCATCAACACCACCGGTGAGTACTTTGCCGGATGATGGGATAACGGTGTTATAGGCGCGAGCGAGACGGGTAATCGAATCAAGCAGAATAACCACGTCTTTTTTATGTTCAACCAGACGTTTGGCTTTTTCAATGACCATTTCAGCAACCTGAACATGACGACTGGCTGGTTCATCAAAGGTTGATGAAACCACCTCGCCGCGTACTGAGCGGGACATTTCGGTAACTTCTTCCGGACGTTCGTCAATCAGTAATACGATTAAGTGACATTCAGGATGATTGTGGGCGATGGCATGGGCAATATCATGCAGCATCATGGTTTTACCGGCTTTTGGTGGTGAGACAATCAAACCACGCTGGCCTTTTCCTATTGGAGCAGTGAGATCAATAATGCGTGCAGTCATATCTTCACTACTGCCGTTGCCGACTTCCAGTTGAAGACGTTCAGTTGGATGTAACGGTGTCAGGTTTTCAAATAAAATCTTGTGTTTGGCATTTTCTGGCGAGTCAAAATTAATTTCATTAACCTTAAGTAACGCAAAATAACGTTCGCCATCTTTTGGCGGGCGAATTTTTCCTGAAACTGTATCACCGGTACGTAAGTTAAAACGTCGAATCTGGCTGGGGGAAACATAAATATCATCAGGGCCGGCAAGGTATGAACTGTCAGCTGAACGTAAAAAACCGAATCCATCCTGAAGTATTTCTAATACTCCATCACCATAAATATCCTCACCACTTTTAGCGTGAGATTTTAGAATGGAAAAAATAATGTCTTGTTTACGGGAGCGTGCGAGATTGTCGATGCCCATGCTTGATGCGATGTTAATGAGTTCAGGGACGGGGTTTTTTTTGAGTTCTGATAAATTCATATTTGAAGGTTCTTTGGTAGATTGTTGAGAAGTTTTAATTCGTGTTATTAGATTTAATTCGGATACGACTCGGAGTTGCGCGAGGGCGGAATTACGGGTGCTCGTTTTTTAAAATATATTTTAGAAGTTTTTGAGAGTTTGTCGCTCGTACATCGTTACTGACGGAGCGAAATGATTACTAAAATTAATTACGTAGCGAACATTAGCACTAAAATTTAAAAACGTCCAGCCTCAGATCCTGATTATGCCGGACGTTTTAAATTTATACTTACAAATTACTGTCGATAAAGGCAGCAAGCTGGGATTTTGAAACCGCGCCCACTTTAGTTGCTTCAACATTACCATTTTTGAAAATCATTAATGTTGGAATACCACGAATACCAAATTTAGGTGGTGTCGCAGGATTTTCATCAATATTGAGTTTTGTGATTTTAAGTTTGCCAGCATATTCTTCAGCAATCTCATCAAGAATAGGGGCTATCATTTTGCAGGGGCCACACCAGTCTGCCCAGTAATCTACTAATACGGGTCCTTCTGCATTTACAACTTCGGCATCGAAGGTGTCATCTGTGGCATATACGATCTTGTCGCTCAAGGTAGTGTCTCCTGTGACTAACTGTGATTTTTATTGTAGACGTTATTGAAAAAAATCTATACCTCCATTTGAGCTTAAGCTGACGTTTATTTCAAGTCCAATCTTGACAAGTATCTGTTATGCTACGCGCCATGAGTGAACAACATTTAACCACAACGAAATTTTCCAGCTTTGATTTGCCTGCAGAAGTCCTGCAAGGTGTTGAAGAATCAGGTTTTTTATATTGCACCCCCATTCAGGAAGAATCTCTGCCCTTTGCCTTGCAAGGGAAAGATATTGCGGGACAAGCACAAACAGGCACAGGTAAAACAGCCGCATTTTTATTAGCGGCTTATGTCCATTTGCTAAAAAATCCTGCTTCCGACGAAAGGCAAAAGAATCAGCCACGTTGCATTATTCTTGCGCCAACTCGTGAACTTGCGGTGCAAATTCATAAAGATGCAGAAATGCTGGGTAAATACACCGGTTTAAAACATGTTGCTGTTTATGGTGGCACTGGTTATGACACACAAAAACAAGCGTTAATAGATGGTGTGGATTTATTAATAGGTACACCGGGTCGAATTATTGATTATTTCAAGCAGGGCGTGTTTAACCTAAAACAAATTCAGGTTTTGATTTTAGATGAAGCCGATCGCATGTTTGATCTGGGTTTTGTTAACGATATTCGTTATTTGATACGTCGCATGCCTGATGCAGATAAACGTTTGAGCATGTTATTTTCAGCAACATTGTCGCATCGGGTTAATGAGCTTGCTTATGATCATATGAATGATCCAGTAGAAGTTATTATTAAGTCTGAAAATGTCACGGCCGATCGTATTACCGAATCTGTGTATTACCCTGCGATGGATGAAAAAATTCCATTGTTATTAGGCCTGCTTAATAGCCGTGATGATTTGCGCACCGTTATTTTTATTAACACCAAACGCGTCGCTGAAAAAATTGATGCTTATTTTAAGACCAATGACATTAATGGTGCGATGTTATCCGGTGATGTGCCTCAAAATAAACGTTTACGTATACTTGAAGATTTTACTAAAGGTAAAATACGGGCATTGGTGGCAACCGATGTCGCTGCACGTGGCTTACATGTTGAGGATGTCAGCCTGGTTATCAATTTTGATTTACCCAATGATGCAGAAGATTACGTTCATCGTATTGGACGTACTGGCCGAGCGGGTGCGAGTGGTGTTGCCATCAGTTTTGCCTGTGAAGATTTCGCGATGTCTCTTCCTGATATTGAAGAATATATCGGACATAAGATCCCTGTTGCCTCAATTACAAACGAATTACTGCTGGCGCCAAAAGCACCCGCAAGAATTGAACGCAAACACAGGCCACATCATAAAAAAGGTGGACAAGGAAAGAGACCTCATCATAAAGGTGGTAAGACACACCATCATAAACACAAGACTGCTTAGCTTTAAATAATTGGTTTTAATGTCAGAGAGAAAGAATAAAAAAGCTATTCGAGTATTAGTGATTCGAGCCGGACAACTTGGCGATACTGTTTTTGCCGCGAGCATTATAAATCCACTGCGCTCACATTTTGGTGAAAATGTTGTTATTGACTGGGTTGCTAAGGAAGGGATTGGTAAAGTTTTTCAGGCTGACCCCAGAATAAATCGAATTTTTTTTCTGAAATCGAGAAGAACACCTTTAATTATAAACCTGGCTAAGCAAAAAATTATTTTTGCCGCACTTTTAAATCCATATGATTACATTATTAATTTAGAGCTGGGTTCTATTTTTAATAGCGTAGTTCGTTTGTCTCGGGCAAATCATAAAATAGGAATGCCGTATAAGCATTTTACAGAGCCCCCGGGAATACATGCTGTAGAAGGTTTACATCTGATTTATCGTTCTTTTCTAAATCAGGATGATCTGCAACGTGCTCAACCATCATTAATAGGAACAACGCCTTCAGAAATAAAAACTAAATTTAGTCTTCCTGAACATTATATTGTTCTTGTGCCTAGTAATAGTCATCATAATAAAAAGTCATCTATTAATTTACGTGGCTGGCCTGTTAAACACTGGAAAAAGCTATTTGAATTACTTGAGCTGAATCAAATAAATGCTGTCATTGCAGGAAGTGAATCTGAACGAGGGTATTTTAATAAACTGTTACCTTTCACAAATAATATTTTATCACTTGTTGGGAAAACCAGTTTCCCTGAGCTTGTTGGATTGATAGAAAATGCAGATGGTGTTGTTGTTACTGATACCGGACCTGCTCACATTGCTGCGGCAGTTGATACTCCGGTTTTTGCTTTAATTGGTCCTACGAATTTTAAAAGAACCGGTCCATACCAAACGAAAACAAATAAAATAACTATTATAAATAGTAACCTGGATTGCAGTCCCTGTTACCATACTGAAAAAATGCACACATGTATTGATAATCGATGTATGACAGAAATCAATCCTCTAACTGTAATGGAGCAAATTTTGTCGCAGCTGAATCCGAATATCTAACAAAAATTTATTTTTAATTTTAAAACAAAATAGACAAATAATTATGACTATTAAAATAGAACTTTCTTACGGCGAGATGCTGGATAAAATTACAATCCTGCAAATTAAAAATGAGCGTATTTCCGATCCGGATAAACTGGTAAATATAAATAAGGAATTGAACTTATTAAATGGCTTATGGCGAGCAGATGAAAAATCATCAGTTGATATTGTAAAAGAGATTGCAAAATTAAAGGCAATTAATGAGCAACTCTGGGAGATTGAGGATGATATTCGGGATAAAGAACGCGCCAGAGAATTTGATGAAAAGTTTATTGAGTTGGCGCGTGCGGTTTATATTACGAATGATCAGCGTGCAGACATAAAACGAATTATTAACATGAAGTTGGGCTCGGATTTTATTGAAGAAAAATCCTACTCGGATTACACATAAGAATATTAGACTGCATGGGTAGTAACGAGATATAACATTTAGCGCATATTTTTTGCCTGACGCCAGAGCTGGAAAGTGGGGTATTTTTTATATCCGCCGCTTAATACATAAGTTAATACGTTGCGCAATCGATAGAACCAGACCACAGATTCGATTCGAATAATCTCTTTCCCTTTTTCGTCAAAAAATATAATGGTTGGGCTGTAATTGATGTTTAGCTGTTCTGCCCATTTCTTAACAGACATTTTTTTCCCAGCGGGTGTAAGTACGGGTTGTTCGCTATGAATATCAAGTTGTACAGCTTCCAGTTTTAACAACTGGGTTTCAATTTCGGGTCGGGCAAAAGGGCCGCCATGTAAAACATCACAGGCATGACAACGCGTACGCTCAAACACGACCATTAATGGCTGTTCAGCTTTTATTCGACTGCGATCAAGTAAATAAGGCGGAGAATTAAATAGTGGGTTTGTATTGAGTTCTGCTTTGCCATAACTGAGAGCCGATTCTGCTCTTGCCATGTAACTTCGAAATGTTTCCTTTAAGTAATGTTTGTCTGCTACATATTCTAAAGCGGCACGAAACTGATAAGGAGGTCGGTAGCCACGCAAGCGTAAGACTTCCCTTCCTTCAGTGTTATAAAAAAGGATTGAAGGTGTGAAGTTGGTCTTTTTTAATACAGAAAAAGTTTTTTCGGTATAAGTCTTGCCATCAATATTAAGTACAGTTCGTTGACCTTTTACATTAATAGCGATGACATCAAAATTTTTCTGAGTATATTTAACAATATCATCTTGTCCCCAGTTTTTTTCCAGATGCGCCTTACAGTAAGGACAAAATTTTTGTCCAAAATAAATTATTAAGCCTTTTTTATTTTGTTCTTTAGCATCTTTTATATCAGCGGCGAGTTCAAGAAAGCTTAGGTTGAACCATTCTGGAAGAACAAGGGCATCGCCTAAAGGTTTGTCATCAAAAACAATATTGTCATTATTTGAGGCATAACTGCTTATACTTAAACTGTTTAATATCAGTACAATTAATAGGAGTAAAAATTGTTTTTCTAACGATTTATTATGAAAAATCAGGTTCATATTTTACTGGTTTAATGATTAGACCTTAACTCAGAGTCAGTTAGAGTATGACGGGGCTGTTGAAAATAACAGGTTAACACGCAAGTACCGGAAGTTAAAAACCAAAATAAAAAAAAGCCAATAGTATAGCCTCCTAAACGGCTCACTTGGTCGTAACCCCCTACGGCCATCAGTAGCTGAGGGTCAAATGCAGTGAAAAAAAGAATTGTTGCAATACCTGCAGTAAGGAAAGAAGGCCAGAAAACAGCAATGATTCTTTGTATGGTGGGGATATTTTGTTGAGATGAGGTCATGAATATATCTCCTGTTTTTGGTATAAATTTATTATTATTTTGAATTTATATACCAGTTAGTTTGCTTTGGTAATGTTACTCGTCCATTTATACGCCAATTTTTTTCTTTTGGCTCTAAAATAATTATCCAGTTCCCGTTTTTTATGGTTTTTATTCGACCGGTATAACTTTTCTTATCTGGCGCAAGATACAGTGTAACAACCTGATCATGGTTGGCACGGGTAGCATGTGCGAGTTGCATGTCTAATCGTGGCGGCAGATCCGAGATTTTTCCTTTCAATTTAAGTGTAATGGCCTGGGTCTGTTTATCCCAGTTAATATGGGCACTTAAGTTTAATTCATGTGCTTTTTGTTTGCGTTCAAGAGTTTGATTAATGGCCAGTCCGGCTTTGTAGTAGTCATCATTTACTAATCCATCATCGGATTTTACGGCAATAATAATAGTGGCTATACCTGCAATAACTGCAGTTGCAGGGAAAAAAATAAGAAACCATGGCCAAAATTGTTTGTACCATGGGGGAGGACCAGCAGGAGAGTGTGAAGTTGATTCTGTAACAAGAGTCATTTGTTAACCTTTATGCTATTAATTTATTTGCTAAGGGGCCCAATGAAGCGTGCTTTTTCAGTTACCGCTAGTTCGGGTTGGTCTGTTGAATTTAAATAAAAATTTACATTGCTGCTGGTTTTTGACAGATTAACAGGGTCAATCTGAATACGCACAGCCAGGTTAATCACTTCACCTGATTTTACTTTAATTTCTTTTTTAGGTTGAATAAATAGCATTTCCTTTAAACCATCAACATGTATTTTATACTGATGATCTTTAGTGTCCATATTAATTAATTTTAAGGTATAGATGTTTTCAATTAGACCATCTACGGTTTCTCTGTATAAGGCATTACGGTCACGAATAATGTCCAGCTCAAGAGGTATGCGGGTCGCAATACTATAAATGAGAGCTGCAGAAATAAGAAGCAGAAGCGATGCGTAGATGACAATGCGTGGTCTGAATAAGTGTGTTGTTTTACCATCAATACGATTTTGTGTGGTGTAACGAACCAGGCCTTTTTCATAGCTCATTTTATCCATGACCTCATCACAGACATCAATACAGGCTGCACAGCCAATACATTCATATTGTAAACCGTTTCTAATATCTATCCCTGTTGGGCATACCTGAACACATAGGGTGCAATCAACACAATCACCCAATCCTTTTTCTTTTGGATCATCTCTCTTCTTGCGTGCGCCGCGTGATTCTCCGCGTTTTTCATCGTAAGAAATGATCAAGGTATCTTTATCAAACATAGCACTTTGAAAGCGCGCATAAGGACACATATAAATACACACCTGTTCGCGCATCCAGCCAGCGTTACCGTAGGTAGCGAAGCCATAGAAAATAACCCAGAAGGTTTCCCATGGGCCAAGTGCAAATTGAAGTATGGCCTGTCCAAGGTCAGTAATTGGTGTGAAGTAACCAACAAAGGTAAAACCTGTCCAGGCAGATAATGTTAGCCATAAAAAATGTTTGAGTCCTTTGAGGTAGAACTTGTGAGAGTTCATTGTGGCTGTATCGAGTTTTATTTGCTGATTACGACTGCCTTCAACCTTGCGTTCTATCCATAAAAAGAGCTCTGTCCAGACGGTTTGCGGACAGGCATAGCCACACCATAAACGACCAGCCAGGGCAGTAAAGAAGAACAATGAAAGTGCTGCAATAATCAGTAATGCAGCAAGGTAAAAGAAATCTTGTGGCCAGAAGGTTAAGCCAAAGATATAAAATTTGCGTGCTGGTAAATCAAATAATACGGCCTGGTGATTATCCCAGCGTAACCACGGAACAAAATAATAACCACCTAATAAAATAAATACGCCTAAAGTACGTAAGCGTGCGAAGACTCCAGTGACTTTTCGTGGGTAGACCTTTTTATGCTTGGCATAAAATTCTTCTGAATTGGTTTCAACATTGTTTTGATTGTTACTATCAGGAGTTTGCGTCATAGGAGAAAAAGTCTTCAGTTAGAGTTGATTAATAATAACAAGGTTATACGATTAATACTTTGTGAAAAATGAACACCTGAAAATAAACATGCGCCGAATAACCCGTAAAAAACTCGGGTTAAACGGCGCATGAATAAAAGTTTACTGATTTCGTAAACTGTAGATATAAGCAGATAGCAAATGTACTTTATCTTCACCAAGGAAGTCGCGATGTGCCGGCATGACGCCATTACGACCTTTAGCAATAGATTGAGCAATGGTTCCTGCTGATCCGCCATATAACCAGACGTTATCTGTCAGGTTAGGCGCACCTATTGCCTTGTTACCTTTTCCATCTGCTCCGTGACAGGCAATACACATAACATCAAATTGAGCTTTGCCTGCTTTTGCCATAACAGCATCATGCTTTCGGCCACTTAAACTAATGACATATTGGGTGGCATCTTTAACACCTTGCTCACCAATAGCAGCTTCCCAGGACGGCATGGTACCAATGCGGCCATCAAGAATGGTGGTTTTAATGTTATTTGCTTCACCACCCCATAACCAGTCATTATCCGCCAGATTTGGAAAACCTCTGGCACCACCGGCATCCGACGCATGACAGGTTGCACAGTAGTTCAGGAATAAACGCTGGCCCACTTTAGTCGCATTGCTATCTTTTGCCAGTGTTGCAATATCTTGTTTGGCAAACGCAGCAAAAATGGGATCATAGGTCTTGTTGGCATATTGAATTTCCTCATCATACTGGCCTGTTTGTGACCAATCTAATGTACCCTTGTAGTTACCGAGGCCGGGGTAAAGCACAAGATAAACCAGGGCAAAAACAATGGTGAAATAAAACAACCATAACCACCAGCGTGGTAGCGGGTTGTTGTATTCTTCTAAATCACCATCCCATTTGTGACCAGTAACATCACCCTGGGCTGCCTCATTGGCGTGCGTTTTACTTGCCCATTTTATTAACCAGTAACAGGCTAAAATATTTGCAATGGTAATCAGTGCAATATACCAGCTCCAGAAATCACTCATGGTGGTCTCCTTTTTTATTATTTTCGATTGGATGCTCTACTTCGTTAAAGGGGAGTTGAGAAGCTTCATGAAAACGGCGTTTGCTTTTGCCGCTCCACGCCCAAATTACAATGCCAATGAATACCGCAAACAAAACCACGGTATACCAACTTCTAATGTCATTTAGATCCATGGTTTACCTCCTTGCCTTGATTGCTGTACCGAGTTCTTGTAAATAAGCGACGAGTGCATCGAGTTCAGTTTTACCTTTAACGTCATTTTCAGCACTGGCTATTTCCGCTTCACTGTAGGTTTCGCATTTACTACAAGTTGCTGAAATAAGCGTATTCATCACACTCAATTTTTTAGCGGTTAAAATGCCATCAAGTTTGTTTTCAGCTAACCAGGGGTAACTCGGCATATTTGACTCAGGCACAACATCACGTGGATTTGTTAAATGTACGCGATGCCAGTCATCTGAATAACGTCCACCAACACGCGCCAGATCAGGACCGGTACGTTTTGAACCCCATAGGAATGGATGATCATAAACAGACTCACCAGCAACCGAGTAATGACCATAACGTTCTGTCTCTGCACGGAAAGGACGAATCATTTGTGAATGACAATTGGAACAGCCTTCACGGATAAAGATATCACGCCCTTCCAGACGCAGTGCACTGTAAGGTTTAACACCCGCAACAGGTTCAGTTGTATCTTTAATGAAAAACAAAGGAACAATTTCAACCAAACCACCAAAGCTGATAACAATAACGATGAGTATCATCATCAAGCCAATATTTTTTTCAACGACTTCATGACTCATGATTATGCACTCCCTGTAGCTGCTGCTTCGTTAGATTTGGCGCCACTAATGGTTTTCCAAACGTTATACGCCATGATGAACATACCTGTGAGGAATAACAAACCACCCAGGAGTCGTACCATATAGTATGGATAAGTTGCTTCCAGAGATTCAACAAAGCTATATGTTAATGTGCCATCTGCATTGACTGCACGCCACATCAAACCTTGCATAACACCGGCAATCCACATTGAAGAGATATATAAAACAATACCAATGGTCGCAATCCAGAAATGTGTATCGATCAATTTGATGGAATACATTTGCTCGCGGTCAAAGACCTTTGGAACCAGGAAGTACATTGCACCGATAGTGACTAAAGCAACCCAGCCTAACGCACCGGAATGCACATGGCCAATGGTCCAGTCAGTGTAATGTGATAAAGCGTTGACTGTTTTAATCGCCATCATCGGACCTTCAAAGGTCGACATACCATAGAATGATAAAGATACGACTAAGAATTTCAAGATAGGATCCGTACGTAACTTATGCCACGCACCGGATAAGGTCATCATGCCGTTGATCATGCCGCCCCATGAAGGTGCGAGTAAAACTAATGAGAACACCATACCGATAGATTGAACCCAGTCGGGTAAAGCGGTGTAGTGCAAATGATGAGGGCCAGCCCACATATAAGTAGAGATTAACGCCCAGAAATGCACAACCGATAAGCGATAAGAATAAATAGGGCGACCCACTTGTTTCGGAATGAAGTAATACATAATTCCTAAGAAACCAGCAGTTAAGAAAAAACCTACTGCGTTATGCCCATACCACCACTGCACCATGGCATCGATAGCACCAGGATAGAATGAATAAGACTTGGTTAAACTTACCGGTATCGCCATGCTGTTAACAATGTGTAATACCGCAACTGTCAGAATGAACGCGCCAAAGAACCAGTTAGCAACATAAATATGTTGAACCTTGCGTTTCATAATGGTGCCGAAGAAGACCACCGCATAAGAAACCCAAACGACTGCAAGCAGAATATCAATCGGCCATTCAAGCTCAGCATATTCTTTAGAGCTGGTCATACCTAAGGGCAGGGTAATAGCGGCAAGCAGGATAATCAGAGTCCAGCCCCAAAAGGTGAAAGCCGCCAGCTTGTCCGAAAATAATCGAACCTGACAGGTACGCTGCACCACATAATAGGAGGTGGCAAAGAGTGCCGAGCCACCAAAAGCAAAAATAACTGCGTTGGTGTGTAATGGTCGTAAACGACCGTAAGATAACCAGGGTGTATCAAAATTGAGCGCTGGCCAAACCAGTTGTGCTGCAATCAGTACCCCGACCGTCATACCGACGATACCCCAGACCACCGTCATCACGGTAAACTGGCGTACAACGGTATAGTTGTATGTGTTTTCTGTTTCCATAGCCTTCCCTTATTGTTAGATGTTTTAACTATAGTCATTTATAGACTAAAAAAGCCAGTTTAGCCTTAGTCTAAAAATAATAGAGTTTGCCTTAGCAACACATAACAATGCTTGATCTAGATCAAGTTCTATAAGGAATATAACTGCTAGAGGAGAAAATGCTTTAGCTTGCTTGAGAAGAGTCGGGGCAGTTAGAAGCGCAATGGGTTGCGAGTTGACGTAATTCATCTAACTTCAGGATGGTGATGTGTTTGCGTTCAACGTTGAGTAAACCATCGTCCTGGAAGTGGCTAAGTAATCGGCTAATGGTTTCTACCGCCATACCTAACAGGTTTGCAATATCTCCACGCGACATACTGAGGTTAAACTCATTAGCCGCATAACCACGTTGATTTAAACGCTCAGATAAATCGAGCAGGAAACTGGCCAGGCGGGTTTCTGCGGGCATTTGAGCGAGCAACAGCATTAGATTCTGGTCTTGTTGAATTTCTTTGCTCATCAACCTTAATAATTGATGTTGCAGATTCGGAATATCACGAGAAAGAGATTCCAGTCGTTCAAACGGGATTTCGCAGACATTTGAAGTTTCAAGCGCTTTGGCAGTACAGGTATGTCTTTCGTCACTAATACCATCCATGCCGAGTAATTCACCGGGCAAGGAAAAACCAACAATTTGCTCAGTACCATCAGGATTAGTTAAGTATGTCTTGAATGAACCACTGCGTATTGCATAAACCGATTTTAAGGGTTCACCCATGCGAAATAGAAATTTATTCTTATTAACAGACTGGCGGCGTTTAATAACTTTATCCAGTCGATCAAGATCACCCGTTTCCAGCCCCATAGGAAGGCAAAGGTCATATAAGCTACAGTTTTGACAGTGACTTTTAAGCTCAGAAAGTTTAATAACTTGATTGTCAGTCATTTATATTGCCTTGGTAGATATTAACGGGATGCTTTTAGTATAACGCAATTGTATTGCCTTGATGTCTGTGTGGCAAAAGGTTTTTATAATATCCCTGCGCTTCATGCGGAAATGTTATAGAGATAAAATAAAATTTTATAACGTTTTTCTGGATAGTTTCTTAATTATAGACTAGGGCTAAACAGACCTTTTCAATCGGTGTCCTGTGGGTAACCCCCCCCCTTAAACTTAAAAAGCATCGCCGCGGCTTTAGGAAATTGATGATTTTGATTATCTGTTTGATAAAATAGATATACCCGTTTAGTGAGACTAAAAAAACTGGATATAACAAGATCATAATCTATCAAGATAATTTTGATAAAGTAGTTTGATATAGAAACAATTTTTTACAAAGTAAGCATCAATTAAAAAATTTTAGGTATTAGGGTAATTATCGGATAAATATGTTTTAAATTCTATATTTAAAATATCATGCAATGATTCATCTTCACTTAATCTTTTATGAAGGTGTCCTTTGATGAAAAAAGTTATCCCCTTTCTTGTGTTTTCATTTTTTTACTTATTGTCCTCACCTTTCTCCTTCGCTGCATCTCAATCCGGGTCTATGTTGTCAAATTCATGCAGGAATTCATGTTATTGGCGATAGCAGCATCGCCGGAAAAATGCCTAAATCCGGTTTCTCTGCTAATTCGCAAGGTAAAGTGAGCGCAGCAGCGGTAGTTGCCATGTTAAATGGTAAAGAAGTAGAAGATCCCTCGTTTATCAATACCTGTTATAGCCTGGTTGGTCCAATGTATGGAGTTTCTGTGGCGGCAGTTTGTCCGCTGGAAAAGGGAAACATTGCCAAAATTAAAGGCTCCGGTGGTGTCACTCCGAGTAATGCTTCTAAACGTGATTTTTACAAAGAGGCAAAATTTGCCGAAGGTTGCTATAAAAATATTACTTCAGATATGTTTGGATAATCGTTGCTTCTATTTTGGGCCCTGGTTTGATACCAGGATCCTTTACTTTCGTTACAATTATGTATTGAGGCCGTTATTGAGCGACTTCAATATGGCAAATCCCCCTTATTAGATGCATCCCGCTACCCTATACCTTATAATACAGCTAAATTTTAGTGCTAATGGGAGCATTTCATGGCAGATCGTACCGCGACGGTTAATCGCGAAACATTAGAAACCCAGATAGAGGCAACAATAAACCTTGATGGCATGGGTAAAGGCCAATTTAAAACGGGTGTGCCCTTTTTAGAGCACATGCTGGATCAAGTGGCTCGCCATGGTATGGTTGATCTTACGATTAATGCCAAGGGTGATACTCACATTGATGATCACCACACAGTTGAAGATATTGGTATTACCCTGGGACAGGCATTTGCAAAAGCCTTAGCCGATAAAAAAGGTATTTGTCGTTATGGCCACGCTTATGTGCCATTGGACGAGGCTTTGTCTCGCGTGGTGATTGATTTTTCAGGTCGTCCCGGTTTGCAATATGATATTGATTATCCGCGCTCGAATATTGGTGAGTTTGATGTCGATTTATTAGCTGAGTTTTTCCAGGGATTTGTCAATCACGCTCAAGTAACTCTGCACATTGATAATATCCGCGGTAAAAATGCACACCATATTGCTGAAACCATTTTTAAGGCCTTTGGTCGCGCTATACGCATGGCGATTGAGCCAGATCCGCGTATGGCGGGTGTGATGCCATCTACAAAAGGTAGTTTATAAAAGCTGTCATTGCGACGAGCACATGGACGTGCGAAGGTAGGGCAACGCAGGAGCAGTTGCCGAGAAAACAAAGTGAGCGAAGCAATCTCAACCAGAATAGTGTTGGCTAAAAAGATTGCCGTGCTACCGCTCGCAATGACAGGTTTCGTTAGAATTTATTCCTATGAAAAAAATTAAAATTTTATGAGTACCGTAGCTGTTATTGATTATGGAATGGGTAACCTCCATTCCGTTGCCAAGGCTTTAGAAAAAGTTGGCGAAGGTGTTGAAATTAAAGTCACCGCTGATGCTGAAACTATCCTTACTGCAGATCGTGTTGTTTTACCCGGTGTAGGTGCTATGCGCGATTGCATGGGTGAAATTGTCCGTCTTGGTTTAGATAAGGTTATTCATGAATTTGTTGAAAGCGGCAAACCATTGTTTGGCGTGTGTGTGGGTATGCAGGTTTTACTGGAATCCAGCGCAGAAAATAATGGTGTTGCTTGCTTAGGGATTTTACCTGGCAAAGTAGAATATTTTGGTGATGATTTAAAAGAGTTAAAAACCGGTGAGAAGCTTAAAATCCCTCACATGGGCTGGAACCAGGTTCATCAGGAAATAGAACATCCAATGTGGCAGGGGATTGCACAGGATGCACGTTTTTATTTTGTGCACAGTTATTATGCGCAACCGGGAACTCCGGACTTGATTGCTGCTTCTACGAATTATGGTTTTTCGTTTACATCGGCGGTGAGTAAAGATAATGTATTCGCAGTGCAGTTTCATCCGGAAAAAAGCCAGCATGCAGGTTTAGCCATGTATGCAAACTTCCTTAAATGGGACGGCAAAGCCACATAATTATTTTGACTTTATTTGAATATTTAACAGAGATAAGAACATGCTTTTAATACCTGCAATCGACCTCAAAGACGGCAAATGTGTGCGTTTACGCCAAGGTAACATGGATGATGAAACCATTTTTTCTGATGACCCTGTTGCAATAGCAGGAAAATGGGTTGAAGCGGGTGCGCGTCGATTACATATTGTTGATTTAAACGGTGCTTTTGAAGGCAAACCAGTGAATGCAGGAGTAGTGCATGATATTTGTGCCGCTTATCCTGATTTACCGGTGCAGGTTGGTGGTGGTATTCGTGATGAAGATACCGTGCAAACTTATCTCGATGCTGGTGTGCAGTATGTGATTATCGGCACTAAAGCAGTAAATGCGCCGCATTTTGTGAAAGACCTTTGCCTGGAATTCCCCGGCCATATTATTGTTGGTTTAGATGCTAAAGATGGCAAAGTAGCGATTGATGGCTGGTCAAAGCTCTCTAAGCATGACGTGATTGATATGGGAAAACACTTCCAGGATGATGGCGTCGCCGCCATTATTTATACTGATATTAGCCGTGATGGCATGATGCAGGGTGTCAATGTTGAAGCGACAGTAAAATTGGCGCAAGCGATTAATATTCCTGTGATTGCATCAGGCGGCATTACCAACCTTGATGATATTCGTACTTTGAGTGAAGTGTCTGAAGAAGGCATTGTTGGCGCTATTACAGGTCGTGCAATTTATGAAGGTACCCTGGACTTTGCTGAAGGGCAAAAGCTTTCGGATGAATTAACTAAATAGATTAAGAGCTATCACCGCAGAGACGCAAAGAACGCAAAGAAAAAAATTATTTTTTGTTTACTTTGCGTCCTCTGCGTCTCTGCGGTAAAAAGAGTATATTTAAAATGGGCTTAGCCAAAAGAATTATTCCTTGTTTAGATGTTGATAATGGTCGCGTTGTTAAAGGCGTGCAGTTTGTTGATATACGTGATGCCGGTGATCCGGTTGAAGTTGCACGTCGATACGATGAACAAGGTGCAGATGAAATTACCTTTTTAGATATTAAAGCAACTGCTGATAACCGTGACACTTTGGTACACTTGGTAGAAGAAGTGGCTAGTCAGGTTTTTATTCCTTTAACTGTGGGTGGTGGTATTCGCAAAGTTGAAGACATTCGTACTATGTTGAATGCAGGTGCAGATAAAGTGGGTATTAATAGTGCCGCAGTCTTTAACCCTGAATTTGTTAAAGAAGCATCAGAAAAGTTTGGTTCGCAATGTATTGTTGTTGCCATAGATGCAAAAAAAGTGAGTGGCGAAGGCGAAGAAAATCGTTGGGAAATTTTTACCCACGGTGGCCGTAAAGAAACAGGTATCGATGCAGTAGAATGGGCAATCAAAATGGTTGGCTATGGTGCAGGTGAAATTTTATTAACCAGCATGGATCGTGATGGTACAAAAATCGGTTTTGATCTTGAGTTAACCCGTGCAATCAGTGAAGCAGTAAATGTACCTGTTATCGCATCCGGTGGTGTTGGTGAGCTACAACATTTGGTAGATGGTGTTAAAGAAGGCAAAGCAGACGCTGTATTAGCCGCAAGTATTTTTCATTTTGGAGAACATACTATTGGTGAAGCAAAAGTTAAAATGGCCGCGGCTGGCATAGAAATGCGACTATAAGATTATGAGCATAGCCTGGCTAGAAGAAATTAAATGGGATAAAGATGGTTTAGTCCCGGCTATTGCCCAGGAAACAGGTACGGGTAAAGTCTTAATGATGGCGTGGATGAATCGCGAGTCATTAGAACTATCCGTTAAAGAAGGCAGGGCAATTTACTGGTCTCGTTCACGCGGTAAGTTATGGCGTAAGGGTGAAGAGTCCGGCCATGTGCAAACGATTAAAGATATTCGTTTGGATTGTGATAATGACGTGGTGTTATTAGAAGTTGAACAAATTGGTGGTATTGCTTGTCATACTGGACGACATAATTGTTTTTATAAACAGTTACAAAACAAACAGTGGGTTGAAGTTGAACCGGTTATTAAAAATCCGGATGAGATTTATAAGTAAGAACTATGTCTGACATATTAAAACAATTAGCTGAAGTTCTTGAGGAACGTAAAAATGCGGATCCGGAAAGTTCTTACGTGGCAAAACTGCACAGTAAAGGGCTTGATGCCATTTTGAAAAAAATTGGCGAAGAAGCAACGGAAACGGTAATGGCTGCGAAAGATGGTCATGCTGATAAAATTATTTATGAAACTGCGGATCTCTGGTTCCATACTATGGTAATGCTGTCCGAGCAGGGGCTGAGTTATGAAGATGTATTAAATGAACTGGCGCGACGTTTTGGTATGTCTGGCCTGGAAGAAAAGGCGAACAGGAAAGAATCATGAGTGATTGCCTTTTTTGTAAAATATTAGCCGGTGAAATTCCCGCTGATAAGATATATGAAGATGATAAAATGCTGGTGTTTAAGGATATAAACCCAAAAGCTGATGTGCATTTACTCGTGATACCGCGTGTCCATATCTCAAGTCTGAATGAAGTAACAGACGAGCATGATGCTATTATGGCGCACATGGTTAAGCAGCTGCCAAAGCTGGCAAAAGAACAAGGTTTAAAGGATGGTTTTCGAACCATTATCAATACAGGTAAAGGGGGAGGGCAGATTGTTTTTCACCTTCACCTGCATTTGTTGGGCGGCAAAAACTTGCCTGGTTTTCAATAGAATATTTTAGACACAGACTGGAGAATTAAAATGGGATTCGGTGTAACAGAGTTAATTATTATATTAGTTATTGTTTTAGTTTTGTTTGGCGCGAAACGTTTAAAAAATGTGGGTAGCGATTTAGGTTCAGCTGTTAAAGGTTTTAAAACAGCAATTAAAGATGAAGAAACTAAACCAAAGGATCAAATAGAAAAAAGTGAAAGTACTATTATTGAAGGTGAAGTAACAAAAGTTAAAGAAGAAGATAAAGTTTAAAGCAAATTAAGTTAAAGCCACACTTTATTTTCTATTGAGGTTGTATATTCATGTTTGATATTGGTTTTTGGGAACTCACAATGATTGCGGTGATTGCCTTGCTGGTGATCGGTCCCGATAAATTACCTGGTGTTGCAAGAACAGCGGGTAAATGGGTTGGACGTGCCCGTCGTTTTGTTGGTGATGTTAAAACTGATATTGATCGCGAACTAAAACAAGAAGAGTTAAAAAAAGCTATTGCTGATGATGTTGGTTTAGATGAAATCAAAGAAATCATGAATACGGATGATTTCAGAATTGATACTGAAGAAACACCTGATTATCAAGTCAAAGCGATGTCAGATGATATTGATGACGATGATGAGTCTTATGATTCTCAACTGGATTCTGACGATTATGACCTTGAAAAAGATGAAGAGCTAAAACATATAACCGATCATACAGATATGGCAGACTATGAGCCTGATGAAGTAGTCGCAGCAGAAAAATCTGCTACAAAAAGTTCATAAAATACAAACCCTCCTTTTAAAAACAGAATATAGTAATGGCTGATAAAAAAAATAAAACAGAAAAGGTTGCTGAGCCTGAAGCACCTTTTATGTCACATCTGATTGAATTACGAGATCGATTATTACGTGTTGTTCTTGTTGTCCTGGTTATTTTTTTAGCGTTGTTTACTTTTGCAGGCGATCTATACTCGCTTCTGGCGGAGCCTTTGTTAATTCATTTGCCGCAAGGCAGTAGCATGATTGCGACTGAAGTAGCGTCACCTTTTTTAACGCCTTTTAAACTTGCAATGATGGCCGCTATTTTTATCAGCATGCCTTTTCTTTTGTATCAACTTTGGGCATTCATTGCGCCTGGTTTATATAAGCATGAAAAATCATTAGCTTTTCCATTGCTGTTTTCAAGCATTATTTTATTTTACCTTGGTATGGTCTTTGCCTACTTTGTTGTTTTCCCTTTGATGTTTGCTTTCTTTACCGGAATAGCACTCGAAGGTGTCACTATGATGACCGACATTACCAAGTATCTTGATTTTGTTTTGAAAATGTTTTTTGCTTTTGGTATGGCCTTTGAAGTGCCAATTGCGACTATTCTTGTTATCTCAACAGGTATGACCACAGCAGATAAACTGGCTGAAAAGCGTCCTTATATTATTGTCGTAGCTTTTGTTTTCGGTATGTTACTCACACCACCTGATGTGGTTTCGCAAATGCTATTAGCGGTACCTATGTGGATATTGTTTGAATTGGGTTTAATTTTCTCCCGGATATTGATGCGTAAGCGAGTACGCTTAGCCAAAGAAAGAGAAGAACAGGAAGAAAAAGAACTTAATGATGAATTTGAGCAAGCAATTGTGGAAGAGGAAAACCTCGACAAAAGCAATGATTCAGGTTCGGATAAATCCTGATCTATTATAGTTAGATGTTAAAAAATCCAGTTGGTAAAAAGCTGGATTTTTGTACGAGTGTATTTTTCACTGGCAATATTTGAATTGTTATCGGTATAAATATAACGGATTCCTGCTGACCAGTTCTTATTAATTTTATTACTTCCGGTTACACGAAAACGAAAACGGCTATCATTTCGTGTTATACCTGCTGCGCTGTCATATTGACTTGTTCGATACCCTATTTCTTCAGACAACGTCCAGTTTTCTGCTAGCTTATGTTTTAAACGAGTACGAAATGTATGACGAGTCGGAGAGTAATTTGCGGCTATCGAGTTTTGTCTGTTATTTATTTCAAGTTGATAGCGTAAACGTAAACGACCTATATATATTTTATTTTTGTAGTCAGCACGAAATTGATGGCGTTGTCCCTTTAGATAGTTGTAAAGGGTGTTTTGAGAATTAATGTTACTTGATCGATAACGCAGATTAAGGCGTGATTTATCCCTGAATGTGTATTTCCCATTAACTTTGAGGTCAAAAACATTTTGATACGCAGTGTTATTATAGTGGCTTTGTGTAAAAGAAAATTCTGGAACAATTTTCCACCTGTTTAATTTTATTATGTGTTCAATGGCTAAAGAATAAAAATCAAAATTTTCAGTTGATATCTCAGAATAATTTAATATATAGAAATTACCTTTAAAATTTGTATTTTCACTCATTGGTGTTTTCAGGTAAGCAAAAAGTTCAAGGTTATTATCACTATTATTTGATGGTGAGTTTGATGCTGCGCTGGTTATATTATCGTCTTTGCCAAAAGCCAGATTTATTCCAGCAAAAGTTTTATTCGTAGTTGTTTTTTTTCTTTTTAATAACTTATTTAGTTTGTTATTTGCAAGTTGAGTAAGTTTTTTATCTCTATTGAAATTAACTGCTTTGTTATACCAGTCAACAGCTGTTTTTTCCTGTTTCTGTTTTTCAGCGATTAAGCCAAGATTAAAACAGCCAATCTGGCGAAGGTTTTTATCTTTGAGTATGCGCTGGAAACTTTTCTCTGCATTTTTATACTGTTTAAGCTTGTAATAGGTAACAGCATAATTAAAGTGCAGGGTAGTTTTGTTCATTCCTGCTTTTGATGCTTTTTGAAAAGAAACAAGTGCTGACTTGTATTGTTTATTTTTGAAGTGATTAACGCCATTTTTGAAGTTAACTAAACCTGCTTCAGAGGCATGTAAAGATGCGGAAATTAAAAAAACAAGGGTAAGGAAAATTAAACGAAACATTGAAAAACTCATTAATTGATAAGTTGTTTTATTATACAAAAAGCCGCCTTTTACTAAAAGCAAAAGGCGGGACAATTTAATGCAAATATTTTATTTTTATTATATGAAAAAAATAGTTACCTACATATAATATTTACATATGTTTTTCATCAGGTTTATCCATTTCAGGCATGTCAGTTTCTGGCGATTCGATTTCAGGAGTTTCTACATCAGGTGTTTCAACTTCGGAATTATCGTCCATATGATCTTCGTGGCTTGCATTTACGTGATCTTCTGCATCATCATTAGCATGTTCAGGTAGTTCAACATAGTGATTCACTTCCGCATGGTCATCCGTTCCTTCAGGTAATTTAATTTCATGTGTTACCTCCGCTGAGTCAACATTCTCGAGAACATCCATTGTTACATCTTCATGCGTATCAGCAGAAACAAGACCGAAGGGAAGAATAAAAGCAGAGATAATTGCAAGTTTAGTGAAAAAATTCATTGTGTTCTCCTTGTGAAAACGTTAATTATTATGTGTTACTAGTCACTTTATCCAGAATTAATATAGATGAAGCAGGTAGTTGTGAACTAAGGTGAATACGAAATAGTTTTGTTTTGCCTTCTTTTGTTAAACTGGCAGTCAAATATCCATTTTGTTTTTTAGTTGCAATAAGTGGTAAAACGAGTCGGTTAGTGCCTTTCTTTAATGATGTTTTCCATTTTAATTGTCGTTTACCCGGATAGCCGGAAATTTCAATTTTTTCAGGAAGATCCAGTGTTAAAGTTGCATCATGTAAATCATTAGCCAGGTTAAAAACTAAATTGATTTTTTGAGTTTGTCGTACTGTTAAATTAACAGTACTTATTTTCTCAATGTTTGGTGTAAGCATTGATACAGGTGACAGGTTCAACCAAATTGCTAAAGTAGCCGCAAGAGCACTACCAAAGCCAGCCATAAACCAGTTACGTTGTTTTGATTTTTGAGATTGTTTTTTATCTAAAAACTTTAACATTCGTTGTTCGTAACCTTCTCTTATGGGAGGAACAGGCATCATTCTTAAATGACTAAGTACATCTTCAGCCTGAGAGAATATATTTGAACAAGCATCACAGTCACTTAAGTGTCTATGCAGTGTGTCCAGTTGAATAGTTGATAAAGAACTATCCAAATAGTCATCCAGCATTTGTTGTGATTGTGTGCAGTTCATAATTTTGCCCTCTCAACTAGTAACACGTCAGGATGTTGTAAAAGGTTCCCTGAAATTTGCTCTTCGGAAAGATATTCTCTTAATGATTGTCGAGCTCTGTGTAAGCGTGATTTAAGTGTACCAACGGGGGTCTCAAGTATTTCTGAAATTTCTGTGAGGGTGTGGCCCTCAATATCATGCAGGGCGATCAAAGCTTGTTGGTCAGGATTTAATGTTGAAATTGCATTATGAAGCATTTTTGATGAAAGATTTTGTTCATGAATGATATGGGGTGAATCATCATGATGCATTGAATCGATAATGTCTTCAGATTCAAAGTCTCTATTTTCGATCGGTAAGCGACTATTTTTACGGTAGTTATCGATAAATTGATGGTATAAAGATCGAAACAACCAGGCATGGGGATTTTCAATGTTATTAAAGTCGATTTCTTTTTCAAATAGTCGAATCAGCAAGTCCTGCACTAAATCTTCAGCATTGTCCTGATTTCTTGTTAGACGATATGCTTGTTTGTATAAATTCTGTAAATGGGGGCGAATTTGCTTAGTAAATCGCTCTTCGCGAGATGTTTTGAATAAATTGAATATCGACATACTTTATATACACGTAAATGGGTGGTTTAAGGTTCCAAATTTGCAAATATAATTTATAGAACAGGCCTTAATCGTTGAAAGTACCTGGAAATTTGAGGAATTATGAACTTTCCATAGTATTTTTGTCTTTAATATACAATAAGTTAAAAATCACATATTTAATGTGCCGGAGAGCAAAATTGAGAACATTTTTTATAAGTTTATTATTATTTTCGACGTTTAGTCTTCATGCCACATCGTTGAGTAATAAATTAAAGCAACATGCTTCTCCTTATCTGGCAATGCATGGAAATGATCCTGTTGCCTGGCAGGAATGGAATAAAAATACAGTCAATCGGGCAAAAAAAGAAGGTAAGTTAATTTATGTATCCAGTGGGTATTTTTCCTGTCACTGGTGTCATGTCATGCAACGTGAGAGTTATAAAAATAACGATGTGGCTAAAATACTGAATACCTATTTTATTCCGGTAAAAGTAGACAGGGAAATAAACAGTGCGCTCGACAGTCACTTGATTGATTTTGTTGAACGTACGCAAGGTCAGGCGGGTTGGCCGTTAAATGTATTTATTACTCCGGATGGTTATCCACTGGTTGGCATGACATATGTACCAACGAAAAATTTTATTTCAATTTTAAATAACTTAAAGAGTAGATGGAAAAAAGAAAAATCACTTCTTGAAAATATAGCTAAAAATGCGACAAATGAACTTCAAATAAGTGTGATAGAAGGTTCAGATAATATACCGGCAGGGCTTGGTGAAGAATATATAAATAGATTTTTATCTCAGGCTAACGAGATGGCCGATGATATGGAGGGTGGTTTTGGACAACAGAATAAATTTCCTTCATTTCCACAATTAAAAGTTATGTTAGCCACGTATGAAAACAAGCCGCAAAAAGAACTTAAAGGATTTTTACTACTAACATTAAATAAAATGGCTTCACAGGGGTTAAACGATCACCTTGAGGGTGGTTTTTTTCGTTATACCGTTGATCCGGGCTGGCAAACTCCTCATTTTGAGAAAATGCTTTATGACAATGCTTTACTTGCCTCACTATATATCGATGCGGCAAGAATATTTGCTAATAAAAAGTTTTCCAGGGTTGCAAAAAATACACTGGATTTTATGTACAATATTTTCCGATCTAAGCAAGGTGCATATATTGCAAGCCTTTCTGCAATTGATAACAAAGGTGTAGAAGGTGGTTATTATCTCTGGCAGCTTGATGAACTAAAAGAATTACTTAATCAAGACGAACTAAAAGTAGTTGAATTAGTCTGGCAGTTAGAGGGGCCGGCAGATCTCGAAGGTGGCCATCATTTGCTGGAAGTGATGAATGTAACAGATGCGGCTGAAATGCTAAAAATATCACCAGTAAAAGCAAAAAAATATTTTCTTTCAGCAAAGAAAAAAATGTTGCGAGTACGCAGTAAACGTCGTGTTCCACGTGATGATAAATTACTTGCTGCCTGGAATGGGCTTGCTTTATCAGCATATTCAAAAGCAGCTAAACAATTTAATAGTGCGCATTATGCTAAAGCTGCAAGCGATATTAAAGATTACATTTATCATAATTTGTGGATAAATAAGCGCCTGTTACGGGTAGTTAAAGGTAACAAAATCCTGGCTGAAGGTGGATTAGAAGATTATGCTTATGTTGCACAGGCTTTATATGACTGGCTTGAATATTCTAATAATAAACAAGATCAAATATGGCTGGAAGAGTTAATTGAACAAGGGTGGAATCGTTTTCACAATAAGCAAGGTTGGTTATTAGCAGAAAACAGTTTGTTGAAGTATGGTCAGGGCGAAGCCATTATTTCAGATGGTGTTTTACCATCAGCTGCAGCGGTACTAATTAACCTTTCTTTAAAAGTTGCAGCAAAAAATAATAATTTTAAATTAAAGAAAAAAGCATTGAGGTCTTTAAATATGGGGCATATTGAAGTAGTTAGTCAGCCTTTTTGGTATGCCTCACAAATTTTTGCTTTATTTGAATATCAAAAAAAGCTTTAAATGATGGTTTCAAATAAATCCACCGGAGCATTTTTTAATGTTTCAAATTCAAACATTGCAATATTACCGCTTGAGATAATGAGTTTATTTAGTTTTATGTAGAACAATTTTGTTTTCATGTTAACCGATAGAACAGAGCCAATATCGTAAAGCATTGCAGGAACAATAACGCTGCGTAATTGCTTAATAGAAACCTGTTTTGGTACTAACAGGCTGCGGAAGTAATCTGTGCCCTTACCTAAACCATTAATGGCTTTAACAGCAACAGGAACCGCACTATGAGACAAATTCATAATTCCCATATCAATATTATTATCATCATTAATATGTATCCAGCGAATAATTCCAATTTTCCAACGTAATCCTGTTTTACTCTCAAATAAATAACTAACAACTTCTCCCACTTTTATATTCATGTCGTTACATGAGTTATTGCAACTTATGGCAAGACCAGTGTGGCTAATATTATGCTGTTGCCAGGGACTTATGGGGTAAGAACTTTTTTCGTGTAAGCGATCTTTATGTAAAGCCTGACGATAAATATTTGCAAAAACAGTGGCTTGTTTATTTTCGCCTGAAGAAATGAGACGTAGTTCATCCATTTCCGGAGTAAAAGCGATTTTATTGGAACAATAAAAATGACAGGCATTAAGACCTAATGCCATTCGTAATTTTGCACCTCGATCTTCACGATCGGTTCCGCGTGTCAGCGTGCTGTGCCAGGCATCTGTTAAGCGAAGTAACATATCCCGTTGTTGACGTTCTTTCAGTGATTTCGGTGTATCTTCCTCCTCACTAAAGTCATCGTGATCTGCGTTATAACGCAATATTTTAGTAGTATGGTTATTCAGGCGTTCCTTAACTTCACCAAGATTAATGATACGTCCATCAACAGGTTCCCACTCGAGATTATCAGGAATAAAGCGTGGCGACATATCGGTAGCAAAATCAACACCATATTGATCAGAGATATGCGTCTTTTCCAGCTCGGATATCTCACAAACTGAAGTCCATGCTGAAACCAGGTAAAAAATATCTTCAGCTTCATTCTGCATTAAATGGTAAGGAGCTGAAAGTGATAATAAAACGATACGTTTATAAACTAAATCAATTGTATATTGAACGGGTAAAGCATAATCCGGGTAAGGATCATCGATCGGCTCATTTTGAATATGTTCATATTCAGCATAGCGATAGAGTTGGTGGAGTTCACGCCATACATCATATTGAGGAGAAGTGTATGTAAGATAGCTTTCAACTACGCTGCGGGCAAGATATTGAATGCTTAAATAGATAGATTCTCGTAATAAAAGTTTATCATTTTCTTTTCGTGAATTTTTTGCCATTAAATCACTGGTTATGAGTTTATAACCTTGAGCAATTTCACCAAGTAAGTTCTGAATTAATTGTGAAGTTTGATTATCTTCTGCTGAAAGAGGGAATTGAGCGCGATGTAATGGTTGCTTTAATGAAAGAAACAGCTGCCTGATTGTTGGTCGTAAAGCATCAAGTAATTGGCTGCGTTCGGAATAAGGGTAACGTGACTGATTCAGAATTTTAAGCTGTTGCAGTACAATTTGTGATGATTTTTGAATATTACCAGCAGGAAGACCATTTAGCCATAGACGAAATTTTTTAGGTTTTATGTAAGGTTTTGGCCGTTTTGTATTGAGTAACGGTAAATTTAGAACCGGTAATGTCACAACTGTTTTCCATCTTTTTATTGTCGTTTATGTTGAAAATTTATTTTCAGCTAGCGCTATCGCGTTTATTATATTACTCTATTGTTGTTCTGATAATACTGCATTTTACATCACTCTACACTGCAAAATGCACCGCACTGCTAATTATCGTATTTTTAGTACGCTTTAAGCTCCTGTTTTAAATACATTCATATATGCTTTTAATATATAGCGTAATAATGGGGTTTGTGGATATTTTGGAGTATGGAGAGATAAATTATGAAAAATGTTAAAATTTTTACTTTATTGCTGCTTATATTGAGTGGAGTATTTTCAAATGCTTTTGCTATAGCACAAGGTTTAATTTTATCAGCACCGCCACGTGAAACACCTGAGGCGGGTATGAAAATGTATGGTCCGATTGCGACACATTTAACAAAACTGCTTGGTGTTCAAGTAACCTATAAACACCCGGGTAACTGGCTAAAATATCAACGTGAAATGCGAAATGATAAATATGATATTGTTTTCGATGGCCCGCATTTTATTGCCTGGCGAGTTGCTCATCTTGGACATGAAGTAATTGTAAAATTACCCGGTATGATTCAATTTATGCTGGTTTATGAAAAAGGTGGAGTGAACTATGATCACCCGGATAACTTAATTGGCAAAAGAATCTGTGGTATTTCAATGCCAAATTTATCAACTTTATCAATACTTGATTATTATCGTAATCCTGTACGTCAACCCATGATCAAGGGTATTAAAGGTGGTATGAGAAAGGTTTATAAAACACTCGTAGGAAAAAAAGCCGGATGCAATGCTGCTGTATTAAGAACGGCTTTTTATAAGAAAAAACTCAAACAGGAACAACGTGATAATTTAAAGACATTATTTGTAACAAAAGCAATGCCTAATCAGGGTATTTCAGTGAGCCGCCGTGTTGGATTGGAATTAAAATTACGGATTAAAAATTCCTTAACTGTAGGGGACGGTGTCAATGCTACCAGTGGTGTTTTGAATCGTTTTGGAGGCAAGGCAAAAAGTTTCATCCCGGCAAAGCCAGCAGAATATGTGGGTTATAATAATTTATTAGAAGGGGTTATTTTTGGCTGGTAATAATAATGTTATTTAATAAAAAAGGGTTACTTATGTAACCCTTTTTTATTGGTATTTTGGTGGGCCTACTTGGACTCGAACCAAGGACCAAGGGATTCACATTATCTTGATATTTCTATCGAGTGTGGACTATATCACCACCCTCAGCACAAATTGTTGTGACTGTTAGGGTGCGGGACGCTCTAGCCTGTTATTAAGAACGCTTGGTTTTAATATTAAAACCAGTTCTCAGGTAGTCTCTGCACCTTCTGAAAGTGTACTTTCAGCTTGGCTCAGGATTGCCATCAGCTCATATAAAATGACTGTTAAGGTTTCCCTGAATTCATCCCGTTCATTTCATATCTTTCGATATGAACGCACCATTTTGATGAGTCCCCTGCTCTAACCAACTGAGCTATAGGCC
>VAPK010021836.1_pt1 | contig 28273 bp, 24 predicted proteins | sample 3395031 | NCBI WGS metagenome assembly VAPK01 (sample SAMN08290443, study PRJNA428436) | hydrothermal vent metagenome | isolation source: Deep-sea hydrothermal vent chimney 1 | place: Pacific Ocean: Juan De Fuca Ridge
CCGGGGCGAAAGACCCGTGTTTGTTGTACTCTCTGCTATGGGTGGAACCACCAATAAGCTGACGGGAATGGTCGCCGATGCCGTGGAAGGCAGGATAGAAACTGCCCTGAAATCAGCCGGGAATCTGAAAAAGCATTATGACCTGATTGCATTGCAACTACTTGAAGAGGATGCCGCTGTGGCGATGCTTTATGTGGGCATCATCTTTAACAGTATCGCCAAAAGGCTGATGCAACTTCCCCTGGCAAGAGCCGAAAAGGAAATTCTCTCTTATGGTGAGAAACTCTCAACCTTCCTGTTTCACCAGCTACTTTTAAAACAAGGGTTCCGCACTGTGCTGCTCGATGCCACTACACTTCTTCCGCTGGACGGTGACCACGAACCCGTGATGAAGGAAATTGAAAAACGACTGTGGATAGAATTTAAAAGGCATCCTGAAACAGAGGTTTTTATAACCCAGGGATTTGTATGCCGGAATGTGTGGGGCGAAACGGATAACCTGGGGCGTGGCGGAAGTGACTATTCGGCTTCGCTGTTTGGTGCAGCCATGAGTGCAACAGAAATCCAGATATGGACGGATATTGACGGGGTGCAGAATAACGATCCGCGTATCGTGGAAAACACCCGCCCTGTCCGGCAGCTCCGATTTGATGAGGCGGCTGAGCTGGCTTATTTCGGCGCTAAAATCCTGCATCCGCTGACCATCCTTCCTGCGCAGAAAGCCAATATTCCGGTTTTGCTTAAAAATACTATGCACCCGGAAGATCCGGGAACAAGAATCACGGCCAGCCAGGATGGAAGAGGCTTTAAAGCGGTGGCTGCCCGCGATGGTATTATCGCTATCAGAATAAAATCGAGCAGGATGTTGCTGGCTTATGGTTTTATGCGAAAGGTTTTTGAAGTCTTTGAAGATTTTAAAACGTCCATCGACATGGTGACTACCTCCGAAGTAGCCGTTTCCATTACCATCGATAACCGGAAGTATTTACCGGAGATTATTTCCGAGCTCCGGCAATTTGGCAAAGTGGAAGTGGAAGATGGAAAAACGCTGGTGGGTGTAGTCGGACTTATCCATGCACATGAGCCTGGTTATGCCCGGCAGCTTTTTGATGCACTTGGCGATATTCCCATACGCATGATTTCTTATGGAGCCAGCCCGTATAACTTTTCGCTGCTGGTAAATACTGAAGATAAAATAAGAACGCTCAGAGCTTTAAACAGTCGATTGTTTCATAATGAATTTACTGAAAATGAAGAAGATAGAGTTAGTACACTTGCTGAATGACCGGGAGACACCGGTTTATTTTTATGACATGGATCTGTTGGCGGAGACGCTGGAAAGTGCTGTCACGGCTGTCTCACGGTATGGCTACCACCTTCATTATGCTGTGAAGGCCAACCACAACGGAAAAATACTGCAAACCATTAACCGACAGGGTCTGGGCGCCGACTGTGTGAGTGGAAATGAGGTGAAAGCTGCCCTTAAAAGTGGTTTTCAGCCTGAGGACATCGTCTTTGCCGGTGTGGGGAAAACCGACCGTGAAATAAAGTTTGCCCTGGAAGCGGGTATTTTTGCTTTTAACTGCGAGTCGTTGCAGGAGGTGGAAATCATCGATCAGCTGGCACAGGAAAAAGACCGGAGAGCTGGTATATTTTTACGGTTAAATCCGGATATGGATGCGCATACCCACGAGAAAATTTCCACAGGCAAAGCTGAAAACAAATTTGGCATGCCCGTGAAGGAGCTACAACATTTTCTGAACCGTCAAGGTGATTTTAAAAATATCGACTGGCTGGGATTACATTTCCACATCGGGTCGCAAATTACAGACATGGCTGTATTTCAGGGACTTTGCTACCGGATAAATGAAATTCAGGATAACTTGGAGGGCAAAGGGTTCCGGCTTCCTCATTTGAATGTGGGTGGTGGACTGGGTATTAGCTATGAGAATCCGGATAGCGACAAAATCCCCGATTTTGGTGCCTATTTCGAAACCTTTCATCGTTATTTGCATTTGAGGCCGGGGCAGCAATTACATTTTGAACCGGGTCGTTCGCTGGTGGGGCAGTCCGGAATTCTATTGTCTCAGGTGCTGTTTACTAAAACCGGTGAAGAGAAAAGGTTTGTCATAATCGATGCCTCTATGACCGATTTGCTGCGGCCGGCGTTGTATGGTGCTGTCCATAAAATTGAAAATCTAAGCCGGCAGGGCGAAAAGACAACGGTCTATGAAGTAGCCGGACCGGTATGCGAATCGTCAGATGTTTTTGCCAAAAGTGTGATACTTCCCGAGACCGGCCGGGGGGACATTCTGGCAATTTATTCCACCGGTGCCTATGGCCAGGTGATGTCTTCTGCTTACAACATGCGCAATCCGGCAGCAACGGTTTACAGCGATGAAGTTGAAATAATGGCAACTACTAATTAGTGAGGGTGTATATTTGTTTTCCGGTTATTTTTTGGGCGTGAAAAGGATGTAATTCCTGTATTCAAACATCCGGCGGCCAAATCTCTTTTCAACCAAACGCAAGAGCTTATCTTTTTGTCTCATATTTGACCTTGATGGATCGTAGTCAAATTTCCAATCTTGGTTGGCAATAGTTGCATTCATATATTTCGGATGATTGCCCGAAAAATGTTCCAGCATGTCCACTTCGTTGAAGTCAAATGGCTTATCCGTGATATTTTCTTTTATCCACTGGTCGTTGTGCCAAAAACGTGAAAAAGCGTGCATTTTGCTGTTCAAAAGATCCGGGTTGCGGGCGTACGAATAATGAAATACAGTGACATCGGTTTTGAGAACAGTGAGTTTATTACCGTTTTCACCTGTGAGATAATTCTCACGAGAGCTGTATTTTCTGAATCCCTGTGAGTCGTGATAAGCATAAATGCCCGGAATATTTTTAAAAGCTCTTATTTCGTAGCGGTGTGTTCTGCGGGTGTTGCGGATATGATGGAAATCGCCCCAAAAATGTAAAAATGGCATCAAAAGGCCATCCACGTTTTCCTGGTGGTTGGCTTTTTCAATGTATTCGCGCAGACGGTCCGGGGCAGTTTCGTGTAGTATTTCGTCAACCTGCAAATGAACGGCCCAGTCACCGGTAATCTCTGCCAGCCCCATGTTGGTTTGCTGTGCAAAAACTTTCCCGTCTTTGCGTAGATCCATATCCCACATGGAGTCGATAATACGAATTTTTTTATCTTTCAAAGCTGCGATGGCTTCCCGCGTGCCGTCGTCCGAATCGCCTACCACCACCACCAGCTCATCCACGGCAGGCAACAGCGATAAAATGGAAGGGATGAACGGATAGCCAAGCTTGATTCCGTTCCTAACATAAGTAAAGCCGCTGATTTTCATTTGCCTCTTGCTTGTTTTGGTGAAATTAATTGTTGCAAAAATAGGAAAATGATTATTGCCTTCACAAAATAATAATTGAACCTTAACTGTACCCATTATGTTACCGGCTTTGGTTATCTTTGCAAAGAATCAGGGTAAATCCTTTTGAAAAAAAATGTACAGAACACTCCTCTTAAGACAACTCCAACTTCTCTTGCTGGTAGTTCTTTTTCTGGCACCGTCAGGTTACCTCAAAGCCCAAAAATCAGGGCATTATACCATCAGCGGCCATATCCGGGATAAAAACAGTGGTGAGTTATTGCCAGGTGCTACCATTTTTGTAAAGGAGCTGAAAACAGGAAGCGTATCCAATAGTTACGGATTTTATTCGCTTACTTTACCAAAGGGGAATTACCACCTCGTTTATTCGTTTGTGGGCTATCAAAGTCAGACAGTGGCCATCAGCCTCTTTCACGATACCCTTATCAGCAGGAACCTCTCCGCTATTTCCAGTCGGCTCCGGGAGGTGGAAATAAAATCAGAATCGTCTCGTGAAAACATACGCTTGCCACAAATGTCTGTCACCAAAATGAGTATGCGAAACATTAAGGAAATACCTTCGTTTATGGGCGAAGTTGACTTGGTGAAAGCTTTGCAACTTCTTCCAGGTGTGAAGTTTGTGGCTGAGGGCTCCTCGGGAATGAGTGTCCGTGGGGGCAGTCCGGATCAAAACCTGATATTGCTGGATGGTGCCACCGTCTATAATGCCGGTCATCTTATGGGCTTTTTTTCGGTTTTCAATCCCGATGCGGTGCAAAGCGTTAAACTTTACAAAGGCGATATGCCGGCAGCCTATGGAGGAAGAATTTCATCGCTGGTGGAAGTGCGCATGAAAGAGGGAAACAATAAGGCTTTTCAGGGACAAGGCGGTATCGGATTGATTGCCAGTAGAATAATGTTTGAAGGCCCCATAGTGAAAGACAAAGCATCATTTATGATTAGCGGTCGGCGTACTTATGCCGATTTGTTCCTAAAACTTTCGCACGACGACAAACTTCGGCAAAACAGGCTCTATTTCTACGATTTGAATACAAAATTGAACTTCTCGCTGAATGCCAATAACCATTTTTATCTTTCCGGTTATTTTGGGAAAGATGTGATCAAAAATAATTTCTTCAGGATGGATTGGGGCAATGTCACCGGTACTCTCCGGTGGAATCATATCTATAGCGAAAAACTTTTCTCTAATATCTCGGTTATCGTTAGCCGATTTAATTATGACCTGGGACTTGCAGAGGATGACCCAAGAGCCTTTTTGTGGCAGTCGGCGCTAACTGATTTTACACTGAAAGACAACTTCGACTGGTTCATCAACCCAAAAAATAAGCTCAATTTCGGGTTTTCCGTGATTTATCATGACTTTTTCCCCGGAAAAATTACCGGCACGGGAAAAGAGGCGGTGATTGACGAATACAGGCTTCCCGATAGCTATGCCCTTGAAAGCGCCTTTTACGTCAGTAACGAGCAGAAAATCGGAAAGGTTACTTTAAAGTACGGCCTCCGGATTTCTATTTTCAACAACCTGGGGCCGGCCACTATCTACCATTACGACCGGCAGTTTAGGATTACCGATTCCACCGTTTATGATTCCAAAAAGATTTTTAACACTTATTTCGGTGTTGAACCTCGCTTGGGGTTGGTCTTCTGCATGAATAAAAATTCCTCCATAAAAGTCAGTTATGCACGGAATTATCAGTATGTTCAACAGGCACAGAATTCCACTGCCGGCAATCCAATGGATATCTGGTTTCCGGCTAATCCCAACATCAAGCCGCAGGTGGGCGATCAGGTGGCTGCGGGTTATTACCATGATTTCAAACAGGGTATGTTCTCCTTTTCCGCTGAGCTGTACTACAAATGGTTGCATAATGCTATTGATTTTAAAGACCATGCCAATTTGCTTCTGAATAAATACCTCGATGGAGAACTGCGAACAGGCCGGGGAATCAGCTATGGCCTCGAATTGATGTTGAAGAAAACCTCTGGCAAACTTACCGGCTGGGCAAGCTACACCTATTCGCGAAGCCTTCGCGTGATTCCTGAAATCAACAACGGAAAGGCTTACCCTTCACTTTACGACAGGCCTAACGATTTCTCCTTAACTTTGAGTTACCGGATTGACGCGGCTCTCCGTCTCAGCATGACTTGGGTTTACCTCACCGGTCAACCGGTTACTTTCCCGGTGAGCCGTTTTCAGTACAGCCATACTATTGTGCCGGTCTATTCTGGCCGAAACGGTTACCGTATGGCCGATTATCACCGTTTGGATTTGGCGTTGATATGGGATTTACCCGTTAAAAAATCAAAGAAATGGCATAACCAGCTTAACTTTTCCATTTACAATGTCTATAACCGCAAAAATCCGTGGGTTATCAATTTTCAGAACGACCCGGAGGTTCCCAATGCCACTTATGCAGAAATGACTTATCTGTTTGGTATTGTGCCTTCCGTGACCTATAATTTTAAGTTTTAACATGAAAAAACTGCTCCGAAATATTGCTTTTATGCTGTTTGCCGGCGCACTGGTATTCTCCTGCACCAAACGGGTCAACATTCCGCTGAAATCCGGTAACATAAAGCTGGTTGTGGAAGGCTATTTGTTCGGCAACGATTCTGTTTCATGGGTACGGCTAACAAAAACCAGTGGCTATTTTTCCAATGAATCTCCGCCACCGGTGAGCCATGCACGAGTGGTGGTGAGCCAGAAAACACGGCAGTGGCAATTGACGGAATCTCCAACGTCACCGGGAGTTTACTTCTTGTCGGACAGCTCGTTTCATCTGATTGTCTCCGATACTTTTAAGCTGAAAATTCAATTACAAAACCCTGTTGGGAGCCAGAGCTTTTTTGAAAGCCAAACGGTTGTGCCGCCTTTACGTATTCATATTGATTCATTGGAAATTGAATATGCACCTGATTTTAGAAAGTGGATGATCCGCTATTTCGGACAGGACAAACCGGGCAGAGATTATTACCTTTTCAATAGTCGGGTAAACGGTAAAATTGTAACGGACAGTATTTTACAAAAATCTGTCAGAGAAGATGTGCTTTTTGACGGGCGGTATGTTAACGGTGCGGTTGTGCAGGTACTCAACGAAGAGACAATGAAAATTGGTAACCATTACACACTGATGGCATCCAACATTACAAAAGAGTATTATGATTATCTCTCTTCTTTGCAGGATGAAGTTGGTGAGAAAAACCCGTTGTTTAGCGGCCCGCCGGCCAATGTGATTGGTAACATCAGCAATGGCGCTCTGGGATTTTTCACCTCTTTTATGACCACATCGTTCACCGTGAGGTTGGAAGAGAAAGCAACCGTATCCGAGATTCCTAACAACAGGTAATTGAGTCCTGTTTTCAAAACGAAATGTTTAGTGCGAGGTCGTAAATATTTGTTTTGTAGCCGTTAAACAAACTTCCGTTCTGATAACTAAAAACCAGTTTGTTTTGTTTTAAAAACCGCCAGCTTGCACCAAAAATTTGCCGCTTACTTTCTTTTTCAACATCATGATTTAGAACAAAGTGATCGTAACGCCCGTAAATGGCAAATGATGTTTTCGGAATTTTAACTTCACAGTAAATGGAATATCCGTTATGAGGCAGTGCCAGGTAACTGCTGTCCACATAGGTTCCGTAGCTGTTGCCCCGACCATTCTCATACTGAGCGATTGCCGTTAGATAGCTACTTTCGTAAGTAATTATTCCAGCATTCAGCTTGAAATCAGGATTTTGCGAGATATTTCCTTCTCCAAAAATACCAAGATAGGAGAATTGCAGGCCGGGAACCAAAGAAGGAAACGGGCGGAGGGTAATGCGTGCTTCAAAATTTTTGTTCAGGTTACGCTCAAATTGATGATAACCACCGCCATTGTACAATCCAATAGCAAAACTGCCATATTTCCCCGGAGAGTGCGGATGCACTTTGGCCATGTATTCACCACTCATTCGTCCTCCCAAAAGTCCCTGATAGCTGATGCCGAAACCTGCCGAATTGAAAAGAAAACTACGTTCCATGAACATGGTTCCCTGAACGCGATAAGCGTTGATGTGTTCTTCAAAACCAAGCCACGGACGCTGGACTATTCCGAATTTAAAACGACTGTCTGTGAAAATCCAGAAGGATGGAACAATATATTGAAGGTAAAGATATTTAATGCGCAGCTCAATGTTCCCGGCATCATTACCCTGGTCGTCAATGGTAATATCCTGCGTGTAACGGACCGACAGGTTTTTTGCCAATCGAGCCTCCACCCTTAGATAGGCACGGCGCACAAGGAAAGCGAAGTTCTTTGTGTCATCTTGTGTATTGTATTGCCCGGCAAGGTAAAAAAGATCGGAAATTTTGATGTGCTACTGGAAAAGATTCTTTTCAGAAGGATTTCCGGATACGCTGTCCTGGGCACGAAGAACAACCGGGGAGATAAAAACCAAAAGTCCAAAAATCAGATTAATCCACAGGGTAGAAACTCTCATAAATGTATCTGTAAAAGATTTTTACATAAATTGACGGGACAAATATATTGCATTGGTTCGGATGAACATCGTGGCAATGTAAAGTTATTGTTAAATTTATTGACTTTTGAACTTATGTTCATTATCTTTGCAGTGAACTTTAAAAACTAAAGACAATGAGTATTTTTGAAAATAACGATGCTCCCGGCAAGGGACTGGGTTATGGCGGAGGCCATGGAAGAAACAAGGGTGGCGGTTTTGGGATTGGCGGATACTGTGTTTGCGCCAAATGTGGTACTAAAATATCCCATAAACAGGGTGAGAAATGTACCAAACTAAAATGTCCGAAATGTGGTCATACCATGATTCGCGAAGAACTGCTTAAAAAATCCTGAGAAAGGAACTTTCATGCTTTCTGTTCTTTATCTGTCAAAGGCACAGTGGAGAAGAATGATGTCTGTTTCTCAGGAAGAATGTCTATTTTTGTTTGCCGATATCCTTTGTGAATACCGGTTTTAAAAATTATTTTATGCAGTTGAATCATATCGGAATAAACATTGCCGATGCCGGCGAAATACATTATTTTTATCAGGATATTCTGGGATTTGTTCCCGAGCGCAGTTTTCCCATTCCCCGCGAAATCTCGCAAATGTTTTTTGGAATCGATGGCGAAACAACGGCTTTCATCATTGTAAACGGAACGTTAAGGCTGGAATTGTTTGTGTGTAATCGGCCGGTTAAGTTAGGATATGCCCATTTGTGCATCGAATTGGAAAATCGCGAAGAAACAGTCCTGAAATGTGCTGCGAGCGGTTATCCGGTCATTCGCATGAGAAGAGAAAAAGGCGATTTGCTTTTTGTGAAGGACAAAGCAGGCAATGTGTTTGAATTAAAAAATAAGCAGCATGAAAACCTATCTTGATTGTCTGCCCTGTTTTGTGGAACAGGCGTTGCGTACCTCGCGCATAGCCACCAATAATGATAAGCTGATAAAACAGGTTCTGGATGAAGTGGGCGGGTTGATCAAAGAAATCCCCATGGAAAACACGCCTGCCGAATCGGGGATGCTGGTATATAGGACAATACGGAAAATTACCGGTGTGGCAGATCCTTACCGGGTGATAAAACAACAGCACATTGCCGAAGCCAAGGCGTTATATCCTGAACTGGAAAAAATGGTGGCAGAAGCAAAATATCCGTTACTGAGGGCTATTCGTATTGCCATTGCGGGGAATGTGATTGATCTTGGTATCAACAAAGCTTTTGATCTGGTAGCCGACATCAAAAAGATTCTTTCGCAGGATTTCGCTGTTTTTGATTATGAGGCTTTTCAAAAAGAAATTGCTGCCGCCGAAAATGTGTTGTACATTGGCGATAATGCCGGCGAATCAGTTTTTGATAAACTCCTGATAAAACAATTGAAAAAGCCGGTGAAGTATGCTGTTCGTTCACATCCCATCATTAACGATGTTACCCTGAAAGATGCACGGGCATCCGGATTGGATGAGGTGGCCGAACTGATTAATTCTGGCAGCGAAGCCCCGGGAACCATTCTGAGCCAATGTACTCCGGAGTTTCTGAAGGTTTACAGGGAAGCCGACGTGGTGATCAGTAAAGGACAGGGAAATTATGAAGGCTTGTCTGATGAGAAACGCACCATTTTTTTTCTGCTGAAAGCCAAATGTCATGTTATAGCCGGTGATTTGGGTGTAAAAGAGGGAGACATCGTTTTAAAAGGTATAAATTTGTAAATAACTTAGGGGACTTCTAATAATTACCTGCTATGCAAAAGAAAACAAAAATAGGCATCATTATTTGCGACCGTTACCGTAACTGTGCCGGCGGAAAATGCTTCCGTTCCCTGCAAAATCGTGAAGGCGCTTTCAGCATCTACCCAAAAGATGAAGCGGTTGAAATTGTGGGCTATACCAACTGTGGCGGTTGTCCCGGCGGAAACATCGAATATGCTCCCGAAGAGATGAAAAAAAACGGAGCTACTGTCATCCATTTTGCCACCGGATTTGTGGTGGGCTATCCGCCTTGTCCTTACATCGACCATTTTAACCGGTTCATAAAAGAAAAATATGACATGAAAGTGGTGGTTGGGACGCATCCGATTCCTGAAAAATATTATCAGACACACAAAGTTTTAAAAACTTGGGATACGATTGACTGGCAGGAGTTTATCAAACCTACACTGTCCAATGAAAAAACCAGGCTGGCTTACAATTAACATTTTAATTTTAGATACTTTCAACTATGTATAAATATCTTTTTGGCCCGGTACCTTCGCGTCGTCTTGGCATGTCGCTGGGCGTTGATTTGGTTCCGCACAAAGTGTGCTCGCTCAACTGTGTTTATTGCGAATGCGGACGTACCACGAATCTGACGCTCGAAAGAAAAGAATATATTCCTTATGACGAAGTGGTAAAAGAAATTGCGCATTATCTTGAGCACAATCCTGCTCCCGATTATATTACTTTTTCAGGATCGGGCGAACCTTCTCTGAATAGTCGTATCGGCGATGTACTTCGTTTCATCAAATCCAACAGCAATGTTCCGGTAGCTGTTCTCACCAACGGGACATTATTTTATGACAAAGCCGTCCGCGAAGAACTTTTGGAGGCCAATGTGGTGCTGCCCTCGCTGGATGCCGCCGAGGAGGTTGCTTTTCGCAAAATCAACCGTCCGTGGCATAAATTGAATATTCCTGAATACATAAAAGGGCTGGTAGATTTCAGGAAAGAGTTCGATGGTCAAATCTGGCTGGAAGTGCTCATTATTCCCGGGTTGAACGATACACCGGAAAATCTGCAAGCACTCAAGGAGGCATTTTTGAAAATTCATCCTGATGAAATACAATTGAACACCCTGGATCGTCCGGGAGCTGTGGAAAACATCCGGGCAGCTACCCGGAAAGAGTTGCAGGAGATTGTGGATTTCTGGAATCTGCCACAGGTGAAGATTATCTCCGCCGCTCCTGACCGAAAAAAGATTATCTCCTACCGCGATGATACCGAATCAGCCATTCTGGAGACCATCAAACGACGCCCCTGCACACTGGAAGACCTTCATATAATTCTCGGGCTTCACCTCAACGAGGTTAACAAATACCTTGATGTGCTCGAAGAGGAGAAGAAAATTGTTTCTGTGCGTGAAAAACGGGGGCTGTTTTATAAGTTGGAGAACATTTAGTTTTATGCCAGAGCCGACATAATTTCCGCCACAATAATCACCAGCACGAGCGAAAAAGGATACACGGCGGCGTAAGCCAATTGAGGAGCCTCGGTTTCTGTCATCGACTCGGCAGCACTTAACCCCGGTGTCGAAGTCATGCCTCCGGTAAGCGCTCCCATGAGCGATAAAAAATTGATTTTCAACACCGATTTTCCGATGAATGTAGCGATAAACATGGGGACGAGCGTAATCAGCATACCATAGCCAAAAAGGCTGAAACCATGCTGAGCCAGGGCAGCAGTCAGGTGTTCTCCTGCCCGGATACCCACCGGGGTAAGAAACAACAGCAACCCCATCTGCCGCAACAACTGGTTGGCCGGGCCGGACAAGTTCCATACAATGGGACCGGTTTTTCCTTTCCAGCTTAGGAACAGGGAAGTGATTAAAACTCCTCCGGTGAGCCCCAGCTTAAAATGAAGGCTTCCCAGCGGGAACTCCACAGTTCCGAGCAAAATACCCAAAACAATGCCAACGGCCACCGGCAAAAAGCTGGTTTCGGAAATATGCCTGAGACTGTCACCCAGCAGGGCTGCCAATTGTGGAGCGTTTCCTTTGTAAACAGAAACCATTATCTTATCTCCATACCGTAGCCGTGTAGAAGCCTGGGGCGTTATCTCAATGCCCGAACGCCGGATACGGGTAACTGTGGCATGATAATTCTCCATAAGGTTTAACTCGGCAAGACTTTTGTTGACAACATGCTCATTACTTATTACATACCACTTAATTTCAAGGTTTCCACTTTGGGGAATTACCTTTTTGGTAGGCTTTCCTATGAGTACTTCCACGCAACGGAGTGCCTTTTCTGTTCCCACCGCTTTCACCATATCACCGAGGTAAAGCGATACTTCCGGAGCCGGGATAACCAACTCTCCGCTTTTACGCATAATACGCGATATGTTGGCTTTTGTCATGGATTGTACATTGAGTTGTTCCAGACTTTTCCCATCAATATTTTCGTTTGTCACAATAAAAGTCTTATGCGTAATGGCAGGTATGGAGGCGTGTGTTTGAAGACGAAATTTCTGTTCTTCTTTTTTTAAGTCGATTCGGAAAATTTTCGGACTGATTTTGATAAACAAAATGACGCCAAGTACCCCAAATGGATACGCAACACCGTAACCGATAGAGGCCAGCGGCGATCCGGAAGCTTCGATGGCTGCCGCCAATCCCGGTGTTGAAGTTAATGCACCGGTTAATAATCCGGTCATAAGAGGCATGTCCACACCAGCTGTAATTGAGATAAGAATGGCAATAATGGCACCGGTTAGTACAATAATCGCCGCCAGCGTCATAAGTTTAATGCCCTGCTCCCTGAAAGCACTGAAAAATGAGGGGCCTGCCTGCATTCCAATGGTGTAGATGAACAATACCAAACCCACATCCTGGATAATGGGAGGGAGGACAAAACGGATGTGATAAAGATTGAAAAGATAGCCGAAAAACAGTGCAACGAAAATTACCGCTGACAAGTCGAATTTCACACCCCTGAAGTTAATTTTTCCTACTGTTATTCCCAATCCGATAACCAGAAAAAGAATAAAGTAACCCCTTGTTATTAAAGCCATTAGATAATCCATAATACTTATATACTTTCCATATTTAAAGGCGCAAAGGTATAATGATTTCGGATGTATAATCGTTTTCTGTGAAAAATTTAACATTTAATTTAAAGTTTTTTCAGCGTGGGTAAATTGAGTACAAATTAGACCGCCAAAAGATGGCGAACACTCTGGTTCCGAAACAGGTTGATATAAATTCAGAGAAATGGTGTAAAACGAATATTTATAATTCACGAACTGAAAATATGGCTACCCACGTCAGGATACCTGATTTTTTTTCCGGGAATCTCTCTGAATACAAAATGATACAGGATAAATAATAAATTTGCCTTTTAAATGTTTTCTTTAAAACAAATTGAATTGATGCAAAGATTCGGTTCCCTCTTTTTCGTTTTATCTCTGTTGCTCATCATCTCTTTCCCGGCGGCTTTGTTCTCACAAACGGCCATGGTGAAGGGTGTTGTTACAAATGAGAAAGGAAAGCCGGCCGAGTTGGTCAATGTGCATGTTGTTGGAACTAATCTGGGTGCTACCACCGGCCAAAACGGCTCTTTTAGCGTGCAGGTTCCGGCCAACAAAGAGTTACATTTTATTATTAGTTATGTTGGCTACCGGCAGCGGGATACGGTGCTACGACTTGTTCCGGGTGCTACAAAGAGGTTGCATTTCAGCCTTCGGAGACTGGCAACCACTCTGCCTGGCTTTGAAGTACGTGATGAGCAGCTGCGAACCGAAAATATTGTTCGTCTGAATCCACGTGATGCCCTTGTTGCCCCGGCGGTATCGGGGGGGGTAGAGAGTCTGATCAAAACTTTGCCTGGTGTTTCATCAAACAACGAGCTGAGTTCGCAATATTCGGTTCGTGGTGGAAATTACGATGAAAATTTAGTGTATGTAAATGATATTGAAATTTACCGGCCGTTTCTGGTGAACAACGGACAGGAGGAGGGATTGAGCTTTATCAACCCGGCACTTGTATCCGGTATCCTGTTTTCGGCAGGCGGTTTTGGCGTACAATATGGTGGCAAAATGTCATCGGTGCTGGATATTCGCTATCGGAAGCCGGTACAGTTTGGTGGAGGTATCTCGCTGAGTATGCTGGGCGCAGGTCTGAATGTGGGAGGAACCAACAAAAGCAAACGGTTTACCTATCTTTTGGGCGCACGTTACAAAACCAACCGTTATCTCTTGGGAAGTCTGGAAACCAAAGGGGATTACCAGCCTGATTTTACAGATTTTCAGGGACTTTTCACTTATAAGCTGAACAAAAAGTGGGATGTTTCGCTACTCACCTATCTTTCACTGAACAGATACAAAGTAGTGCCTACCGACCGGCAGACCGACTTCGGAACGGTACAGCAAACCCTCCGGTTTACGGTCTATTTTGATGGCCAACAAGTGGATAAATATAACATGTTCCAATCGGGGCTGACGTTCACCTACCATCCGAACAGCAATACCCGGCTGCTGTTTATTGCCTCCGGATTTCAGACAAATGAGTCGGAAACTTACGACGTACAGGGACAATACTGGATTGGGCAGGTTGAGAGCCGGGAGCAGAAGAAAGGGCAGGGAGAGGCTTTACAAACGCTGGGCGTGGGAACCTACCTCCAACATGCCCGGAATTATTTCAATGCACATGTCTTTTCCTTTGCCCATAAGGGCTCCCTGATATACCATGATAACCTGTTGCGATGGGGAATGCGATATCAGTTTCAGCAGGTGGATGACGTGCTTCATGAGTGGGAGATGAACGATTCGGCAGGTTATTCACTGCCCAATCCGGTGAATAAACCGGGAAACCCAAATCCTTCGCACAGCAGTTTAAATTTGTACTACTACGCACACGCTCACAACACACTGAATATCCACAGAGTTTCGGCTTATGGATCTGACCGGTGGAATTTTCTTCTGAAAAATAAAAGCCGGCTTTCGCTTACTGCCGGTTTGCGCTTTTATTGGTGGAGTTATGCCAACGAGTTTCTGGTAAGTCCGCGTATAAGCTTGGCTTACATGCCTTTTTCTAACCCTAACCTTGTCTTCCGCTTTGCTTCCGGTGTCTATTATCAGCCCCCTTTTTACCGTGAAATGCGGAACATGGATGGGAGCCTGAATCCCAATATCAAATCACAGCGTTCCACACATTTCATTTTGGGAGGTGATTACCGCTTTCAGCTGTGGAACCGCCCGTTTATCTTTACCACCGAAGCTTATTACAAAAAGCTGAACAACCTGATTCCTTATGAAGTGGATAATTTGCGCATTCGATATTATGCCAACCTGACGGCTAAAGGATTCGCCACGGGTATTGACTTTAAGCTATACGGTGAGTTTGTGAAAGGTATTGACAGCTGGATAACCCTGTCGTTTATGAAGACGGCACAGGATGTCATGGGTGATTTTTATTATGATTACTATAACGAGGCAGGAGAGAAGCTGCCGGCAGGAGAATCAGGATCGGCGGCGGACAGTGTGAAAGTAGAACCGGGCTACATTCCGCGTCCTACCGACCGACGGGTAAATTTCACCATTTATTTTCAGGATTATATCCCGCATCACGAGCAGTTTAAAGTGCATTTGAGGCTGTTGTTTGGATCAGGATTGCCCTTTGGCCCTCCTCAGTCGCAACCCTACCAGCAAACGCTGCGTATGCCTCCCTATCGCCGTGTGGACATAGGCTTTTCGTGGAATCCACTGGACAAAAACATAAACCGTATTTCACACAAAGCTGTTAAATCCATGTGGGTTAGTCTGGAAGTCTTCAACCTCTTTCAGACCTATAACACCGTTTCATACACCTGGATAAAGGATATTTATAATCACTCGTTTGCCATTCCCAACTACCTCACCACACGCAGGGTAAACCTGAAAATAACTTTTAAATTTTAACAGCCTGCTCTTTAAATTGAAAAAGCTATTGTTTGTTAGTGTTGGCTGTGGTGTTCGTTAAAGTGTTGATATAATTGATAAGCTTCACGAATTCAGCTTGCTTACGAATATGGATTTTTTCTTTTTTAATGTAGTGGCTAAGCTGACTTCTTTGCTTGGGGAAAAGATGCAGGATGTTTTTTTCTCTGGAGGCAGAAATGGCAGCCTTATCTCCAACTTTTATATAAAAACTCTTGATCCTTTCAGAAAAGCGTTCGGGCTCAGCAGGCTTATAAGGCTGTGTGGGGTGTGCTTGCAATAAATAAACCGTATATTTTATCAATCCCTTTGTTTTTCCCGGGACAAGCACCTGAAAATACCCGAAAGAAAGTTTGTTTTTATTCTTATAGTATGGTGAATAGATAAAAGTGCTGTCGCCAATTTTGTAAGCTTTTATTTTATTCGGGTCTTTCAATACATACACTTTGTTTTCAGGTGATTTGTATTCAATATTGTCCGTATAAATATTATAGCGCAATGGGATAATGGGGAACGTCTGATTGTATTTGCTAATGGGTTTGCCACTCTGAAAATTTCTGTTCAGGAAAGGGGTGCCGGCAATGGTTGTATAATTTGTTAAAGGCTTTGCATTTTCAAATTCATGGGCAAGCCAATTGTCGTTAACGGTTTTCAATGTTGGATTGACAACTTGTGCTATTGAGGTTAACCCAAGAAGAATAAACAGCACGAGGAAGAAACACTTTTTCATGGCATCAATTTAAAGGTGATCATTATTTTCTACAAATGTAATGATTAAAAACGGTATTTTATTCGTTACAGTGTGCTCATCTCTCAAGAGATGATACCAGAGTAATTTTAAAGTGTAAATCGTCTATTTTTAATAAGTTGTCGTTATCGTTATGGGTTGCCAAAAAAAATATCTTAAAAAATATTAAATTTATTTAGATTGTATTAAAATAGTGCTTACATTTGTCCGGTAATTTTTGCTTTAAATGAAGCTTAATTGCAGGTTAATTTTTTGGGTTATCCCTCTCTATGAGGGTTTTAGGTTAATGTTGAAAAGCTCCGATCTCTTGGTCGGAGCTTTTTATTTTATACTTTTGAAGAGCAAAAAAAGAGCTATATTTTCGATATGACTCTTTTTTAGCACGCTTAAAAAGATAAGTTACTCAAAAGAAAGAATAGACTTTTTGATAATTTCCACTGCCTGCATAAGTTCCTCTTCCGTGATGACCAGGGGAGGTGCAAAGCGAATAATATGGTCGTGGGTAGGCTTGGCGAGCAGCCCGTTATCGGCCATCTTCAGGCAGACATCCCAAGCTGATTTGCCATTTTTGGGATGGATGATTATAGCGTTCAGTAATCCTTTTCCACGTACAGTTTCTATCATGTCGGATGGAATCTTTTTCATAGCATCTCGAAATGTTTTGCCGAGTCTTTCAGCTCTTTCGGCCAGTTTTTCCTCTTTTACAACTTTAAGGGCAGCTACAGCTACACGTGCTGCAATAGGGTTCCCACCAAAAGTTGAGCCGTGCTCACCGGGTTTGATGGTCAGCATAATGTCGTCGTCAGCCAAAACAGCCGAGATAGGATAAGCCCCTCCTGAAAGTGCTTTGCCAAGAATAAGGAGATCCGGACGAACACCTTCGTGGTCACAGGCCAGTAGTTTTCCCGTGCGGGCAATACCTGTTTGTACTTCATCGGCAATGAACAGTACATTATGGGCTTTACATAAATCGTAAGCTTTTTTCAGATAACCTTCGTCGGGAACCATGACCCCGGCTTCACCCTGGATGGGCTCTACAAGAAATCCAGCAACATGGGCATCTTCCAATGCTTTTTCCAATGCTTCAATGTCATTGTAGGGAATGGTGATAAATCCCGGAGTATAAGGACCAAAGTCATTCCGGGCTTCCGGGTCGGTTGACATGGAAATGATGGTGATAGTACGCCCGTGGAAATTGTTGGCACAGACAATAATTTTGGCTTCATTTTTAGGAATTCCTTTTTTTGTATAGGCCCATTTTCGGCAAAGTTTCAGTGCAGTTTCATCCCCTTCTGCCCCGGAGTTCATGGGGAGTACTTTGTCGTAACCAAAAAAGTCAGTGATATACTTTTCATAAACACCGAGTGAATCGTTATAAAAAGCTCTTGAGGTAAGGGTTAATATTTGCGCCTGGTCAGTGAGTGCTTTGATGATTTTAGGATGGCAATGTCCTTGGTTTACAGCTGAATATGCAGAGAGAAAATCGAAATATTCTTTTCCTTCTGCATCCCATACCCTGGCGCCTTTTCCCTTGGCCAAAACCACCGGCAACGGATGGTAGTTGTGTGCACCATATTTATTCTCCAGTTCCATGGCCATTTTTGAAGTGAGTTTTTCTGACATATCCTTATTATTTTAAGTTATTAATTATACTTCTGCTTTACAGCTGGTACAAAAGTAGTTTTATTTAAGGGAAATCTGTAAATCAGGAAAAAAATTTCAGGGTATTACTATAGGTGTTTTTGAAAGTAATGGCAGGATTATAAAAGATGCCGGAAGGGGAGGAGCAGCCATTCAAAAAACTTTTCGATGGGCGGGCGACTTTTCCACTGTTCATAAATGAAGGGAACAGTAGATTTCCGGGTGCCTTCCACATGCCTGAAAACCTGCTGTGCCACTTCCGGATTGTCACCGAATAGCATGATTTCAAACATATAACGAAAGCTCCGGTAATCGAAATTGGAAGAACCAATACCGAAAATCTTTTTGTCCGCAAGGAATATTTTGGCGTGCAGGTTATTGGACTCAAAAAACAAAATGTTGATACCTTTCTTTGCCAGTGGTCCCAGATACTTGTTGCGGAGGATGTCCACCAGATTCACGTCCGACTTTTTGGGTAAAAAGATGTTTATCTTAACTCCTCTACGGGCTGCGTCTATCAGGCTTTTGCGCAGCATAAAGCCCGGAAGGAAATAGGGGGTTTCTATGTCAATAGACTCCGTGGCCTGTTTAATACAATAAATGAACTTATTGTTAATCCTTTTCTGTGTGATAAGCGGAACATCTCTAATGATTTCAAAATCTTCATATCTTACAGGACGGGTATAATAGGCTTTGCTAAAGATATACCGGTTGTAGATTTTATAATCCTGAAGGAATAACTTCTTCAGCACCGGAGTGATACTACTTTCCATCCGTAGCACCGATTCGCGCCAGTTCAAATTGTAACCGGTTATGTTTGAAGAACCTATGTAACTTATTTTGTCATCGATAAGAAGCAGCTTCCGGTGGTTTCTTCTGTGGCTCCTTGTGAAAAAATCAAAGTTGTACTTTATCTTTTTGAAAAACCTGACTTCTCCGCCGGCCGAGATAAATTTATCGAAAAAGCCGGAGCGGATACTTCCTGCACCCCAGTAATCGATGAGCAGCTTTACGGTGGCACCCTTTTCTGCTGCTTTTGTCAGCTTGTCGCGAAAACGTTCACCCATCACATCGTTTCCCATCCGGAAGGTTTCCAGATAGATATAATCTTTGGCAGATTCAATGTCCTCCAGCATCTTGCCATAGTATTTCCACGGATCGGAAAACAACTGAAATCTTGCTGATTCGTCCATTTTGCGTTGGCTCAACAGAATAAAATTATTATGGTATGAAGATAGGAAATATTTCTACGCAGCAGCAAAAAAAGTTTTACTTGTGGCTCACTCTTTTACCTCGTATTTTTTCGACTCATTTTTTGCCTTTTTGTAAAGGGTTAAAGCCAGAATGATAACAATAAGGGCGAACCCGATAGATAGCACATAATAACGTCTGATTTTGATTCCTTTTAGTCTGCTTTCTTCCTTCAATTTTTTTCTTTGCTGAAGCAGTGTGTCAATTTTATACCGGGCTTCCAGCTCGGCAATTCTGATTTTTTCCAGCTTCCCCATTATGGTATCTCTGCTATGCTCATAAAGGTTGTAATACTTATTGAAGTTTTTGTATTCACCCAGTGCTGCATAACATTTAAAGATACCGAGATAATTATTTATGGTGAAACTCTTTAGCCCTACTTTTGAGGAGATGACGAGGCTTTTCTGAAATTCTTTTAGCGCCTTATGGTGCAGACCGGCTTCCTGCAATGCTTTCCCTTTGTTCTGATAGACCATGCTCAGTCCGGTTTTATCGCCTGTCTCCTCGTAAATTTTACGACTGTCGTCAAAATATGTAAGGGCAAGCGAAAGGTTTCCCATGTGCCCATACAGTACGCCAAGGTTAGATTTTACCAATGCAATACCTTCTTTATCTCCCAGTTCTTCTTTTATTTTCAGCGCTTTTTCGTAAAGTATTTTGGCTTTCTTGTATTCTTTTAGGTAGTCACCGTATATATCCGCCATATTATTGAGCGCACGGGAAAGTTTTCGGATGTCTCCAATAACCAAATAGATTTCCCTGGCTTTTTCTGTATATTTCAGTGCTTTATTGTAGTCACCTGTCTGCGAATATATGATTGCCAAGCTGTTATAAGCCATGGCTATACCCTTTTTGTCGTTGGTTTGAATAAATTCTTTCAGCGCCTCAAAATAATTTGTCAGTGCTCCGTGATAGTCCTTTCGGTAATAATCGATATTCCCCATGTTGATGAGTGAAGTGGCTTCACCTTCCACATTATTTAGTGTTTTTTCAATCAGGTAAGATGCTTTATAGTAATAGGCTGCACTATCGAAGTTTGCCCAGCTTTCATAAACAAGGCCAATGTTGTTCAAACAGTTGGATTGCCCCTCCATGTTACCACTCTGCCGGTAGTAATGCAGACCCTGCTTGAAGTAATTAAAAGCATTTTTCATATCTCCCCAGTAAAAATAGCTGACACCCATCGATTTTTTGGAGAGGCCCATGAGGTTTTTATAGCCATATTTTTGGGAAATAACAAAGGCTTCCTGGTTGTACTTCTTGCAATTATAAACCGACTTATCACGGTTTTGTTCCGAAAGTTTTATGAGAAGAGAAACCTTTGCTTTGCCATGAGCCGTGCTTAACAATCGCTGAACACTGTCAGCAGTTGACAGATTTTGCGCCTGCAGTAAGGCAGGGAGCATAATAAGCAAGCCAATAAAGCGTATCCTTTTCATCCTTTCCTGCAAATTTAGTTTTTTTTTGGAAGATGGTTCTTTTCCTGCCGACTATTTTCAACTAATCTTGCTATTTTATTCCTGCCCTATTATTTAGCCGCCAACTATCCGCATGAGAATGTTTGTCATATTCGCTTATCTTTGCAGGTAAATTTACAGGTATGATTAGATCTATGACCGGCTATGGGAAATCTGTGGCCGACATCCAACATCAAAAACTGATGGTGGAAATACGAACGTTGAACAGCAAACAGCTGGACATTAACATGCGTGTTCCGCAATCTTTCCGGGAAAAAGAAATTGAGCTCAGAGCCATGTTGCGTGAACAGCTTCAGCGTGGAAAGATTGACTTTTCCATTTCCAGTGAGTCATCGGAAAACAGAGTTGGCCCCGTTCTTAACAAGACATTGGCTCACCATTATTATAGCCAGTTGAAGACCTTTGCAAAAGAGATAGGAAGCGAAGAAAGAGAAGATTTTCTGGCATTGATTACCCGCTTCCCGGATATATTCGCAGCAGATCAGACCGTATTGGCTGTGGATGACTGGCGTGCTTTGCGGGAAGTCGTTAAGGACGCTATGGATAAAGTGACGCTGTTCAGGGCGCATGAGGGGAGTGTGCTTGAAAAAGATTTCCGCCAGCGTATTGCTACTATTTTGCAGCTTCTCAGTCAGGTAGATGTCTTCGAAAAGGCACGTGTGGAAAGGGTGAAAGAGCGCATTATTAAAAGCCTCAACGAAAACATCTCCGATATCCATTACGACAAAAATCGTCTTGAGCAGGAGATGATTTATTATCTTGAGAAACTGGACGTTACCGAGGAAAAAATTCGTCTGAAAAAACATTGTGACTATTTTCTTGAGGTGCTTGACTCGGAGGAGACCGTTGGTAAAAAACTGGCTTTTGTTCTTCAGGAAATAGGACGCGAAATAAACACGCTGGGTTCCAAATCCAATGATGCCGACATGCAGAAGATTGTGGTACTCATGAAAGACGAATTGGAAAAAGTTAAAGAACAAATGCTGAATATTTTGTAATGCCGAATCCTAAAAATCATAAAAACGGAAAACTGATTATCTTTTCTGCACCTTCGGGATCCGGGAAAACGACACTTTTGCGTTATGTCATGACACACGTACCGCAGCTTTCATTTTCGGTTTCGGCTACCAGCCGTCCGCCCCGACCGGGAGAAAAGAACGGCTTCGACTACTATTTCATCAGCGTTGAGGAGTTCAGGCAAAAGATAAAAGAAGGTGCTTTTGTGGAGTGGGAGGAGGTTTATGAAAATCAGTTCTATGGTTCTTTACGTTCTGAGGTGGAGAAAATAAGAGAACGTGGTGATTCGGTTGCTTTCGACCTGGATGTAAAGGGTGGAATTAACATTAAAAAGCGCTATGGTGATGAAGCCCTCGCTGTTTTTGTAAGGCCACCTTCAATAGCTGTTCTCGATGCACGTCTTCGCCACCGCTCTACGGAAAGTGTGGAGAGTATTCGCCAGCGACTGGACAGAGCAGCCTATGAACTCACTTTTGAAAAATACTTTGACAAAGTGCTGGTGAATGATGATTTGGAAAAATCTCGCAGAGATGCCCTTGAAGTAGTTCGTGATTTTATTGAGAAAGACTGATTTTGCTATCGTTAACCTAAAACTAAAGAGATGAAAAAAGTCATTTTACCTGCTTACAACAAAAATATTATCAGGGCTTTACGTAGTCTGCGTGTTGAGCAATGTACACTGTCGCAACCGAAAAAGAATGAGGTACTGATAAAGGTACACGCTGCTCCCTGCAATCCTTCTGACATAGCTTTTTTGATGGGGGGATATAATATAGTGAAGAAAGTCCCGACTGTTCCCGGCTTTGAAGGTTCCGGTATTGTGGTGGAAGCCGGCGAAGGAGCCGAAGACTTGATTAATAGTAAGGTGAGTTTTTTCATTCAGGAAGAAAATTGTGGCAGTTGGTCGGAATTTGTCATCTCTAATCGCAAAAAGCTGGTGGTGTTGGATACCGAAATGAATATGGATCAGGCAGCTTGCTTTGCCATCAATCCTTTTACGGCTCGTGGATTGTTGGATATAGCTTTGTTGCGTGATAATCACGCTATTATCCAAAATGCTGCCGGAGGGCAGGTCGCTTCTTTTGTGCGCCAAATGGCTGGCAGTATGAATATTGAAGTGATTGACATCGTCAGAAAGGAGGAAACGGTGGAGCGTCTTAAAAAAGAAGGTGCCAAACATGTCCTGCTGGAAAGTGATCCGCAGTTTGAGGAAAAACTAAAAAAACTCACCCGCAGACTGGATGCACGGTTGGCCTTTGATGCGGTGGGTGGATCTTTGGCCGGACAGATTTTCAATGCTATGCCGCACGATGCGGAGCTGGTGTCGTATGGCGGCCTTTCCACAAAGAATATTTCAGGTATCGACCCTCTGGGTTTGATCTTTCATGATAAAATTATTTCGGGGTTTAACCTGCCCGAATGGCGCGAGCAAATGGACGACGACTTTTTTGAACAGGTTTCCCTGGAAATGCAACATCTGTTTATTTCCGGCCAGTATCAGACAAAAATTCAGGGGAGTGTCGGCTTTGATAATATTGGCGATGGGTTGATTCATTGCCTCAGGCACCTGAGCAAGGGGAAAATGTTGATAAAGGCAGAAGTAAGCTAATTTTTCAGCTAAACAGAAAAAGGTATTGCTTTGAAACAGAACAAAAAAACTGGTTTGTTGTTTGGTTCATTCAACCCCATTCATTCGGGGCACTTGATTTTGGCTAATTTCATGGCCGAGTTTGCCGATTTGGATGAGGTTTGGTTCGTGGTCTCACCGCAGAATCCGCTGAAACAAAAAGCCGGGCTGCTGGCCGATGTCCATCGTCTAGCACTGGTACGCCTCGCCACAGAAGAGCAACCCCGGCTGAGAGTTACCGACATCGAATTTAAAATGCCCAGACCGTCCTATACCATCGACACTTTGACCTGGCTTTCCGATAAATATCCGGAACGGGAATTTGTTGTGATTTGCGGTACTGATATTTTCAGCCATTTTCACAAATGGAAGAATTACCGGGAGATTTTGCATCAATACCAGCTATACGTATATCCCCGTCCGGGTTCATCGTTAGGAGAATATACAGGTCACCCTAAAATCCGGCTTTTCGATGCGCCGTTGTTGGAAATATCTTCCAGCTTTATTCGAAAAGGTATCCGGGCAAAAAATAATATGTCCTTTTGGATGCCGGAAAAAGTATATCGTTACATTTTAGAAATGCACTTTTACGAAAAGTAGCCGTGAGGTCAAAGAGCCTACAACACGCTTCCTGCCTGTTATAGAAAAAGGCGACTTTCCAGTAGATGCGAAATGGAAACTTCGCGGAGTATTTTATTGATACGGGTCAGTCACCGGAAGTACGTAATATTCACCCGTACGCGGATCTTTGTAAAATTTATTGTAGCCGTTAATACTTTCGATGTTAGCGTCCACCGATCCCTTAATAAAAACCGTGTTGTCCACATCTACAGAGCCGGTAACGTTCAGCGCCGAGTCCACGGCAATACGTTGCGGAGCTACCTGCGGAATAATACCTGCATTCTGAAAAACCAGTACCCAAATGCCGGCGGCAATCAGAATCAGGGTTAGTTTGATAAAGCGTGAGTTTATTTCCATGGTTTTAGATGATTTGATTTCAAATGTTCAAAAATATTCAAAATTTGTGAGGGTTACTCCATTTTGTGAAAAAATCTCTCTCTCCAGACAGAAAATGAAGCTTAGGATTTTTGTTGCGAGGGAAAGAGTTGCTGGTAAAAGCCAAAAAAGTCTTTTAGTCATTTTCCCAGTCACCCCTCAAATCGTTCCAGCCTGAATTTGCCTTCTTCAAAGACACCGTAGGAGAAATGGGAGATCCAGTCGCCAAGGATAACGAGTGTTGCTTTGGCATTGATTTCCGTTATCACAGGCATGTGGCGGTGACCAAAAACAAAATAATCGACGTGGGGAAAAGTTTCTGCCATTTCCATGGCATGGTTGTACAGCATCTCTTCCTCCTTATCGAAAGAGGCTTCCTCCCTGCCAGCCCGGCTCATTTTTGCCAGTCGGCTCCTGCGTGAGAAATAGTTGCCCATCCATGTACCGATATCAGGGTGTAACCAGCTAAACAGTAACTGGTTGGGTCTAAATTCAAAAATGGCTTTCAGGAATTTATACTTCCTGTCGCCGGGGCCCAGGCCATCGCCATGTGCAAGGTAAAAGGTTTTCCCTGCAATTTCCCGAATGACCGGTTTACGGTGAAGCTTTATACCAATTTCTTTTTCGAGATAATCGAAAGTCCACAGGTCGTGATTACCCCGGAAAAGGTGAACAGGGATTCCGGCATCGGTGATTTCAACAAGCTTTCCCATAAGCCGGATAAAGCCTTTGGGCACAACGGTTTTGTATTCGAACCAAAAATCAAAGACGTCGCCCATGAGGAAAATTTCTGCTGCGTCATGGCGCACATTGTCCAGCCACTTTACCAGTAATTTCTCCCTCTCCAGGCTACTGGTGTGGTTGGGAATTCCCAGATGGAAATCAGAAACAAAATATATGTTTTTTCTTTCCAAGTTTACGATTTACAAGCCTCTAATAACATCTTTAATAATAGTGATAAGTTTCGGGGTAACCTGTTCCACAGCAGCAAGTACTTCCTGATGAGAAATCTCAATAATTTTACCTTTCACACCCAGGTCGGAAATGACTGATACGGCAAAAACAGGCATGTCCATGTGGCGCGCAACAATGACTTCCGGAACCGTTGACATACCGACGGCATCGGCTCCCATTCCCCGAATGTGATAATATTCCGAGGGTGTTTCGTATGTAGGACCAGTGGTACCGGCATATACACCTGTTTTATATCGAATACCCTGATGGCGTGCTGCACGAGTGGCTTTGCTGAGTAACTTTTTGTCGTATGCTTCACTCATGTCCACAAAACGGGGACCCATTTCATCGATGTTCTGTCCAATCAGTGGATTGGGCATGAGATTAATATGGTCGGTAATAAACATAATATCGCCTACTTCAAAATCGGGATTTACTCCGCCGCTGGCGTTGGAGACAAAGAGATACTCAATGCCCATCTGCTTGAAAACGCGGATAGGAAAAGTAACTTCCGTCATAGAATAGCCCTCGTAATAATGAAAACGTCCCTGCATGGCCACTACTTCCACACCACTGAGCATACCGAAAATCAGTTGCCCTTTGTGCCCTTTAATGGTTGAAACCGGAAAGTTGGGAATGTCGGTATATAATATTTTTTCACTGACTTCGATGTCATTGGCCAGATCTCCCAGACCGGAACCTAATATAATGGCTATGCGGGGGTTAACGCTTGTCTTCGATTGAAGGAATGCTGCTGTTTCTTTGATTTTCCCTAACATAATTTAGAATTTGCTTATTAAAATTTTTTCCATCCTGCCCGTGAAACTTTACCTCTATGGGTAAGTAAACAATGGGAAGGCCTTTCAGCAGGCGAAGATAGGGAGAATTTATTAACCGCATGGCATCTTTCTCCGTTGTGACCATCAGCTTGTGTTTAGAAAACTGCTCATTCCAGGTCTTCCTAATAAACTGAATATCTTTTTTCGTGTAATTGTGATGGTCGGGAAAATCAAGGGTTATTAGTTCGCGGCAACGATAACGAAGATTATCTTTGATTGGATAGGAATTGGCGATTCCTGTAAATAAGATAATAGTGCTGTATTCCTTTTCTATTTTAACCTTTTCTAAAGAGGGAATACTGACAGGAGTGCCATATTTCAGGTAGGAAAAATAAAGTTTTTGGTGGGATTCAGGAGCTAACTTGTCAACAATTAATCTCTTAATAAGTGGTGAAAGAATCTTTTCGGTTTTAGTAACAATGATAATATCGGCTCGTTTAGCTACAGCTTTCAAATCACGAAGCCTGCCGGTTGGGAAGAGATAGTCGTCGGTATAAAGTTGGCGGAAGTCGGTTAGCAGAAGATTAAGTCCGGGTTTGATGAACCGATGCTGCAAAGCATCATCCAAAATGATTGTCTCGGGAGCCTCATCAAGACTTAAAAGCTTTTCCACTCCCCGGCGGCGGTTTCTGTCCACAGCCACACGAACCTGATGACCAAAATCGTGTATGTATTGCATAGGCTCATCGCCTATGTCTTTGAAAGATGAGGATTCGTCTGCCAGGACGAAGCCTTTGCTTTTTCGTAAGTAACCCCGGCTCAGAATAGCCACCCTGAAATCCTTTTGAAGAAGGCGTGCAAGATATTCCGTATGGGGAGTTTTCCCGGTTCCACCTATGGAAATATTTCCCACACAAATTATAGGCACATCATACGATCTGGACGGTAGAATCCCTATATTAAAGAGAAAATGCCTGAAACTAATAACCAGCCCGTACAAAAGTGCGAATGGATATAACAATATTTTCAGCATGAAGAAGATAAAAATTTACGATCCTTTTAATTCTTTAATTTTGTGTAAATTTATAAAAAAATTAAAATGTAAAGTACTACACTAAAAAGTTTTATAAAAAAGTCATACACAATCATGAAGATAAAAGAAATAACCCGCTATCTGGAGCATCTGTCGCCGCTAAATTTACAGGAGTCTTATGATAACTCCGGTTTACTTCTCGGCTCCCAGGACAGAGAGGTGAGAAAAGCTCTTATCACACTGGACATAACCCATGCTGTTTTGGATGAGGCTATTAACGAGGGAACCGGATTGATAATTGCTCACCATCCACTGATATTTAAAGGGCTAAAACGATTGAACGGAGGAAACCTGGTGGAAGACTTAGTGATAAAGGCGATAAAAAATGACCTCGCTGTTTATGCTGTCCACACTAACCTTGATAATGTTGCCGAAGGAGTGAATCTGCGTTTGGCAAAACAGTTAGGGCTACTGAACACGCGTATTTTAGCACCTTCGGGAAAGTTAAAAAAGCTGGTAGTTTTTGTACCTGAAAATCATACCGAAGTAGTTCGGGAGGCCATGCTGAACGCCGGTGCAGGATACATTGGTCGTTACAGCCATTGTAGTTTTGGTGCGCATGGCGAAGGGAGCTTTAAAGCACTGGAAGGGACGCATCCGTTTGTGGGAAAACAGGATGAAATTCATTTTGAAAAAGAGACACGGCTGGAATCCATTGTGCCTGATTATTTGATAAATACTGTTTTGCATGCGATGCTTGCCGTACATCCATACGAGGAGGTTGCTTACGATATTTACCCGCTGGAAAATCCCGGAACAGATGTGGGAGCCGGCATGATAGGGGAGCTGCCTGTGGCCATATTGCCTCTCGACTTCCTGTCGGAAGTGAAAAAGAAACTTGGCGCACAACATCTTCGTCATGGAATGCTTGTGCGGCGAAAGGTGAAAAAAGTTGCTATCTGTGGGGGCAGCGGGAGTTTTCTCATGGAAAAAGCTTTTGTTTCCGGTGCTGATGCGTTTGTTACCGCCGATCTTAAATACCATGATTTCTTTCTATATCAAAATAAAATGTTACTTGTGGATGCGGGGCATTATGAAACAGAACAATTTACTAAAGATTTATTATTTGATTTATTAACCAAAAAATTTCCTAATTTTGCACTCCAAATTTCAAAGTATAATACAAATCC
>VAPK010140264.1_pt1 | contig 28267 bp, 18 predicted proteins | sample 3395031 | NCBI WGS metagenome assembly VAPK01 (sample SAMN08290443, study PRJNA428436) | hydrothermal vent metagenome | isolation source: Deep-sea hydrothermal vent chimney 1 | place: Pacific Ocean: Juan De Fuca Ridge
ATAATAAAAAGGAGAAATTTGATGCAATGATAGGCGCGAACTTGAGTAAGAATTATACAACTTTTACTACAGGTCGTAATACAGATAGAGATTATTTGCTGCAATCCTATTTTATAAAAACAGACTGGAATGTGACTGATAGATTTAATGTTAATTCACAGTTCAAATATGATATTTATACCGATAGTAATTTTGGAACGGATCAATCTGTTCCCATTTGGAACGCTTCCATATCTTATGCTTTGTTTAAGTCAAAAAGCATGGTGATGATGATTTCTGCCCTTGATATTTTAAATAAGAATATTGGAATTGTTAGAAATAGTTCTGATAACTATTTTGAAGAAACCCATAGAGAAGTATTGGGTAATTATTATATGCTCAGCTTAACTTATAACCTTAATGGTAACAAAAATCCTAATGCAAGCAAAGGTAGATCAAGAAGAGGGCATAGGATGCATTAATAAGGAATTTAGCCCAAAAAATTTCTCAAAATTTTGCGTTCGGGAATGACTAATTTCAATATTTTTTTTTATTTTTGGAGTTAAATAATTTAACCATATGAAAATCAAATATTTTTTATCAAGTCTGCTATTTTTTATTGTGATTACAGGGAATGCCCAAATGGATTTTAAAACCATTAAAGTTAATAGTGATACTATTGCAAGTAAAAGCGATGCTGCCATGCTTGTACTTGTCGATAATGGTAATGATGAAATGATCTATGCCACAGGTTATTCTGATAAAGAAAATAAGATCAAAGCAAAAAGTGATGATTTATTTGAGATTGGAAGTGCAAGTAAAATGTTCACTGCTATTGCTGTACTTCAGTTGATTGAAGAAGGAAAGCTTTCGTTAAAAACAACTATGAATCAACTTTATCCTTCAGGAAAAATAAAGAATTTAGCCAATTTAAAAGGGAAAAATTATTGGGATAAGATCACTGTAGAAATGTTGTTGAATCACACCAGTGGAATGATCGATTATCTCAATGTTTATGGAGATGATGAAAAAGCGATGAAGTTTCTGGCTATTAAAGGAAAAGTTTACACTTTAGAAAATCTGACCAATCTTGCTATTCAGCATGGAGACATGAATTTTATTCCGGGTACTACTTTTAAATATTGCAATACGGGATATACTTTACTGGGTGATATTATTACGAAAAGATCGGAAATGCCCTGGAGAAAATATATTAAAAAGAATGTGATCGATAAATCGAAAATGACCGATACATATTTTGGATCAACCATTCCTAAAAATGCTGAGTCAAGAAAAATGAAAGGATATTTTAAAAGTAATTCTTCATTTATGCCTCCAACGCTTGCGGGTGCAGCAGGGGAGATTGTATCAAATTTAAAAGATCTTAAAAAATTCTTATTAGCTTGGCAAAGTGGTAAACTCTTTTCAAAACCAGAAACATTGCAAATGCAGCATACTCAAGGATATCAAGTAATGTATCCTGAAAAAACAGATAGGCTTACCTATGGTTATGGTGTTATGAAGATTGATGGTTTTTATGGGCATGGAGGGCAAACATTTGGTTTTCAGTCGCATGTAGCTTATAATCCTGAAAAGAAACGTCTTTGTGTTATTGGTTCCAATGATGCCGCTAACATACCTGTTACACCAGTTTTCTTTATGTTTGAAGGAATCACGTTTGAATAATGTAAAAATTCTGAAAGTATAAATTCCTGCCAGAATCTATATCTGCCAGGAATTTATTTTGTTGGAAAGTGAAAATTAATCGATTGTTTTAAGATATTTTGGCAACTTTCTTTTATGGGTTCCCTGTTCATAAGCATAAGCAATTTCCAATAAAACAGGCTCACTCCAGGCTTTACCAAAAAAAGAAATTCCAACTGGTAATTCCCCAACAAACCCCATCGGAACCGTAATATTTGGATATCCGGCAATTGCTGCCGGTGAGGCAGAACTTATTCCGGCATGATCTCCATTCTTTAAGTCAGTTTTCCATGCAGGACTACCCGTTGGAGCTACGATAGCGTCAAGATCATATTTTTTCATTACTTTGTCAACACCATTTTTACGGCTTCCCTCATGCATTAGTTTAAGGTTTTTATTATAAGTAGTGATACTTCCCGGTTTCATCTCGAGATATTCCTGACCAAAATATTTCAATTCAACTGGGTCTTTTTTGTTAAAAGCGATTACATCTTCCACAGTTTTGATCTTTGAACCAGCCCCTAAAGTTTTAAAATAATCGTTTAATCCATTGATATATTCATAAACCATTACTTTCATAGAATAAGCACCAACTTTTGAATCCATGATCTTATCAAGTTTTACCAATACTGCACCTTGTTTTTCCATAAAATCTACGGCTTCCATATATAGTGCATCTATCTCTTTATTTGCTCCCAATAACCCAGTGTATACACCTATCCTTTTTCCTTTTAATCCATCCTTTTTAAGGAATTTCGTATAATCCTGCTGGATATTATCCTTGCTAGCGGTTGTTTTGTCATCTTTTTTATCAACACCAGTCAAAACACTTAGTAAGATAGCTGCATCTTCTACGGACCTAGCTATTGGTCCGGGAGAATCCAGTGAATAGGAGATTGGAATTACACCACCACGGCTTACTAGCCCTACGGTTGGTTTAAATCCTACTACACCATTGGTTTGTGATGGGCAAACAATGGAGCCATTGGTTTCGGTACCAATAGCCACAGCCGTTAAATTTGCCGAAACTGAAGCTGCAGAACCAGAACTCGAACCACAGGTATTCCTGTCGAGCACATATGGATTCTTCCCTAGTCCACCAACACCACCCCAGCCACTAGTTGATTTTTTTCCTCTGAAATTGGCCCATTCACTAAGATTTGCTTTTCCGAGGATTACTGCACCGGCTTTTCGTAGCTGACTGGCGATAAAACTGTCCTCCAGCGGATAACTATCTGCTAAAGCTCTTGACCCTGCCGTATTGGGCATTTTGTCATGTGTTGCGATATTATCTTTTAAAAGTACTGGGATTCCGTGCATTGGACCTCTACTTTTACCTGCTCGTAATTCTTTATCAAGCTTAGCAGCAATTTTCATGGCATCTGGATTTACCATGATAACAGATCTTAATGTTGGTCCATTTTTATCAATCCTATCGATTCGGTTTAAATAAGTTTGAACCACCTGTTGTATTGTAAATTCACCACTTTGGTATTTTTGTTGTATCTGTTTGATGCTTAATTCTTCTAAATAGATTGGCTTCTTAGGAGGTGGTCCCTGAGGAGTTACTGAAAAATGAATTAAAAATGTCAGAAAAATGAAAAGTTTGATACGAGTGTTCATATTATTATGATTTTAAAGGTTACGAAGTTAAACATAATTATTGTTTTGGTTTGATGATTTTTGACCATAGGATATTTTTTTGATTACTTTTTAATTTTATTTACATCACAATACTCTAAAAAAATACCCCATAAAATAAAAAGCCATATGCTTCGATAATATACCAACTGAATGAATGAACTTTTGTATTCGAGAGAGTCTTTTTGCGTGAATTGCTTTTTTGTGTATTATTTGTTATAAGAAAATTATTTTGATATTGACAAAATAGTGTTAATTTTATAGGATTAACACAAATCAATAAAAGAAAAATTATGAGTTACACAAAACCAAAATTTAAAGAAAAGTATGGGAATTTTATCAATGGAAAATTTGCCGATCCGGTAGGAGGTGAATATTTTGAAAACAGATCACCCATAGACAATTCTTTAATTGCCAAATACGCGCGATCCGGAAAAGAAGATGTACAAAATGCTGTGGATGCTGCTAATGCTGCAAAAGAGGCCTGGGGAAACACTCCTGCTGCTACAAGGGCTTCATTGCTAAATAAGGTTGCTGATATTATAGAAGCTAATTTAGAGGAATTTGCACTGGTGGAAACTTGTGATAATGGGAAACCAATTAGAGAAACTATCAATGCTGATGTTCCTTTAGCCGTTGATCACTGGCGTTATTTTGCTGCAGTGATCAGAGCAGAAGAAGGTACAGCAACCGAACTGGATGAAAACACATTATCGATGAATATCAAGGAACCTCTTGGTGTAGTTGCACAGATCATTCCATGGAATTTTCCATTATTGATGTTGTCATGGAAATTACCTCCTGCACTGGCAGCAGGAAATTGTGTGGTTTTAAAGCCAGCCGAACAAACACCATCTACCGCAACTTTGTTAATGGGAAAAATTGTAGATGTTTTTCCTCCGGGAGTAGTAAATATCATTCACGGATTTGGTCCGGAAGCAGGAAAACCTTTGGCATCTAATTCTGGCGTTAATAAAGTAGCATTTACAGGAGAAACCACTACCGGACAATTGATCATGCAATATGCTTCAAAAAACCTAAATCCGGTGACCATGGAATTAGGTGGTAAATCTCCTAATATTTTCTTTAACAGTGTAATGGATGAAGATGATGCTTTTTTGGATAAAGCCATAGAAGGAGCTGTTTTATTTGCCTTTAATCAGGGAGAAGTTTGTACTTGTCCGTCGAGATTATTGGTGCAGGAAGATATTTATGATGCGTTTATGGCCAAGGTTATTGAAAGAACTGAAGCCATTGTAATGGGAGACCCTTTTGATGTGAATACCATGATGGGTGCGCAGGCTTCTAATGATCAGTATGAAAAAATTATTTCTTATATCAATATTGGAAAAGATGAAGGAGCCAAGGTATTAACGGGTGGTGCAGTATGTAAACTGGATGGAGATCTGTCAAAAGGATATTATATCCAGCCAACTTTACTAGAAGGTCATAATAAGATGCGGGTTTTTCAGGAAGAAATATTCGGACCTGTACTGGCGGTTACGAAATTTAAGGATGAAGCAGAAGCACTGGAAATTGCCAACGATACTCTTTACGGATTAGGTGCTGGAGTATGGACAAGAGATGCACATCAGCTTTATCAAATTCCAAGAGCGATTAAGGCAGGTAGAGTTTGGGTGAATAATTACCATGCCTATCCTGCACATGCTCCTTTTGGAGGATATAAGAAATCAGGTTTTGGTAGAGAAAATCATTTGATGATGCTGAATTATTATCGCCAGAATAAAAATATGTTGATCTCTTATGATAAGAATAAGTTAGGTTTCTTTTAGTAGATTATAAATAATAATGAGGTTGTATCAAAAGATGTTTTTTTGAATTTATTGATACTATGAATACTTTGGGAAACTCTGTGGAATCTTTGAGAACCTTTGCGTAACAGCTCTTTGAAATTGTATCGCAAAGGTTCGCTAAGGTGACACTAAGAACCTAAAAGAACTATTGAAACAACCTCTTTTAAACTTGAACTATGAGTTTTGAAAGAGTAGCAATTACCGATGTAGCAGCAGAAGTAGTTAAAAAATTAAAAGATCAATATGGAGAATTGATCTTCCATCAAAGTGGAGGTTGCTGTGATGGTTCTGCACCAATGATTTTCGAAAAGGAAGATATGTATCTGGATGACAGTGACATACTGTTAGGGCAATTGATTGGAGTGAATTATTATATGAACGAAGATCAATATGAATACTGGAAACATACACATCTTACCGTGGATGTTACAGAAGGAAGAGGTTCCAGTTTTTCACTGGAAATTCCTCTGGGGGTTCGATTTATCATTCAATCAAGAGTACTCACGGAAGAGGAACATAATTTTCTAAATAAAGAATGAAAATATTATTATTGGCTTAAAAATTAGTAATTTTCCAAAAAATTAAAATAGAAAAATATGAAAGCATCATCTTTATTAAATAATTTAACTTACAACGAAGATAAACCGGCAATAAGTGTTTTGCTAGAGACAGACAGTACTAAAGAAATTCGTATTGCAATGCGTAAGGATCAATTGATGAAAAAGCATCAGACTCCTTTTCCTATTGTTGTTGAAATGTTTGAAGGAAATCTGGATTTTGGAGTAGAAGGAGAAGTACACCATCTAAAACGAGGGGACATTTTAGCTTTAGAAGCTTCTGTACCTCACGACCTAATGGCAAAAAGTGATTGTATCGTTAGATTAACCCTGTCAAAATCAGATTCTGTTCAAAGAGTAGAAAAAGTAGTAGAATAGATTTTTGAAATAAAAATTATAAAAGCGCCAAATCCTTTATCAGGATTTTGGTGCTTTTGTTTTTTTGATGATGAATATCATTTTTTAATTGATCATTTTTTTCGTACTTTATACAAGTGAATTTTAAACCAATGGTCATGAATAAAAATGAAACTATTTCCAGTATAATGACAACCGAATTGATCACATTAAGTTTTACCGATACCTTATATTCAGCAGAAAAAAGATTGAAAGTAAATCACATACGTCATATTCCGGTAATCGATAAGAATAAACTGGTAGGTTTGATAAGTCTGTCCGATCTAAAAAGAATTAGTTTTATTGATGCTTACAGCAATCAGGGTACAGAAGACACGCCGGTTTATAATATGTTATCCATTAAAGATATGATGATAAAAAATCCGATTACGATTACTCCTGATGCTACTATTTATGAAGTTGCAAAACTCATTACACACAAAGAATTTCATTCGCTACCAGTGGTTGAAAATGAAAAACTTGTTGGAATCGTTACAACTACAGATCTTTTGAATTATTTTATTCGATGTTGTGAATAAATGATTCTACTTTTTTAACGATAGTATCTGCCAGTTTGAATTTAGATTCAATTGTCCACCCGGCTACATGGGGTGATAATAAAACCTTATCGGAATTAATTAAATATTGAAAAGCAGTCGGCATATTTTTATCAGTAAAAAAATTTTCAAAGGATACTTTTTCATATTCTAAAACATCTAAACAGGCTCCCAGTATTTTTCTTTTTTGGATGGCATCTACCAAATCATCTGTAACAACTGCAGATCCTCTTGCGGTATTGATAAGGTAAAATGGTTTATGGAACTTTTCAATAAATTGATGGTCAATCATTTTTTTTGTAAGCTCTGTTTGTGGGGTATGCAGACTTAAAACATCTGTTTTTTCAAATAGTTTTTCCAGTGGATCCTGCCTGGCATTCTCATCACCTACATTTTCTTTTATATCATAACAAATCACTTCACATTCAAACCCTTTAAGTTTTTTAGCAAAGGCTTTCCCCATATTTCCATAACCAATAATACCAATAGTTTTTCCTTCCAGTTCAATTCCCCGATTGTCTTCTCGCAGCCACTTTCCGTTACGAATTTCATTGTCTGCTTTTTTTAGTTTGTTGAACAAGGCTAAAATCATGCCCAAAGCATGCTCTCCAACGGCATTTCTATTTCCTTCAGGAGCAGCAATAAGATGTATATTTTTCTCTTCCGCGCAAGCGATATCAATACTTTCCAAACCGGCACCAACCCGACCAATAAATTTTAAATTACTGGCCTTATCTATAAACTGTTTATCAATTTTAAACCGACTTCTGATGATGATTCCATCATAGTTTTGAATCTTTTTTTCAATTTCTTCTTTGGAAGATGTATAATCTTCATCACATTGCATACCCATACTTTGCAAACCGGATATTAAGTGAGGATGATTGGTATCAAGGTGTAAGATTTTCATCATAATTTGCACTAAAAAATGGAGGATTGGGTGATGGTTGTAAACTCTTCCAACACTTTGAATCCGATATAAGAATTACCTTTTTTATTTAATTTTGGACTCCAGATTGTTAAACAATATAGGTCAGGATTAATGGCTACAATGCCTCCTCCTACACCGCTTTTCCCGGGTAAACCAACTTTAAAGGCAAATTGACCAGCCTCATCATACAGTCCGCATAATTGCATAGTTGCGTTGATTCTTTTAGATACACTTAAAGATATAATTCTCTCTTTATTATATGGTAAAATACCGTCGTTGGCAAAAATGAGAAATGCTTTTGATAATTCTTCACAAGTCATTTCTATGGAGCACATATGATAATACAGATCTAAAACTACCTCAATGTCATTTTTGATATTTTTAAAAGATTTCATCAAATTAACATGTGCGGCATTTATAAAACCATATTTTTTTTCAGATGCAACGACCTTTTCATTAAAATAAATATCTTTAGAGTCGGATAATTTCCTTACAAAATGAAGAAAGTCAGATTTTGGACTTTTTAAAGTGCTGATCAAGGTGTCACAAACAACCAAAGCACCTGCATTGATAAATGGATTACGAGGAATTCCTTTTTCAAATTCCAGCTGCACCAAAGAATTAAAAGGGTCGCCGGAAGGTTCTACACCTACGCGTTTCCATATTTTTTCTCCCACTTTTTTCAAGGCCAGTGTCAAAGCAAAAACTTTGGATATACTTTGGATAGAAAATTTTTCCTGAAAATCACCACTTCCAAAACTGTGATTGTTTAGGGAATAAAGATTGATCCCAAATTTATCAGTTGGTATTTTCTTTAGTTCAGGAATGTAGGAGGCGATCTTACCTTTATTTACTACATTTTTATATTTGAGATGTAAATCATCAATAATTTTTTGATAATCCAATTTTTTCATATTTTTTTATGTAAAATTATACATTATAGAGAAAGAAAAAAGTATTTGTACTATGAAAAACAAAAAAAATAGAATCTTCTTAAATCAATTCAATGTTAATTAACTAAATATACTAAGTAGGTTGATTCATTTTATTAAATTTGAACCTTCTAAATTAGAGTATGATAATTTGATTTGATGAAAGGAATTACAAACCGTAATAATGATGAAGATAATTCAGCAGATGAGTTATGGGGTTTATTTTTAGAAGGAGATATGAAAGCATTTCATTCTATTTATAGTTCTCATTACCAGTTGTTGTATAATTTTGGTTTGAAATTCTTACAACCTGCAAAGATTGAAGATTGTATACATGATACATTTTTAAACATATTAAATTATAAGGAAAAGATCAAATCTGTGAAGAATGTCAAAGCTTACTTGTTTAAAAGCTTTAGAAACCAAGCTATTAAAATGCTAAAGGGTAATAAGCTCGAATTCAATTTGATTGAGGGTACAACTCCTCAGGAAGAAGAAAACAGGGATAAAGAAAAAATGATAGTTCAATTAAAAGAACTGATTCTTAAACTTAGCCCCAGAGAAAGAGAGATCATTTATTTAAAATATTTTCAAGGATTTAACAATAAAGAAATTGCAGAAATGCTTGAAATCAAGTATCAAACTGTTCGTAATATTTTAGCGGATGCCATAAAAAAAATGAGAGTTCTGGGTGATAACTTTATGCAATTGTTATTTCTGCTGATCAAAGAGTAAATAGCAATGATTTGCCAGAATTATATGAAACAATCAATAAAAAATAATTTTTTACGTGTGTATTTATAAGGTATATTTTTTGATAAATGCAAGTTAAAGTTATGAAATAGATCATTTTACATATGTATAGAAAAAGCAAATAGCTGATATAAAGCTATTTGCTTTTTTATTTATAAATATTTTAAAATTTAACATTTAAATCATAGTACAAATTGTACTTATTATTCTCTTAATAACACCATCAAACCATCATTATGGATCAGTATAATAAATATAGTATAAATGAATTGTTGAACAACGATGATTTTATTGCTTGGGTAACCTCAGGTAATATTAAAAATAATCATTATTGGAAAAAAATAAGATTAACTTTAAATGTAGTGGATAAATCAAATTTTGATAAATCTGAAACAATTGTTAAAAAAATTAATGCATTAAATTTAGATAATAATGATGTGAAATCATCTGATTTTATTCAGCAACAATATATAAAGTTATTGGAAGCTAATTCAGTTAAGCAGAAATCACCTTCCAAAGTGATAAATTTAAACAAGGTTTTAAAATATGCAGCAGCAGTCATCATGCTCATTTCTTTATCATGGATTTTTTATTATAATACCACTTCGAAAAATACTTTTAGAGAACATTTGGCGACAAGTAATTTGAATGATTCTGAAATTCTATTGCAAACATCAAGTAATGAATATTTTAATATTTCAAAAAATACCAATAATAAATGGCTGACTAAAAATGGTGTGTTTATTAGCGTTGATGCTAATAATATAAGTTTTGTTGCTACAGATGATGTGGCTCAAGATTTTATTAATGAATTTAAATTGATAGTTCCGAAAGGAGAAAGATATCATATTACTTTGGTAGATGGATCAGAAATTGAATTAAACTCCAACAGTACTTTGTTGTTCACCAATGCAATCAATTCAAAAGAAAGAAAAGTTGAATTGACTGGTGAAGCATTTTTTGATATAACCCATAATGAAAACAGGCCTTTCATTGTACAATCTTCTAATTTACAAATAGAGGTTTTGGGCACAGAATTTAATATTTCTAATTATACCGAAAATAAATTTTTACGAACAACATTGATTGATGGGTCTGTAAAAGTTTTCAATGCAATTGGAGAAAATGTAGTTATCAAACCGGGAGAGCAAGCTACAATTTATCGTAATCAAAATGATATTCAAGTGCAAAAAGCTGATGTGCAGGAATCTGTTGCCTGGATGGCTGGAAGATTGATTTTTAATAATGACAAACTTGAAAACTTAATACCTAGGCTTAATCTATGGTATGGTGTAAATTTTGTGTTGGTTGGGGAAGAAATAAAAGATATGAGATTTACCGGAACTCTTAAAAAAGAGAATGATTTAATCTATTTTTTACAGATGCTAAAATATACGGAAGGCATTAGCTACGAAATAGAAAATAAACAGGTGAGGCTGTTTGTAAAATAAACATGAAGACTTGGCAAAATATATTTTGTCAGGAATTTTTGCAAATTCAAATTAATTATAAATAAACAAAAGTATGAATGAACCTTTTAAAATGTGGAATTTTAAAAGATTTAGTAGGGGGATACTAAGTCTTTTATTACTCTTCTTTATGTCGAATTCAATTCGGGCAAATTATGTTATTGAGCATGATAATCTGTTATTGATACAACAAGAAGAGACTTTGTCAATTAATCAAAAACTAACAATCAATGAATTGTTTAATTTGATATCTAGTAAAACTAATTATGATTTTTTTTACAATAATGATATCAATGAGCTTGATTATAAAATAAATTTAAATGTTACCAATAAAACGGTAATTGAAATTCTTGATCAGGTATTTTATGGCTTACCAATTGAATATACTATAAAAGGAAATGATATATTGGTAAGGAGTAAAGAATCAAATTTAAATGAACAAGGAAAGAAAAAAATTACCGGAATTGTAAAAGATGATATAGGTTTGGCTTTACCGGATGTTAGTATCATGATTCAAAATACAGATATTGGTACGGTAACTGATTTTGATGGGAATTTCACTTTGGATGTGTCGCCTGCGGATGTTTTAGAATTCTCCTATTTAGGATTTGAGAATGAGGTTGTTAATGTGGGTAATATGTCGTTTTTCGACATTACCTTAAAGGCAAGTGATAATGTATTAGATGAGGTAATTATTGCGGGTGTAGCTTCGGGTACTTCACGTAAAAAAATGTCAGTTTCTGTTGCAAAACTAGATAGTGATGAATTAACTAAAGTGCCTCAAGCATCTGTTTCTTCTTCATTAACAGGTAAAATTGCTGGGGTAACAGTTACTTCTTTTAGTGGTTCTCCTGGGGCAAGTCCAAATATTGTTTTGAGAGGAGCAACCAATTTGTCAGGTAATAACAGTCCGTTAATTTTAATTGATGGAGTTATTATGGGCGGATCTTTAGCAGATATAAATGTAGATGATGTTGAAAATATGGAGGTTGTAAAAGGTGCTGCAGCATCTTCTTTATATGGTTCGCAAGCTGCAAATGGTGTAATTGTAATTACAACAAAACGGGGTAAAAGTCTAACTGACGGAAAATCCTCAGTAACTATTCGTAATGAATTTGGTTTTCAACAAGTAGCCAAGCTATTAGATTTATCAACTTCTCATGCTTATATGCTTTCGCCAGACTGGTTAGAACAAGATTCATATACCAAATATTATTTTGTAAACTACCCAAATGATTATGAAGCAGGTTGGGATCCTCGAATTAGTGGAAATCGTGTTTTAAAAGAAGATCATTATCAGGACTTACCTTATAGAATTAATAATGATTTACAAAATGAAATGTTTAATTCAGGTCAGTATGCAACAAATTATATTGGTGTTGGTCACAGAATAGATAAAACTAATATTTATCTTTCTTTTGAACATAATGAAAATGAAGGTGTGGTTAAAGAAACAGGAGGCTATAGCCGAAATAGTATTAGAGCAAATATTGACCATGCTTTCTCAGATAAAATAAAAATATCAGCAAGTAATAACTTTATTAAAACTTCAAATGATTTATTAGGAGGAGGAACAAGTGCCTTTTTTAACGTTTTGATGACAGATCCAGATGTAGATTTATTTAGAGATAATGTAGATGGTCAAAAATATAATTATTATCCAAACCATTGGAATACTTTATTTGAAAACCCATTATATGATTTACATGTCAAATCAAATGAAACAAAGAAAACGAGGTTTTTAGGTGCTTATGATATAGATTGGAAATTCACAGATTGGATGAGCTTTAAAGGTTCTTATGCCATAGAATCGGAAGATTTAAGAACAACAACACTAACACCTAAAGGGTCAATTCTTAGTTTAGAGGCAAATTTATTAGACCCTAATGATCCAAGTAGTATAGATCCAAACAATCCAATTGCTCCAAGATATTCAGACGGAAGTTTAAGAAAGTATTCTTATAATTCATTTAATCAAACAGTAAGAGGTACATTAAATTTTAAAGAGTCTTGGGGAGATTTAGATCTCAATGGAAAATTAAGTTATTTATACGAAAAATCTAATTTTGAAAGTGTAACAGCAGGAGGTAATAATTTTGTTTTATCTAACACAGAGAATTTAGATAATTTTTATAAAGAAGACATGTATGTTAGTGATCATATGACCGAGATAGTTTCTGAAAACTATTTTGCAATTGCTTCTTTGGTATTTAAAGATAGATATATTATTGATGGTTTATTCCGTATAGATGGCTCTTCACTTTTTGGTGAAAATGAAAGATGGCATAATTATTATAGAATTTCTGGTGCTTATAGAATTTCTAAAGATGTTGAAATACCTGGAGTTCAGGAATTGAAGATAAGAGCAGCTTATGGTACTTCAGGGTTACGTCCGAGTTTTGGTATGAAAGATGAAACATTTTTATTACATCAAGGAGTTGCATCAAAAAACACCATTGGTAACAAAGATTTAAAGCCAGCTCGTGCTAATGAATTGGAAGTAGGTTTGGAAGTTTCTTTTTTAGATATGTTCAGATTTGAGACTACTTATTCTAATTCAATAGTAACTGACCAATATTTAAGAGCACCATTGTTAGTTCCTGCAGGAGGAACACCTTATCAATGGAGAAATGTTGCCGAAATAGAATCAACTACAATCGAGGCAACTTTAAGTGCTAAATTGATTAATAAAGATGATTTTTCTTGGGATATGACTTTGCTTTTTGACAGAACAAGGCAGGAAATTACCGACTTGCAAATACCTGATCAATCTACAGGACCCAGAAATGCTTTTAAGATAAGTGAAGGGGAAGTTTATGGTAGTTTTTATGGAGTTGATTTTGTTCGTACGCTGGATCAGATGCAACAGCAAATATCAGATACAGATGATATTAATAATTATTCTGTAAACAGTGATGGAGTAGTAGTAAGAACGGCTGATATTGGTACTATAAATGAAAAACCTTTTGTTATTTTAGATGAAAATGGGGCTGAAAAAGAGATGGAAATTGGAGATACAAATCCTGATTTTAGACTAGGTTTAAATACAACAATCAGGTATAAAAACTTATCAGCTTATATGTTGTGGTCATGGAAACAAGGTGGTGATATCTATAATGGGACAGCACAATATTTAGTGCGTGATGGTCGGCATGAAATGATGGATCAAATCCATACCCGCCCAGAAGATAAAAAAACAGTTGATTATTACCAGGCTTTATATGATGCACAAGCATTAAATGGATTTTGGGTAGAAGATGCATCTTATGTAAAATTACAGGAAGCATCATTATATTATACCATCGGTAAAAATTCTTTAGGGATGGCTAGTAAGCACATTGAACAAATTAAAATTGGATTGTTAGGAAGAAACTTATTAACCTTCACAAATTATACAGGTTATGATCCAGAGGCTGGTTATAATGGTTTTGTTTTTGATAATTTTGGTTATCCAAATTTTAGATCTTATACAATGTCAATTGAATTTAAATTTTAATACGAAATGAAAATGATAAAAAAATATATAATACTATTGCTAATAAGTATGGCAAGTATTACTTGTGCAGATTTAGACGTCCCAAATTTAAATACGCCAGATAGAGAGGCAACATTAAAGAGTCCTGATGGAATAAAGAGTTTAACATCAGGTTTATTTAAAACATGGTTTACACAAGAACAACATAATTTTGGCTCACCAGGTCCGGCAATGTGGGTAATGGCAGATTGGGGAACTGTTACTTTTGCAAATTATGGAACCAGAGATGCCAGTGAAGAACCACGTATATTTTTCGATAATCAGCGTTCGTATCCTTACGAAAATATAACCAATAACTATTGGAGATTTATGTATTCGGTGGTAACAACTGCAAATGATGTGTTATTTGCATTAGACAATGGTGTAGAAATTGGTGATAGAGGTAGTGAAACAGAAATGGTGAGAGGAATGGCTCATTTTATGCAGGGTTTAGGTAATGGCTATATTGGTTTGGTTTTTGACAGAGCCTACCCTTCTGATGAATTTACCGATTATGAAACAATTCAACAAACAGACTATCAAACTTCAATTAATATGGCAATAAGCCAATTAGAACAGGCAATAGTTATTTTTGATAATAACAGTTTTACATTGCCTTCTGATTGGATTAATGGTAATGCATTTACGAATAAGGATATGTCAAAATTAGCACATTCTTTTATTGCTCGTATCATGGTTTATTCGGCTAGAAATAGTGAGCAAACCGATGCAATTAACTGGGATAATGTATTGACACATGCAGAAAAAGGAATTAATTCAGATTTTTATGTTCAAGGTGACCCAGGAAACTGGACATCATGGTATAAATACTATATGGCAAGACCAAACTGGGGTAAAGTAGATATGCGAATTGTAAATGTATTAGACCCAACAATTCCAGCTAACTGGCCAGATGGAGGTTTGAGTGATTTACCACACGAAGGGAAAATCATATCAAATGACCAAAGAGTGATGACAGATTATGAATATAATTCATCAAATAATCGTCCTGAAAGAGGGTTGTACAGGTGGTCAACTTATCGATATAAAAGATTAGACGATTACGTAAATTCAAATTTTACAGGATCGATCATTATGATGCGTAGTGCAGAAAATGATTTGTTCAAAGCTGAAGCACTATTACGATTAAACAGATTGGAGGATGCAGCAGCAATAATCAATGCTGGATCTAGAGTTACAAGGGGTAATTTACCTGCTATAGCTGCAGATCAAACAGAAATTGCAAAAGCAATTACTTATGAGAGAACTATTGAGCTACCATTAACAGGTATGGGAATTGAGTATTTCGATATGCGTAGAAATGGACAATTACAAGATGGTTCGTTACTTCATTTTCCAATGCCGGCACAACAATTAGAGGTTGTACAAGAGCCTAATTATACTTTTGGAGGAAATAATCCTCAATATGGTACTCCTAATGAAGATGTTTCAGTAGGTGGTTGGTACAAACCTTTATAACAATATTAAAAACAAAAAAATAAAACAAAATGAAATTATTAAAATATATTTTACCAGTAGTAGCTTTAATTAGTTTAATGTTCACTTCATGTGATGATGATTGTGAACCAGTTTACCCAGGAACGATTGTTCAAATTGACACTGTTTTTGTAAAAGGAGCAAATATCACCTATCCAACTTTTAGTGGATCTAATACTAGTAATGATCGTTTTTACGCTTTTAGCGGAGGTAGTGATACAGACATGAGTTCAATGAATGAAGGAGACTGGACTTATGAAACATGGATTAATGTTGATCCGGAAGCTATGATAGGAGATAGAACTATTAGTGCAGGAAAAGATGCAAATGGAGCTTGTATTTTGGAGAGAGGTAGAAACTTTGAGCTTTATTTAATAGATGATGCTGATGCCGATTATGCTATAAAATATAATAGATTAGATGGAGATAATGAAGCAGTTGGTACAATGCAGTCAGATGAGTCAAATATTAATTTGAAATTCAGTGAATGGGTTCATGTTGCAATTTCCCGTTCTTCTTCTGATAATACGGCTAAATTTTATATCAATGGTGTGTTGATTGATAGCAGCACAGATGATTTATGGATACAACCTGTTAATGATACCTGGTTAGATTTTAATTATATGTACAGAGGTGGTAATATGAATTTTTTCAAAGGATCTATGGATAATATTAGAATTTCTTATAATGAAAGATACCCATCTGAATTTACTCCTAATCAATATGAAAGGTTTGTTTTAGATAATAATACCTTGCTGCAAATGGATCTGGATAATAATTTAACACCATTTGACCCAGAAACAGATTTTGATAAAGTAGATATAAAAGGAGCTTATTCTTATTATATAAAAGTTATAAATACCGTTTTTTGGACTAGTGAAGATATCATTATACCTCAAAACTAGTAAGAATAAATTATTTTGGATTAATATTGATAAATGGAAAGTTAGTTGCTGTATTTTTAGCAGCAACTAACTTTTAAAACTTTATACTCATGAGAAAATATATGCTGAATTCAATTGCTGTAAAAATAGTTTTAGTTATTTCGTTATTGTATAATAGTTTATTATTTTCTCAAGAAATTCATTTGGAAGTAAAAAATACAGCAAATAAATTTTATTTTAATTTAAATGGAATTAATAGTGAAATTAAAAATTATTACACTTTAAACTCTGATGAGAGTGTAAAAAACTACATTATAAACTATAAGAAGGGTGGTTATATTATTATATCTGATGAAAATCAAATCATTGGCTTTTCAGAGACAAGTGAATATAAAATTGAAGGTTCTCCACTTGAAAATATATTATCAAAAAACTATTTTAATGACAATTTAGACACCACTGATTTACAATTAAAATCAAATTCAAAAAAAATAAGTGCAAAAGCTGCTCCAGCAGTAGATCCTTTTTTAACAGATGTTTGGGGAAGTGTAAATTGTTACGATGAAAATGGAAATTCAATTTATGTTGGAAATTATTATACTCCTAGCCATAGTTCAGCAGGTTGTGTTGCTATTTCCCTTTCACAAGTGCTTTATTATTACCAATGGCCAAAGTTAGGAATGGGTAGTAATGTTTACGCAGATAGTTTTAATGGATCATTGGTAAGACATGGTTTTCACTTTGATAATGTTGAATTTGACTGGACAAATATGTTAGATGAATATCAACGAAAACCTTCAACTGATGTGCAAAGAAAAGCAATGGGAGAATTATTATATAGTGCAGGAGTAGCATTACAAATGAATTATGAACCAACAGGTTCAACATCAAACATTAACAAAACCCCATTTGTTTATGAAAACTTCTTTCGATTTACAAGTCATTATGAAGATGTTTCATGGACTTCTTTTTGGACTAGATTACAAGAAAATATACAAGCAGGAATACCTGTTCCAATTGCAGTAGATGCCAGCAGAACCGGAGATGGACATGTTTTTGTTGCTAATGGATATAAAGAAATTGAGGGGAAACCATTTTACTATTTAAACTGGGGTTGGTATGATGATAATGGAATTAATGGTTGGTATAATATTGAAGGGTGGACAAGTGCTTCACCTGGTTACAATACCATTACAGGAGCTTCTTTTGACGTACAGCCTAATCCACAAATAAGTGAAATTAATAAGACAGGTTCTGGCAATGATTTTACAGTAAACTGGATTGTTAGTGATAAAATTACAGTTGATGAATATACTTTGGAACAAAAAGTAGATTTGGGAGAATGGACAGAAGTAGCAACAGGAATTTTAAATCAGAATTATACTGTTTTGAATCCGTCAGGAAAAGTTTACCAATTTAGAGTTAAAGCACAAATTGCAGGAAAATACTATTTGAATTCCTGGTCAGAAACCGAAGTTTATGCTGTTGAAGGTGGATTTGATGGCTATGGAGAATTTGGAGGCAGCCAATATGCTTATGCAAGACAAACTCCTGACAACGATTTAGATTTTAGCAATGATTATACTTTTGAAACATGGATTAGATTAAATAGTGGAAATATAAACGAAAATGTAATTTTAGACCAACAAAATGTATTTGGAATAGAAATTGGTGATGTTACCGCTTCAGATTATTCGGTAAAATTTAAATCTCACTCCTCTGGATCTGAATTGAATTCGAATCAAACAGGAGTAAAACTTCAAAATGGAGAATGGGCATATATTGCCATAAGTCATACGGGTAACCTAACCAAACTATTTGTAAATGGAAAGTTAAGGGATGAAAATTCAGGTAATAATTTCAATCTAGTAAGCTCAAACAATGCTTTAAACATTGGTGAAAAATATCATGGAAGTTATTCCTCCTTGATAAATGCTGATCTCGATCAAATAAGAATTTCATCTATTGCAAGATACACCTCAGAATTTTCCCCTGTAAAAGAAAATCAGTTTATTGTTGATGCAAATACCATTGCCTATTTTAATTTTCAAAATGTACATAAAGTAAGGCTTCTTGATCAGGCACACCATTTAAGTGTGATAGTTAAAAATGAACTTGGTTTTGTTGCATGGAAATTTGATGATACAGATACGGTTCTTGCCAATGAATATTTTGACTTGATCAGGTCATCTCTTACCGTATTTCCAAATCCTGTTGTACAAGATGTTTTAAATATCTCTTTTTCTGATCAAATAAGTCTGGAGAATATTGAAATCAATCTATTTGATTTAGCAGGCAGAAAAGTAAGAATTGAAAGTATTTCAAATTCTTATAATAAATGGAATATCCAACTGGGAAATGTGAATGCAGGAATCTATATTCTTCAAATTGAAGGAGAATCTTTTACAGCAGAAAAAAAGATAATTAAAAATTAAGATATATTGTTAAATGTGTTTGATGAACCATAATATCTTTATAAATAAACTTAAAAGATGAAATACATAAAAATATTTTTTTTAACACTTATCCTTACTGGTTTTAGTCATAAAATTACCGCATGTACAGTTGCTGTTATTTCAGGTAAATATACAAGAGATGGTCGTCCATTATTATGGAAAAACCGTGATACAAATGCAATTAATAATCGGATCATGTTCTTTAATGAAGGAAAATTGGATTTTATTGGGTTAGTAAATTCTAAAGATACAAACGGGAAAAGTGTTTGGATAGGGCAAAATAGTGCTGGGTTTGCAATTATGAATTCAGCCTCTTATAATTTGAATATTGGAGACAAAACTAAACTTACCGGTTTAGAGGGACGAATTATAAAAGAAGCCCTGGCGACATGCAAAACAATTCAGGATTTTGAGAAATATCTGGATCAGCTTCCAAAACCAACAGGTTTAGAAGCAAATTTTGGAGTTATCGATGCAGATGGGGGCGCAGCTATGTATGAATTAAATAATAAAGGTTATGTAAAATTTGATGCTAATGATCCTAAAGTTGCTCCTTTCGGATATATAATTCGTGGTAATTATTCTTTTACAGGGTCATTTGGAGAAGAGAGTAGTGGTTATATTCGGTATAATACTACAAATGAACTTTTTTATAATGCGATGGCTACAAATAGTTTTGATGCTCAGTTTATTATTCAAAATGTAACTCGTGAACTATATCATTCGCTAACCAAACAAGATCTTTATATGGAATATCTTGATATTCCTGAAAACACACCAACGTATACATTTTTTCATGATTTTATTGGTCGAAGGAGTACAGCCTCTGCTTGTGTAGTTCAGGGAGTTAAGGATAGCGAAAATCCTGAATTAACCACATTGTGGTCGGTAGTTGGTTTTCCTCTCACATCCATTGTAGTTCCAACTTGGGTGAAAGGAGAAAATGAGTTTCCGGAAGTTTTAAAATTAGATACAAGCCTGAAAGATTCGCCAATTTGCAATGCCGCTCTAACACTAAAAAAACAGGTGTTTAATATTCGGTGGGGTAAATGGGCAGCAAAGTACTATATAAATATCAATGCTTTGGTCAATGCTGCTAAAACAGGGATAATACAAAAAATTAAGCCATACGAAGACAAGATATTTTTAGAAACCAATAGAAAATTAGATTCCTGGAGGTCAAATGGAATGAAAAAAACTGAAGTTAAAAAATATTATGATCAGTTAAATTCAAATCTATTGAGAATGTATACCAAGGAGTTTAATTTAAATCTAACAAAAGGATGATAAATAGGAAGATTTATTATGTGGTAATAATCATGTTCGCTTTCCTTTTTTCCTGTAAAAAAGCAGAGACAAAAGAAGTGGAATTAAAGGGTGATTATTTGGTTTCAAAACTAAATGTAGCAGTTTTTAAAGGAAATGGGGCAGGTGTAACATCCGTTATTGAAACTTTAGAAGCATTGCGAATTGACAAAGAAATTAATGCAGTGGCTCTTTCTGCTCAGGAAATTCAAAACGGTAATTTAAGTAATTTTGATGTTTTGATAATTCCCGGAGGAAGTGGAAGTAAGCAATTGCTTAACCTTGGTGAAAGTGGTCAGAAATTGGTGAAAGATTTTGTTGAAATTCAGGGTAAAGGAATTATTGGTATTTGTGCAGGTGCATACATGCTTTCTTCTACGCCCGGTTATCCAAATTTAAAACTGGCAAGTTCGATTCATATTGACAGAGCGCACTACAACAGAGGTAGGGGCTTAATTGAATTTAATTTAAACCAAAAAGGGTTAGATATTTTTCCTGAATTAACTGATCATAAATTATTTATTCAATATTATGACGGGCCTGTATTAGTAGAGAGTGATTCAATTGAAGGAAAATACAATGAATTGGGAAAGTATATTACTGATATTCACCCTGATAATTTTGCGCCTGAAGGAATTACACCTGGAAAAACTTTTTTACTGCATCAGAAAAAAGGAAAGGGAAGAGTTTTTTTAATTGCAGGGCATCCTGAATCTACACCAGGATCGCGTTGGATGGTTCCCAGAATGGCACGGTGGGTAAATGGAAGTGATATGGTGAAATATGATCAAAAATGGATTAGGCCTGAAATAAATGACAAAGCAATAATTTTTGATAATATCTTAAGAAAGGAGGAAAAGAAAAACTATTGGTTATTATTTAGTGATAAACCTGAAGACCAAATGAAAGCTATGAAAACATTGCACTCTTTTCGGTCAAGAACTGCAGTTCGGTGGAATTTGGGAATGTTAAGGAGTATTCATCCTGAAGTCAGAGCCTTGGCTGCAAGATTGTTAAAGGAAGCAGAATACTCTGATGCTATTATGGATTTAGAGCAGGCGTTTAAAATTGAAAAAGATCAAACCACAAAAAAAATTATAAAAGAAAGTATTGTTTTTCTTAAGGATGAGTGATTTTTAATATTTGGGCAATTAAATATTTGAAAAGTAACATAGAACACCAAGAAAACTAAAAAAAATATTTACTTTTAAAACCTAACTCAAAACAAGTTATGCAAAATCTTAATATTAAATTAGTAGTTCTTTTTGTTTTTTTATCGTCCATTCAATTACAGGCCCAAGATTATTATTTTAAAGAATATCAACCATTTGATAAAAGTATTCCAAGTCCGGAAGAATTTTTAGGTTACGCCATTGGGGATTACCATACGCGACATGATCTGATTGTTGTATATTTAGAAAAACTGGCAGAATTATCTGATAAAGCATCCTTAACCGTTTATGGCAAAACCAATGAGAACAGAAAATTGCTAATGCTGACGATCACATCTAAACAAAATCTTCAAAATTTAGAAATGATCAAGAAAAAACATTTACAGGTTGTTGATCGAAACACCAATATTACTGATTTTTCTGATCTGCCAATTTTCATCAATATGGCATATGGAGTACATGGTAATGAACCATCCAGCTCTGAAGCTGCCATGTTGATGGCTTATACTTTACTGGCATCCGAAAGTCCAAAAGTAAAAGAATATTTAGATCAAACCATTGTCTTTTTAGATCCGGCAATCAACCCTGATGGTAGAGATCGATTTACAAACTGGGCAAATACTTATCGAGGATTGCCTTTCGTTGTCGATAAAAATGATATAGAACATAATGAAGGGTGGCCAAGAGGAAGAACCAATCATTATTGGTTTGATCTGAACAGAGATTTGCTTTTGGCAGTACAACCGGAAAGTAAAGCAAGGTTGAAATGGTATCATGATTGGTATCCGAATGTAGTAACCGATTTTCATGAAATGGGTATAAGTAGTACTTATTTCTTTGAGCCTAAAAATATGTCGGCATCTTTGAACCCAATTACACCAAAAGAAAATTATACCACACTAAATAATTTATTTGCAAAGCAATTTTCTGCTGATTTGGACAAAGTAGGGTCTCTTTATTTTTCAGGTGAGCAATATGATATGACATATCCCGGTTATGGTTCTACTTATATGGATTTACAGGGTTCACTTGCGCTTTTGTTTGAGCAAGCCAGTTCAAGGGGGCATTTACAGGAAACTCCAACAGGAGAAATTACTTTTCCTTTTACAATAAGAAACCAGTATATTTCAAGTTTTGCAACGATTAAGGCAAGTATAAAAAATAAAGATGTACTCTATAATTATCAGAATAAATTTTTTAATAACTCCGTAAAAAAATCTGCTAAAAGCAAAGTAAAAGGCTATGTTTTTGGTGATGAATTTGATAAGAACAGAGTTAAGGCATTTTTAGATATTTTGTTAACCCATGAAATTAAGGTGTATGCTTTAGGTCATGATTTTAAGATCAATAATAAAAACTTTAAAAAAGGAAGTGGCTACGTGGTGCCATCAAATCAGAAACAGCATTACATGGTGCAAACCTTGTTTGAGACTTACGACAAATATAGAGATAGCGTTTATTACGATGCATCTGCCTGGTCTTTGGTGAATTTTTATAATATGAAGTACAATTCTCTTGCAAAAGTTCCTGCTTTTTCCAGTGAAATAACGGTGGATAATAATAAGATCCATCTTGAGAATGTTGTAAAAAGTGATTATGCATATTTGATTCCATGGGATGATTATAATGCATCTGCAGTATTGTATGCTTTGCAAAAAGAAGGACTGGTGATAAAAACTTCTACCAAACCGTTTACCATGATTGCTAATGGAAGATCTTCTGACTTTGGGAGAGGTACTTTGGTTATAAGCTCAAGATTACAGAAATTATCAAAAGAGGATCTATATACATTGATTAATTCTGTTAGTAAAAAATTTGATGTACAGGCTTATGGTGTAAATTCTGGTTTTATGAGTGAAGGAAATGGTTTAGGCAGCAAAAGCATTGTTTCTATTAAAAAACCTAAAGCAATGATGCTGGTAGAAGGAGGTGTTTCTTCCTATGAAGCTGGAGAGGTATGGCATTTGTTTGAAAAACGAATACATATGCCGATTACAAAAGTTCCGGAAAGATTGTTTTATAAAATTGATCTGGATAGATATAATGTGATTATACTGGTGTCTGGAAATTATAAAATTCTGGATAAAAATAGTAAAGAAAGATTAAAGTCATGGGTAGCCAAAGGGAACACTTTAATTCTGTCTGCAAGAGCCAATACCTGGGCAATTAAAAATAAAATAGTAAATGAACAATTGGTTATAAATAAAAAAGACAGTTCAAAGCAAACAGAAAGACTGGATTATGCCGATGCACGTGGAACATTAGGTAAGCAAAGTATCGGAGGTGCTATATTTGAAGTAAATCTGGATATTACGCATCCAATTGCTTATGGTTACCATTATAGAAAATTACCGGTATATAAAAACAATAGTGTGTTTATCAAACCAAGTAAAAGTAGATTCTCAACGGTAGCAAAGTATGCGGAAAGTCCTCATGTAGATGGTTTTATAACAAAAGAAAATCTTGAAAAAATGAGTAGGGCAGCTTCTATTGTAGTTAGTGAAATTGGCAAAGGAAGGGTTGTTATGTTTGCCGATAATCCTAATTTTAGAGGTTCTTGGCTAGGGACAAATAAACTGTTTATGAATGCTGTGTTTTTTGGGCAGTTGATTAAAGTACCTAAGTAAATTTTTAGTATAATTTAAAATTGAATATCAGATGGATTTATCTATTAAAAAAAGAATGTTTTATTTCTTGTTTTTAGGCGTTTTATTAATTATTGTTGGATGTGGTAACCAGAAAAAGGTAGCTTTTGAAATGCCTGTTGATACAAAAACAAAAAATGTCAATGTGCAAATAAAGCAAACTTACAGTTTGCCAGATGTAGGTGTTTATGCAAGTAATCAATTTGATGCGGCTCGTTTAAATGGTTTTAAAAAAATAAATGATTCTACTGCTTTGGTGGTAATTAATCCGGAAAATACACCTATTAACAATAGTGCATATTATGCGTTTAAAACATGGTCTGATACACCTAAATCATTCTATTTTAAATTTAATTATCCGAAAGGGTATAAACACAGGTATTTCCCAAAATTAAAAATCAATAACAAATGGAGTATTATTGATTCTACACAGGTTTTTAAAAAAGATTCTATTGTAACAATTAAACTGAATTTGGATAAAATTCCAATTTTTGTTGCTGCGCAGGAAATTAATTCTTCAACCGACGTTAAAAACTGGTATTCTAGTTTAGCTGCTGGTAAAGAGGATTATGTTACAGTTGCTAAAGCTGGAAAATCAAAACTGGGTAGAGATATACCAGTACTTGACATATGTAAAGGAGATAAAAAAGGAAAAGATTTAATTGTTTTTTTAACCCGGCAGCATCCACCAGAAGTTACAGGGTATTTTGCATTTAAGGAGTTTATGCAAACAGTATTAGATGAATCAAAATTATCTAATGAATTTTTAGAAAAGTATCATATTCTGGCTTTTCCTATAATGAATCCAGATGGCGTTGATATGGGGCATTGGCGTCATAATGCAGGTGGTGTTGATTTAAACAGGGACTGGGCTGTTTACAATCAACCAGAAATTAAGAATGTAGTTAATTATATAAGTAAATCCTTGAAAAGGAATCATTCCAGATTAATTCTGGGTATTGATTTTCATTCCACATGGTATGATGTGTTTTACACAAATACAGTTAGAGAAGGAACAACATTACCCCATTTTACAGATGATTGGTTTGCATCCATAGAAAATAATATGGAAGGGTATAAAGTAAATGAAAGGTCAGGAAACAGCATGAAACCTGTTTCAAAAGGGTGGTTCTTGCATGGATATAAGGCAGTTGGCATAACATTTGAAATTGGTGATGAAACACCAAAGGATAATATTAAAAAAGTTGGTAAAGTAACTGCTGAACAAATGATGCATATTCTTCTTGAGTAGAAATCCATTTAAAAAACAGATCAATTAAATTTGTTTATTTCAGTCTTCAATACGCAATATTCATTTTTACAATTAAATATTGTTAATTAAAAGTTAAAGTTTTGTTATAAAAATTTGTTTTATTAACATAAATTTTGGATTTTTGGGTAAATTAATTCAAATTTATAAACAATGAAAACAAAGTTTAATGGGATTTTGACGCTTTTTTTAGCGTTTGTAGTGCAATTTTCTTTTGCACAAGAAAGAACTATCTCAGGTAAGGTAACAGATGAAACTGGACCATTACCAGGTGTTAGTGTATTTATTGAAGGTACCACTCATGGTGCTGAGACTGATTTTGATGGTAATTATACCATAACAGTAAAAACAGGAGACAAAATTGATTTTAGTTTTGTCGGTATGACTACAGTTGTAAGAACAGTAGGATCTGAAAGTATTATCAATGTGACTTTAGTAGCTGAGGAAAATACGCTTGATGAAGTAGTATTAACAGCTTTAGGTTTAGAAGTTAAGAAAGAAGATGATCTGAGTTCATCAACTGCAATTGAACCGGATCTTATTACCAAGTCAGGTGAATCTGGTTTAATACAAAGTTTAGCTGGTAAGACCTCAGGTTTGAAGATCACTAAAAGTAGTGGAGATCCTGGAGCGGGTGCTTATATTCAAATTAGAGGTCAGAATACCATTACAGGTTCTTCTTCTCCTTTGATAATTATTGATGGTATTCCAGTATCTAATACAAGTGTTAATATACAAAGCAGTGGAACTGCCGGAGTTACTGAGCAATCTCGTTTAAATGATTTTAATCCGGAAGATATAGCGAAAGTAACTGTGTTGAAAGGTGCGGCTGCAGCTGCTGTTTGGGGAACGGGTGCTGCAAACGGAGCAATCATTATCCAGACAAAAAAAGGAAAAGCAGGTAGGATGAGTATTGATATAACAAGTTCAACAGCATTTGATAAAATTAATGTAGAATTTGAAAAACAAGGAATTTATGGTGAAGGTAGTCGTGGAAATTGGAGAGAAAATTATAGTCTTTCATGGGGAGATAAAATAGCAGATAGAACTGGAGCTCCAAATATAGTAGATGAAGGAAATAGAAGATTTGAATCTTATACCACAGGGAATGTTATTTATCCAATTCTGGAAAAAAATGATAAAACAGTTTATAACCAATCAAATAGAGATCAGGTTTTTGGTACTGGTATGACTTATAATAATGGTGTGAGTATCAGTTATGCACATGAGAAAAGTAATACTTTTATGAGTTTCTCTAACTGGACGCAGAATGGTATAATTAAAGGAAATTCTGATTACAAAAGAAATACGATAAGACTTAATCACAATGTGAAATTGTCTGACAAGTTAACTGCTAAATTTAGTACTTATTATGCTTATATTTCTTCTAATAGAATACAGCAAGGTTCAAACTTATCAGGTTTATATTTAGGATATTTAAGAACATCCCCAGATTTTGACAATACAGATTATATTGGTACTTATTATGATTCAAATAATGTTCCTACACAAAATGCTCATCGAGCCTATAGGAAATCAATAGGTGGTACCAGCAAACCAGTATATAATAATCCATTATGGACAATTAATGAACAGGATAATCCAAACCAGGTGAACAGATTTACTATTTCACCTCAGTTGATCTATCATTTTACCAGTAATATTTCTATAACTGCAAGATATGGTCTTGATTATTACTCAGATCACAGAGAAACTTTCTTTCCTTCTTTGTCAGCAGGCGAAGGAAGAGGAGAGTATTATCAGGATGATATCACTGAAAAAACAGAAAATTATAATATTTTTGCTCAAGGTTTGCATGATGTAAGTGATGCATTTAGTTTTGACTGGATCTTGGGAACTTCTTTTGATAGTAACCAATATGCCAGAATGAGTGGTGAATCTATTGGTTTTACAAATCCTGATGTAGGAGATCTAAGAATTTTCGGAAATGCAACTGCAGAAAATGAATCACCAAGCTCCTATAAGTCTAAAACCAAAAAACAAGGTGTTTATGCTGTTGCAAATTTTAATTTATTTAATCAATTACTGGTTAGTTTAACAGGAAGATATGAAAGACCGTCTACATTAGAAACTAATGTATTTTACCCTAGTGCATCTATTGGATGGAAGTTTACAGAATTGATAGGTGATAGTGATTTTTTAAATTTTGGTAAATTAAGAGCAAGTTATGGAGAAATTGGTATTGAACCAGGACCTTACACATCTAGTACTACCTATTCTCCAGGAAGTATCTCTTCTTCATGGGGTGATGGTTTAGATGGAGCTGCTTATGGAAATCCATTTACACGATCCAGTACTTTAGGAAACCCTAACTTAAAAGAAGAAAGAGTGAAAGAATTTGAGATAGGAGGTGATTTTAGATTTTTTAAGAATAAAATTAATTTAGGTGTAACTTATTATGACAGAGTAACAGAAGATGCCATATTATATATTGATGTAGCACCAACAACAGGTTTTACAAGTACACCAGTTAATGCTGCAGAGATCACTAATAAAGGATTGGAAATTGATTTGGGATTCAATTTGTTTAGAACTGAAAATTTCACTTGGGACATCAATGGATTTTACTCATTTAATAAGAATTTAGTTACTGATCTTGCAGGTGTTGTTGAAGTACCATTAGATGGTTTTACAAGTGCTTCTTCTAGTGTGGTTGAAGGTGAGCCTATGGCAGTGTTAATGGGGAATGGATTTTTGTATGATGACAATGGAGACTATGTTTTAGATGATAACGGATTTCCAAAAGTGGATCCACAAAGAAGAAAGATTG
>VAPK010610613.1_pt1 | contig 28175 bp, 26 predicted proteins | sample 3395031 | NCBI WGS metagenome assembly VAPK01 (sample SAMN08290443, study PRJNA428436) | hydrothermal vent metagenome | isolation source: Deep-sea hydrothermal vent chimney 1 | place: Pacific Ocean: Juan De Fuca Ridge
GATACCGGCGCCTCCTTCTCCTCTCTGGCGCGGGTATCACATATCCATTTATTTGGGATCGCCTTTATCTTTATGTTCGTCGGTATGATTTTCAGTTTGGCCGCTGGCGTGCCGCGTAAATTAAAAGCCATTGTCATTGTAATGCCCTATGTCTTTTTGATTCTTGATATTTCATCCTGGTGGCTCACTAAACTGAATCCTAATTTTGCATGGTTAGTGATTATCGGTGGCGGCATGATGGCGCTGTCTTTTGCCTTTATGTGGATTGTGTCACTTTATGAAATGTGGATTATGCCACGCTTACGGAGCGATAACCGTGATGCACTATTGGACGAATAAATTCTAACTTAACAGGCTAAAGTTTCAGACGATGCCGAATACTGGAAAAGAACTTCGCCAAAAGGTGCTACTGCTTGGCCGAGCTAAGGTCATCATTATTCTTACTATCATGGCAATGTTTATTGCTTCAATGATCGATTTATTCGTTGCAAAATTCTTAGGCGCCCACTACATTATAGGAGATATTGTAAGAACATCTCTCGTCGTTCTCATTGTCACTCCTTTCGTTTCATGGTACCCCATTAGTTTGTTGTTTGAGCTGGATCGACTAGAAAAAAAGATGTCGAAACTGGCAACATACGATGATTTAACTGGCCTTTATAATCGGCGGGAATTCTATAGTCATTGCCAAAAGCTTCACCAATATGCCATGCGCCATAAGCAACCATATTGTGCATTAGTGATCGACCTCGATAATTTCAAGGCCATCAATGATCGATGTGGGCATGCTACCGGTGATAAGGTGCTAGCTGAATTTGGGCGCATCTTGCGTCAGCAATCAAGAGATGGCGATATATCGGGTCGCTTAGGTGGCGAAGAGTTTGGCTTCTTTTTACCTAAAACCAATATAAAACAAGCTGAGCATTTTGCAGAAAGGCTGCGTGAAGTAACGGCATCCACACAAACAGGCTGTGATAATCAACTTATTCAGTACACCGCAAGTATTGGTATTGCTGGAAATGTATATAATCCCAAATTACCCGTTGAACAGGTGTTCAACAATGCAGATCATGCACTTTACACCGCCAAAGATAATGGTCGAAATCAAGTATTTATTTTTTCACCCACATAGAAAGGCAGATGTTTCCTTAATAGACACCCATAAAAAAGGCCGCTTTAGCGACCTTTTTGTTTAGCTTATTTTACACACAGTTTAAGCCTCTTCCCGTCGCCGAAGATAAACCAAACCAACGATCATTAAGCTTAAAAATATCTGCATCCAAAAGGCTAAGGTTGGAATGTCTACGGGTGTAAGATTTTGTCTTTCAACAAAGTCATTATTAACATCATTCTCACCCGCGCTCACTGTGCCTGAAATTTGATTATTATCTATCGCACTTCCGTGGTCATCATTATCAAGACCGCCTTCATCTTCGCTCACATTAACCAATCCTGCTGGTTGCGTTTCCACCGCAACATAGTCGCCAGGGCTAAGATCATTAAAGATATAATTGCCATTTGCATCGGTTGTTGTCACTGCAATCGCAACACCATCTGGCTGTCCATCCCCATCTATATCTGCAAACAAGGTGATAACAACGCCCTGCAAATTCACATCGCCGATATCATCATTATTGATATCTTGGCTCACATTACCGCTCCATGAACCACCAATTTTTTCAACAAAATCATTGTTTACGTCTGCTTCACCAGGGCCCACTGTGCCGGAAATCTGATTATTGTTTGTTGAGTTGCCGTTATCATCATTATCTAAGCCACCTTCATCCTCACTCACATTGACGAGTGGCACAGGCTGTGTTTCTACGGCAACATAATCGCCAGGAACAAGATTGTTGAACACATAATCACCACTGCCGTTTGTCATTGTCGTGCCAACAGAAACACCATCACTTGGATCGCCATCACCATTTGGATCCGTAAAGAGTTCAATTGTAACGCCAGGTAAATTCGTATCACCTATATTATTACCCGTTGTATCTTGGCTCACATTCCCACTCCAACTCCCAGGAACTGCAAATCCGAAGTCTAAGGTATGGTCATTAGCACCCGCTGTACCGGTAGTATGTTCAATGGTAGAAAACCCAGCATTTAAAATACCATTATCGCCGTCGTTATCATGTAAGTCGCCAGTATTACTATTAACATCTTGCTGGGTCGGAACCCTACCAACAATATTTGCAATACGGATCTGATAGTCGGTTAAAGGTTCAACAATATTACCACCGCTCATATTCGTGTCTGCTAGACCACCGAAATAGTATTCACCATTCGCGCCCGTTATCGCCGAACCCACCTGCGTTCCGCCTTCATAAAGCAATACAGTAACCCCAGCCAAGCCAGCTTCGCTCGGATCTTGAATGCCATCACCATCAACATCATCCCAAACATAATTACCGATCTCTATTGGCGCAGGGTCACAAAGCATTTCTAAGTCTCCAATACCGTTCGCTTTCCCCAAGAAGGTCGACGCATTTATTGGAGAGACGAGCAACCTCTTAGGGGTGCCACCATCTAGGCTAATTTCACCTGTGTCATTACGGAACCAGCCCAACCCCGTATTATAGAAATTATGTGAGTCCATTATGCCTGTGATAACATCTGGATAACCTGGAATATGTAACAAGCCACCCGCTGTTGTGTCACCATGTCCATTGGTACCGCCACTCACATTACCATTACCACCTGGGCCATTATCATACCAATAGAATTCGCCACCACCAGGGCCTTCCTGGTTCCCCGCGCCGCCCGTGGTAATACCACCACAAGAACCGTTAGATTCCAGCGTCCATCCTATTTGTGGGTTGCCGCACGCTTTCAACATATCGCCCATACCATTCCCTCGCCTAGCAACCACATTTGCAGGGTCTGGAGAAAAATTCTCATAACCTGTTTTATCACCGTTAAGATCTCTAATTTGAATAATCATTGAACCATCATTATCAAACTCAATGTCAGACAAAAGCGGTTGTGGATATTCAATGGTAATCAGCGCATTCCCAACATTTCCCGGATTTTTATCATTGAAAACAACCTCCGAGTCCATTTGCCATGGAAGCCAATTAGCGACAAAAGCCCGTGGAACACCATCCTTATCAGGTATTTGTGCACACCCGCCTGGTGGCGGTGTCGCCAAATTACTAATGTCATTATCATAAATACAGCCCCGACCATAATCTAAATCAATGTTGACAACTGGGGCAGCATTAAACAAATTTGTTGTAGGATTAAAAGCATAAACATGTGCTGATAACTGGCTGCTATCTCCTTTTCTTGGCCCAAAATAACTATCATCGGGATCATCAATGCTTACCGTAGATTCAGCGGTACACGTCACCCCAACATAAAGCACGCCATCATTAAACCCTAACCCCATTGGGCGAAAATCTAAGCTGTTCGCACATGCATTGGGGATAGCATAACTGGCTGTCGCACCTGCATCACCATTTGCATCAACATCAACAACATAAAGTCTTCTATCTTCCATATTAACGGCAAAAAGCTGGCTTTCATCATCAGAAATTTCTATATCGCCAACGCCTGTTTTACCGACATCGGCATAACCATTTGTATCATGATCCCAATCATAGCCAAGCCCTGCATTCCGTGGATCTGTTCCTGGTAATAAGGCAAAAGTTGAAACAACATTGGCTGTCGTATGATCAATTTCATAAATTGCACCAATACCTGCGGTACCAATATCTACATGTCGTTTAAAAAACGTCGACACATAAGTCTTATTTGCCTTTCTTAAATGCGCAACACCGTATATGGAGCCCAATTGCGCATACGTTGCAATATTGGTCGGGGCATCCGTATCATTCGCTGTATAAGGGTATTGAAGTACTGTATTTATCCCTGTGTTTGCACCTGTCCGCGCGCCTTTTGTAGATCTTGCCATAATAAAGCTGGGATCCGCTTGGCAATATTCTCCTGCATTGTTGAGGCTAACATTGTGTGTCGTACCATCACTGATAACACTCGTTAATGCTTGCGTCCCTCCAGTAATGGCGGTACCAGGATTAAGATAAGTTGGCACACCCGTAACTTCCACGCGATAGGCGCCCGCACCTGTGCCAAGAGTATAACTACCATTCGCTATCGTCGTAACAGTTGCAACAGCAGCACCCGCATCATTGTAAGCAGTGACTGTTATATTATTAACACCCGGCTCAAGTAGATCTTGTGTGCCGCTGAGGTCATAGTCTCTGAAAATTGTGCCGGAAATGCTTGCTGACGCAGCCGTCGTAAACACAAGTAATGTATAAAAAACAATCCGCTTTAGCCATTGTCGTGTTGCCATCTTCAATTTCCCCCTCAGGAAAAGATACTGCAACCCGGCGATCTCTACCCCATACTTAGCTAGCATGATGGAGACCCGTGGCTTTCCGTCCCTATCTCACGATTAGGTTTGGCTTCTTAAAAGAATTAAGCGTGCATTGTATCAGAATAAATAATTATTTATGAGATGCAGTCGGCTTTTTAGTGTGATTGTCGCATCAGGTTCATCACGCCTAGTATCATCAAAACCACGCCCAATGCAATCGCGAGCGTAAACGGTTCATTAAGAAAATGAACGGCTAAGCCAATCGTGAATACAGGGCCAAGCATCCCTACGACGCCTGTTTGCGCTGGGCCAATTCGACTAATCGCTTCCGTCATCATAAAGCTGGGGATCACCGTACTAAAAATCACCAACATTACAATCCATAACCATGCTGTATTGCTGATGGATAATATCGCCCAATCAATAACGATTGCACCATATAATAAACCAAATAAACAGGAGGCAATCATCGCCATACTGGTGAAGAGTTGAGATCCTAATGATTTGATAAATTGTTTACTGAATAATACATAAAATGAAAAGCTCAGCGCAGAGGCTAAGACGAGTAACACACCTTGTGTAACATCATTACCCGTCAACTGTAACTCTTGTCCCATTACTATCCACAAACCGAAGTAAGTCATCACTAATGATGCGATTAAGCGCCGTGTTAATGGTTCTTTAAAAAATAGAAACCCCAGTATCGACACCATAAAAGGATAGGTAAATAAGCTTAATCGCTCAAGCTGTGCCGTAATCAATTCCAACCCCATCAAGTCAAATAATGAAGCGAGATAATAGCCCAAAAACCCCAAAGCAAACACCTTGCTTATTGTTGCACCATTCAAAGCCGAAGGCTTAGTTTTCCCCCGTAAAATCCATATTAAAATCGCCACATAAATTGGCAACGACAGCGCCATTCGCATCACCAAAACAGCGTCTGCATCTAATCCTTCCAAATAAATGAATTTAATGAAAATAGATTTCAGAGAAAACAGTAAAGTGCCTAATGCTGCTAATGCGAAACCTGTTAGTAGGGATTTATTGCTCGATATTGTCATTGTCCTGCTTTAACTTTACCACGTCATTCCCGCGTAGGCGGGAATTCATTCATGCTGGAAAAGTGGATCCCCGCCTACGCGAGGATGACGGCTTATGTGAATTATTTTACAGCTGCCATTCCGACCCCGTTCGTGGTGAGCCTATCAAACCATATTCACCTAGTCTAGCACCAAAATACCCAGCCATTCTTCAGTCCAGTGCCAGCCATTCACCGCATTTTCTGCTATAGATTGCCATGCTTCCTGTGGCGAAATCCCTTGTGTCCATAAGATCCCGATAATGCCTATCGCAATCATCCCTCCCCAACCAAAATACCGTCGCAAGCCACGATAGCCTGCACGGTAAATAATATAGCGGAAGAAATCGTTTAAGAATCGCCGCATAATCTAAAAATTTACTTACGCCTTCTATGATAAGGCGTGCTTAAATTATGCACCGCATCAATCAAGCAAGCCATATGCTCAGGATCAATCGTTGGATGGATGCCATGCCCCAAATTGAACACATGCCCCTCGCCCTCACCAAAGCTCGCCAACACACTCGCCACTTCCTGCTCAATCCGATTTTTGTTCGCATAGAGTACACATGGATCCATATTCCCCTGCAATGCCACTTTGCCGTTTACAGCCGCTCGCGCCACCGATAAATCAGTCGTCCAATCCACACCGACAGCATCACAGCCCGCCGCCGCAATCAATGGCAACCACTGGCCGCCGCCTTTCGTGAACACCGTCACGGGCACGATTCGGCCTTCGCTCTCACGCGTCAGCCCGCTGATAATTTGTTGCATATAAGCCAGTGAGAATTCTTGGTAATCGCGCGTGCTCAGCGTACCACCCCAGGTATCAAACAGCATCACAGACTGTGCGCCAGCCGCGATTTGGGCGTTCAAATATGCCGTTACCGACTGCGCCATAATATCCAGCAACTGATGCATCTGCTCAGGCGCATCAAACATCATGCCCTTCACCTTACCAAAATCTTTGCTCGCCCCGCCTTCCACCATATAACACGCCAATGTCCACGGGCTACCGCTAAAGCCAATCAGCGGCACATCGCCATTTAATTCACGCCGTGTCACACTAATCGCATCCATCACATAGCGCAATTCATTCGCCATATCCGGCACACCCAATTTCGCAATATCCGCAGCCGATTGAATTGGACTGTTAAACTTCGGCCCTTCGCCTGCCACAAAATGCAGCCCCAAACCCATCGCATCCGGAATCGTCAGAATATCTGAAAAGATAATCGCCGCATCCAAATCAAATCGACGCAATGGCTGCAAAGTGACTTCACACGCCAAATCCGGCGTACTGCAAAGCGTCATAAAATCACCCGCTTTCGCCCGCACCTCGCGGTACTCAGGCAAATAACGCCCCGCCTGCCGCATCACCCAAACCGGTGTTTTATCAACAGGTTCACGTAATAACGCACGAAGATAACGATCATTTTTTAATTCTGACACTATTTTTCCTTAATACAATAAATTCCAATTTAGATACCATCTACGGGCTGTGCTAACAGACTTAGGCGTCACAAATAAGACTCAAATTAACGCTCAAACTTCTCCGATATTGACGTCAAATACATCATCGCAATAATTGCACCATCAGCAAGCCCAATAAGAGTAAATAGCACAGCCTCGTATGGTGTCACAACTTGCATCCCATAAAAGAGCTGTAAGACTGTCTCGATAATATAGAATAAAACAAAGGCTTTCCTGGAAAACTTATTATAGTAAAAAAGGCCGACCGATAAAATTAGCCAGATTACTAGTGGAACCCAGTAAGTAAAATAATTAACTGAGGGAAATAAACTTTCATAACCAGAATAACTCGCCAAAAGCAGTTGATTTTCTGATAACCACTGGTGGTCAAAGTAAGGCAAGCTCCAGACAACAATCGAAAGTACAACGGTTGTAATAATTAAAAAGCGAAATATTGATTCCACTGGTTTAACCTCGTTTTTTGAGCCCGTAGGTCCAGGTAAGCGACAGCGCCATCCGACACATACACCAAACCTAAACCTTTAAATAATCCAAAATACCTTCTGCAGCCTGACGCCCTTCCCATACAGCGGTGACCACGAGATCAGAACCCCGCACCATATCGCCACCGGCAAACACTTTCTCATTGGTAGTTTGGTAGGCAACCTTGCCATCTTCGGGGGCAATCACGCCGCCCCAGTTATTAATTTCGATGCCGAAATCAGCGAACCAGTCCGCTGGACTGGGGCGGAATCCGAAGGCGACGATAATGGCATCGGCTTCGATGATTTCTTCGCTGCCAGGAATCGCTTCAGGGCGGCTACGGCCATTTTCATCGGGCTCACCTAATGTCGTTGTGACCACCTTAATACCCGTTGCCTTACCATTTTCGCCAACCACTTCAATGGGTTGGCGATTCCACAAAAATTCAACACCTTCTTCTTTAGCGTTAGTGACTTCGCGGCGCGAGCCGGGCATATTTGCTTCATCACGGCGGTAGGCACATTGCACGCTGGCTGCATTTTGGCGAATCGCGGTGCGATTACAATCCATGGCAGTATCACCCCCGCCGAGTACGACGACTTTTTTACCTGCTAAATTGACATAATCATCTGGATTCAAATCCAGTTGGTGTTTATTATTGGCCACCAGATAGGTCAAGGCTTCATGCACACCCTCCAAATCTTCGCCCGGGAAACCGCCTTTCATATAGGTATAAGTACCCATCCCTAGGAACACGGCATCATAATCATCTAGCAAAGTTTGGAATTGGATGTCTTTACCAATTTCAACATTGAGTTTAAATTCAACGCCCATGCCTTCTAATATCTCGCGGCGTTGACGTACCACTGCTTTTTCCAGCTTGAATTCAGGGATCCCAAAGGTGAGCAAGCCGCCAATTTCAGGATGCTTATCAAACACAGTGGCATGCACACCATTTCGCGTCAATACATCCGCACAACCCAATCCCGCTGGGCCCGCACCAATAATAGCAACACGTTTTCCCGTGTCGGTCACATCAGACAAATCAGGCCGCCAGCCTTGTGCGACGGCGGTGTCAGTAATATATTTTTCAACCGAACCAATCGTAACCGCACCGAAGCCATCATTGAGCGTACAAGCGCCTTCGCATAAACGATCTTGTGGGCAAACACGGCCGCAAATTTCAGGCAAGGTATTGGTTTGATGCGCGAGTGCTGCCGCTTCAAACAAATTGCCTTCGCTGACGAGTTTAAGCCAGTTGGGAATATAGTTATGCACCGGGCATTTCCATTCGCAATAAGGATTACCACACTCTAAGCACCGCTCAGATTGGTCCGCCGCTGATTCTTTATCGAATTCGCCATAAATTTCACCAAAGTTTTTTACCCGTGTTTCAGCATCAAATTTTGCTGGGTCAGCCCGGTTAACTTCTATAAATTGAAATGTCTTTTTTGCCATAATCTTTTCGTATCTCTGTCTGTTATGCCGCTTTGCTTGATTCGACTTTCTGGGCTTTCGCCTTCTCTAAACCATCTAATAATCCACCCAAAGCAGATTCTTTTGGTTTCACTAGCCAGAATTGGCTCAAACGCTGCTCAAAAGTATCAAGCAATTGATTGCCCCATGTGCTGCTGGTTTCGCGCACATGATCTTCAATCATCGTTTTCAAATGCAAGGCATGATCCGATAAAATATCATCATCCATTCGCATCAGTTCGACTAACTCTTTGTTGTAACGATCTTCGAAGCCGCCATCTTGGTCGAGCACATAAGCGAAACCGCCTGTCATTCCCGCACCAAAGTTCAAGCCCGATTCACCGAGCACGACCACTACGCCGCCTGTCATATATTCACAACCATGGTCGCCGACGCCTTCAACAATCGCCGTTGCACCTGAATTACGAACAGCAAAACGTTCACCCGCACGACCCGCCGCATAAAGCTCACCACCGGTGGCACCATATAAACAGGTGTTACCCATGATGCTGGCTTCTTGGCTTTCGAAATTCGCTTCTGGGGAAGGATAAATCGTCAGCTTACCCGCCGCCATGCCTTTACCCACATAGTCATTCGCATCACCTTCAAGGCGCATTTCCAAACCGCCGGCATTCCATACGCCGAAGCTTTGACCAGCTGAACCAGTGAGTTGCAATAATAATGGCGCCGCAATCATGCCGTAGTTGCCATGACGACGTGCGATTTCGCCTGAAATCCGTGCACCCAATGAACGATGGATATTGCGGACATCGTAAGCAAAATGACCGCCTGTTTTATTGGTGATGGCGTCGATCATGTCAGCCACCATCTGCTCTGCCAATTCGCCTTTGTCATAAGGCTCATTTTTTGGCTCACTACAAAACATCGGTTTATCGTCAGACACGCCAGCCGTTGATAGCAAGGGTGTCAAATCGAGTTTGCGTTGCTTAGCCGTATTGCCTTCTATGGCCTCTAATAAATCTGTTCGACCAATGAGCGCTTCCAAACTGGGTACACCGAGCACCGCTAACCACTCTTGTGTTTCACGTGCAACAAATTGGAAATAATTCATCACCATTTGCGGCAAGCCAATGAAATGCTTCTCGCGCAACACATTATTTTGCGTTGCAACACCGGTTGCACAGTTATTCAAATGACAAATTCGGAGGAATTTACAGCCTAATGCCACCATCGGGCCAGTTCCAAACGCGAAGCTTTCCGCGCCTAAAATCGCTGCTTTTACAATATCTAAACCTGTTTTTAAGCCACCATCTGTTTGCAAACGCACTTTATCGCGCAGATTATTCGCCCGCAATGTTTGATGCGCTTCGCTCAAGCCTAACTCCCATGGCCCACCAGCATATTTAACAGAGGTGAGTGGGCTGGCCGCTGTGCCGCCATCATAGCCAGAAATCGTAATCAAATCGGCATAGGCTTTCGCCACACCGGCTGCCACCGTGCCCACGCCCGCTTCCGATACGAGTTTCACCGAAATTAAGGCTTCAGGGTTCACTTGTTTCAAATCGAAAATCAGCTGGGCTAAATCTTCAATCGAATAAATATCATGATGCGGCGGCGGAGAAATCAAGGTCACACCCGGCACCGAATGGCGCAAAGTCGCAATCATTTGATTCACTTTTGCACCCGGTAACTGACCACCCTCACCCGGCTTCGCGCCTTGCGCAATTTTGATCTGCAACACTTCCGCATTCACTAAATAATGCGGGGTCACACCAAATCGGCCAGAAGCCACTTGTTTGATTTTAGACACACGTTCGGTACCAAAGCGGGCAGGATCCTCACCACCTTCGCCAGAGTTCGATCTGCCACCTAGCCGGTTCATCGCCGTTGCAAGCGCTTGATGTGCCTCTGGCGACAAGGCGCCCAAGGACATGCCCGCGCTATCAAATCGCGCCAAAATATGGGTGACATCTTCAACCTCATCCAAGGGCAAAGGCTTGTCTGCCAATTTTAATTTGAGCAAATCACGTAGTGTCGCAACCGGTCGTTCATTCACCAATGCGGCATATTCTTTATAGGCATCGTAGTCGGTATTTTGCACTGCCTTTTGCAGCGTACCGACTACATCAGGATTATACGCATGATATTCACCGCCATGGATATATTTCAGCAAACCACCTTGCTCGCGTGTTTTACGCTTATTCCATGCCCGCGCCAACACCGCTTCTTGGTCAACTTGCAATTCAGCAAAGCCCGCACCCTTGATGCGGCTGGTTGTGCCGTGGAAACATTTTTCCACCACCGGTACATCTAAGCCCACGATTTCAAAAAGCTGTGCGCCACGATAGCTGGCAATGGTCGAAATCCCCATTTTTGAGGTGACCTTAAATAAGCCTTTATCAATCCCTTTACGATAGTTTTTACACACGCTTGCATAATCGCTATCTTTGATGACATTGGTTTTCAGCATGTCATTTAATACAGCATAAGCTAGGTATGGATATACCGCCGTTGCACCATAACCGATCAATACAGCAAAGTGATGTGCGTCACGCGTCGTACCCGTTTCAACAACGATATTCGCATCACAACGCAAACCTTGTTTCACCAAACGATGATGCACCGCACCTGTCGCCATAACCGCATGAATGGTTAATTTATCTGCCGAGATCCCACGATCAGATAATACAATCACTACCGCGCCATCGCGCACCGCTTGTTCAGCCGCATCGGCTAACGCATCAACTGCGCCTTCTAAACCAGTCGTCACATCGTAATGCAATGGCAATACAACTGAACGATAATTATCATCGCTCGCGCCTTTTGCCACTAACTGCTCAAAACGATTTTCAGATAACACCGGCGAACTGACGACCAGGCGTTCTGCATGATCTGCACCTTCTTCAAATAAATTGTGTTCCCGACCAAAACACGTTTCCAGTGACATCACAATGCTTTCACGCAATGAATCAATCGGTGGATTGGTTACTTGGGCAAACTGTTGGCGGAAATAATCAAATAAAGACCGTTCTTGTCGAGACAACACAGGGAACGGGGTATCGTCACCCATCGAACCAGTGGCTTCCTGCCCCATTTCGCCGAGCACCCGGATCACCTGATCACGCTCTTCAAAGCTCACTTGAAATTGTTTCTCATGTGCCGCAAATTGATCGGCGCTAATTTCTGGTGCAACTTCTGCGGCCACATCATCCAAACGCTGTAAATTATCATCCACCCATTGCTTATAGGGGTGGGCTGATTTCAGCATATTATCAATGTCTTTCGGCAATAAGAATTCGCCTGTTTGCGTGTCCACCGCCAGCATTTCGCCGGGCTTCAAACGCCCCTTGGCAACCACGTCTTCTGGCTTATAGGGGTAAACACCCACTTCCGATGCAATCGTTATATGGCGGTCTTTTGTAATAATATATCGCGCAGGGCGCAGGCCATTTCTATCCAGCGTACACGCCGCATAACGACCATCGGTTAACACCACACCCGCAGGGCCATCCCATGGCTCCATATGCATCGAGTTAAAATCATAAAATGCACGCAATTCTGGATCCATTGTGTTCGCATGTTGCCATGCAGGTGGAATCAATAAACGCATCGCGCGAAACATGCTCACACCACCCGCCATCAAGGCTTCCAGCATATTATCCATGCTTGAAGAATCCGAGCCGGTTGTGCCCACTAATGGGCGTACATCCATCATATTTTCAATCAAAGGCGTAGAGAATTTTGCGCCCCGTGCTAACGCCCAATTGCGATTGCCTTCAACCGTATTGATTTCACCATTATGTGCCAAATAACGGAAAGGCTGTGCTAAACGCCATTGTGGTGTGGTGTTGGTTGAAAAGCGTTGATGAAACACACAAATCGCTGTTGTTAATCGTTCATCATGCAAATCTTGATAGAAAACCGGCAAATATTCCGGCATCACCAAGCCTTTATAAGACACCACGCTTTCTGACAAACTGGGGATATAAAACATCTCATCGCTGCTATCAACGGCTTTTTCAGCCAAGCGACGTGCAATATATAAATGCCGCTCAAAAGCAGCTGCATCCATATTGCTGCCCGCGTTCACAAATACTTGGCGAATCGTTGGCAACGTCACCAAGGCTTCTTCACCACACGCATTCTTAGGATCAAGCGGCACATCGCGCCAACCCAACACCTCTAAACCTTGCGCACTTAGCGCCGTAGATACAATATTTTGCGCCGCCACAGCCGCCGCATCATCTTGCGACAAAAACACCATGCCCACCGCATAATGCTCAGCTAGTTTGAACCCTAAATCAATCGCGACCGCTTTGAAAAAGCTATCCGGCTTTTGCATCAACAAGCCACAACCGTCGCCTGTTTTTCCATCTGCGCCAATCGCGCCACGATGCGTTAAATTGCCCAATGCTTCAATAGAGGTAGAAACCAGCCAATGGCTTGCTTTCCCATCCATTTGCGCCATCAAACCGAAGCCGCAATTATCTTTTTCAAATTTTGACCGATAGAGGCCCTGTTCGTTTGGCTGACCCATGTCATCCCCTTCAAATGCTATCCAACTCATATTGAGTCAGTTTAAATTCTGTTGTTATTTCGCCCATATAGATAAGGAATGGGCGAAGTGATACCGATCTAACATTATAGCGTCTGTAGCCGCCCTAGGCTAGCCATAATCATCGCCTCGCCCTGACATAATTTCCCTCTTACCACTAAAAGCGATACAATGGCTTGCTTTTCAACAAGATGGTTCCTTTATATGAGCATAAAAGTCGGAATCGTAATGGGCAGCAATAGTGATTGGCCTATTATGCAAAAAGCAGTCGAGCAGCTAGAAGCCTTTGGTGTGCCTTTTGAGGCTAAAGTTGTCTCCGCACATCGCACACCAGATTTACTAACAGACTATGCCCAAACTGCGGCAGATAAAGGTCTAGCCTGCATCATCGCAGGTGCTGGCGGTGCAGCGCACCTGCCTGGTATGCTCGCTGCGAACACCACCATTCCTGTGCTTGGCGTGCCTGTCCCATCTAAACATCTTCAAGGCCAAGACTCCTTGCTTTCTATCGTGCAAATGCCCAAAGGCATCCCTGTTGCCACCTTCGCAATCGGTGAAGCAGGCGCAGCCAATGCGGCATTATTTGCCATTGCCCAGCTGGCAATAACCGATAAAGCACTGGCAGCAAAGCTGGCGCAGTTTAGAAAAGACCAGCATCAAATGGTGTTAGATATGGCTTTACCGCCTGCGTAAATAGCCTTAAAACCGTTGTCATTCCGACCGCAGCGGAGGAATCTTTTTTCACATTAAGATCTCTCACTAGCGTTCGAGATGACACTTTAATTTCTTAGCAAACTTAAACATAAAAGACCACACTATGACAAACAACCCCATCCTCCCAGGCGCAACCCTCGGCATGCTTGGCGGCGGCCAACTCGGCAAAATGTTTACCACTGCCGCACAAACCATGGGCTATAAAGTCATCGTGGTTGAGCCTGATCCTAATTCGCCTGCGGCCGTGATTGCCGATCAACATATTTGCGCCAAATATGATGATGAGGCCGCATTGGCCCAGCTTGCTGACCTATGCGATGCGGTCACCACCGAGTTTGAAAATATTCCCGCCGCCGTGCTCTCTTATTTAGAAGCCAAAACCGTGGTGCATCCTTCATCAAAGGCATTATCCTCCACGCAAAATAGATTAGTTGAAAAAGCCTTTATCGAATCGCTCGGCATTCCCGTTGCACCCTATGCGCCGATTCGCACTATGAGCGACATTGATGCCCTTGCCGATAGCTTCACCTTCCCTGCCATTATCAAAGCCACCAGCTTTGGTTATGATGGCAAAGGCCAAGCGGTTTGCCACGATACTGACGATGTACGCACCGCCTTTACCGCATTGAAAGAAGTCGAATGCGTGCTCGAACAGCGCATCAATTTAGAACGCGAAATTTCGACAGTTTTAGCGCGTAGCCAGAAGGGTGACATCAGTAACTTCCCCGTGGCTGAGAATGTACATGTGAATGGTATTCTGCATAGCACCACTGTGCCCAGTAGTGTACCCGCCGCACAAGCCAACACCGCGATTGAAATGGCCGATAAGATTGCCGATGGCCTCAATTATGTGGGTACTATGGCGGTTGAATTCTTTATCTCAAAAGAAGGCGATATTCTCGCCAATGAAATCGCCCCACGCCCGCATAACTCAGGCCACTTCACATTGGATGCCTGCCCTACCTCACAATTTGAGCAACAAGTCCGTATGCTTTGCGGCCTACCCGCGGGTGATTGCGCACTCACAACGCCCGTTGTCATGATTAACCTATTAGGCGACGTTTGGGGTGGTTCGACACCAAACTGGGGCCAGTTACTGAAAAAATCGAACATCAAACTCCAGCTCTACGGTAAAAAAGAAGCCCGCGCTGGCCGCAAAATGGGGCATTTTAATGTGTTGGCCGAAACCACTGAACAGGCGGCAAAACTTGCAGGGAAGGTGTTTGAAAACTTACAGGGGAAATAACCATGAGTAACTTCATCACCTTTTCAATTATCGGCTCAATTATATTAACGGTGCTACTGAACCTCTTGCCGATACTGTTCCCCAATTCTGCGGCTAAAATGCAAAAAAAGATTGAAGAAAATGCACGGCAATCGCTTGAACAACATGAAGATTCAAACCGCCCACGGGTCAAAATCTTCTTTCCTTGGAAAGCAATGCTTATTGGATCTATCGTATTGACCGTACTCGTTAATCTTGTCAGTCTGTTTACGCGTTAAAATTCATTATGAATCAAGAAGAAATTGAACGCGAAAAGCTCAACCAAGAAACCTCTCAAATCACATGGAAAGAATTGCAACGTTTTTTTGCTACGGGCCAAGCGATTTCTGTTTCTACCGATCTCGATCTAATTGATGCCGCCTATGCCGTTTCGCAAGACAATGCCGCACAAGTGGAAAAATGGATGGTGGATGGCAAACTCAGCCCCGTTTCTGATAACCAAGCGATTGATTGGCTAAAAGCTGATGCCATGGTGTGGACAGTGGTGGTGAAGCCTTGGGTGTTGGTTCAGTTTAGAATGGAAAATAAATAATTATGGCCTCTCGGAAACTCTACCATTCTTATTAATTTGCTTGGCGCTCTATTTCTTACCTAGTTCCTATTTATTCGGAACTAACCAACTATTTTGAAATGCAATCAATGTTTTTTTCTTCAATTCCTGAAACCTACACTTGTTGAAATAAATTTGAGAGTTCTATATAATTACCAACCTATAATAAGACGCTAACGAGACACTTAAGTATAGGTTGTGATAATAAACAAACTTTAAGCTTAATATGCCTGAAACCTCATGGAGCGAGAAAATTAATACGATTTTTCAACTCTATGAGGTAACTAAATGATGCGCTTTAAAACAATATTCTTCACTGGTTTATGTTTTTTTCTCTTAGGAGGGATAGCCAATGCGGCTCCAATCCTTACCGAAGAATTTGAATCAGATGGTCTGGGAACACGCTATACTGCGGCTGGAGCAGGAAATGGAGGAGGTGGCTGTTGCCAAGTATGGGAACGTAACTCTCTCGATGGCGGAGGCAGCACTGCCTTACTTACAGGCTTTCAAGGTGCTGACTATTGGAAAGCAGACGATCTTGATGACGGCGGTCTGCCCGCAGGATTTAGTGCCGCGACGCCTCGCAACCTTGCGATGAATACTGTAAACATTGCTTCTTTTTCAAATATTATTCTAACCGTCTCTTTGTCAGCATCAACAGATTTGGATGCTGGGGAGGATTTTTTACGCGTTATCGCTATTGATAACGATACTTTAGTGGCGACTGTTCTTGATGAATTCGATGGCTCAACAGCAGGCTCTAATAGTGGCGTAACATTAGGAACGGCTTTCCAAGATATTAGCTATAATCTTTCCGCTCTGGGTATTACCAATTTAAATATTGTCTTTGAAGGATGGACAACATCAAACGATGAAGTTTTAGGTATTGATAATATACGGTTGACTGGAGATACTGCCCCTATAGGCGCAGTTGCAGTGCCCACCCTAAATAACGTACTACTCATATTAATGAGCGTATTATTGTTATTGCTCAGTAGCTTTGCTTGGAGAAAAAACTCTCATAACTAACCATAGGCGATTTAATGTCTGAACAACAAGCTAATAACCCTCTGCATAATATTACGCTGGAGAAAATTGTAAATAGCTTGGTTGAGCATTATGGCTGGGAACAGTTGGGAGAGCGCGTTGCTATTCGCTGTTTTACCAGCGAACCGTCTATTAAGTCTAGCCTAAAGTTCCTTCGCAAAACGCCATGGGCAAGAGAGAAAGTCGAAGCGCTATATATCACGACTCAAGCAAACCCTTATCAGTGAAGAAACACCAAAAAAGCCTATATCTTTTGGTGTTTCTTCTGAGCGGTTGTTCTCATAAAGCAAGCCACTTGCCTTCCATTCTCGAACTGCCAGGCGCCGTTGTCGGCTCTGCTATTGACAATACAATTTATAACAACAAACGAAAAAAAGTCGAAGATTATGTTGCCGAGCATTATCTGGCGCTTCGCAAAGATGTTGCACAGCAATCCGGCACGGCGCTTGAAGGCGCACTAAATCATGCCGGACTAAAGGGCGAACCGCGACGCCAAGCTAAGCAGGATTTGATCAACAATCAGGCCCTTTATTTCTATAATTCCGAATCCGTTGTTGATAATCTCATTTACCCCTTCACCGCTTTATACACCGCCACCAGCAGCGAAAAAGACAAACGTATCAATGGATTTACACACCTAGCGGCCCGAGAGACCATCCATCGCTTTGCGGCGCAACATTTTGAAGCCTTACGCCAAGCCATTGCACAAGGCGGCGGCGCGACACTAGATGCATTATCATCTGAACTTCATATCCAAACTGCCACCCAGCGCCAAGCTTTTTATGCGAAAGCGCAGTCGCGTTATGCTGCTATTTATTTAGACCCCATTGTGGTGGTTTTGATGGTACATAGCCGCTAAAAATGCTACGCTTTAAGCTCTTAAACTTGGGATCTGCCTGTGACTAATAACGATGTTTTACGCCGCCTTCGCTATACTTTTGATTTTACCGATTCAAAAGTGATCGCATTATTTGCGTTGGCAGAGATGACGGTATCGCGAGAAGAAATCAGCAATTGGCTCAAAAAAGAAGAAGATGAGGCCTACGTTAATTGCTCAGATAAACAAATGGCAACCTTTCTAAATGGCTTAATTATTGATCGCCGAGGTAAAAAAGACGGACCGCAACCCATCGCTGAAAGCAACTTAAACAATAATATTATTTTTCGAAAACTCAAAATTGCTTTTGACTTAAAAGATACCGATATTTTAGACTTAATGGCGCTATCTAATTTTTCAATTAGCAAACATGAATTGAGTGCTTTTTTCCGTAAGGCAGATCATAAACATTTTCGTAAATGCAAAGATCAGGTATTGCGTAATTTCTTACATGGTTTGCAGCTCAAACATCGCCCTCAAGATAATTTTGAGTCGCAAGGCGAAAACAGCACCCCAGACTTCAAATGGCCTGGCGCTTAACATATTTTTTTATTCTGCTGCTGGCTTGCTCAACGGGCAATGCTGCTAACGATAATCTCAATCGCTTTCCTGAGCTTCGTGATGCTGGTGTGTTATTTCTTAATACCCAAGGCACTCCCACTATTTCAAGCCAAGCGAATACACCGTTCATTCCTGCCTCAACCACCAAACTCGTTACGGCATGGTTAGCGCTTAATCATTGGGGCGAAGATCATCGCTTTAAAACACACTTTTACCTCGATCCCGCCAGCAAAATATTATGGGTAAAAGGCAGCGGCGATCCTTTTTTAATTTCTGAAGAAATTCAACGTATTGCAAAAAACCTTGTGAATAATGGGATCACACAGCTGGCCGGTATCGGCTTAGATACCCACACTTTCCAAGCCGACCTACTTGTGCCTGGTGCAGGCAAATCTAATAACCCTTATGACGCCACCCCTTCGGCTCTCGCCGCCAATTTCAATACGATTTCAGTCAAAAAAATCAGCGGCCGCGTTGTTTCTGCTGAAGCGGAAACCCCTATTACACCTTTCTCAAGCGTCTTTGGCCAATCTATAGCCGGCAAGGTGACACGGATAAATTTAGGCCGCAACGCACATGATGCCGAACGCTATTTTGCAGAATTGCTCACCGCTTTTTTACGCCAGCAGGGTGCGCTTGTTCGTAATCATGTCGTCTGGGGGCAGGCACCAGAAAAAACGCCTATTTACACCCATGAAAATAGCAAAACGCTGGGTGAAATTGTGCGGCCCATGATGAAATATTCAACCAATTTCATTGCCAACCAACTGGTGCTAATGCTGAGCGCAGAATATTCACAACAGCCGGCTAATTTTGTCGACGTACAAATTTATATGGAAACGACCTTAACGCAACAATTTGGATGGCAAAATTTCACCCTGAAAGAAGGTGCGGGTCTCTCGCGCGACAATCAATTGTCGCCGCAACAGCTGATCGAGCTATTACAAAGATTTCGGCCTTGGCGCCATTTATTGCCCGAAGTGACCAATGCCATCTATGCCAAATCGGGCACGCTTAATCATGTCAGCACCCTTGCTGGCTATGTGGTTGACAGCCAACAGCAATGGCAACCTTTCGCGTTAATGATGGCGCGGTCTGTTCCCCATCGCCGCAGAAATAAAATTGCCCAAGCACTCGCGGACTATTAAGCTGCAACAATGACAATTAACCCGCCTGTTTTTACCCTGTTATTTATACTCTTTGTTGCCCTAAGCGTACTTTCTATCGCGCTGCTTTTTTTATCGTTCACACCACTTGGTCAAACACTAATTAAATATCGCTTCTCGTTGCTGTCGCTTGCTTTAGGCTGCTTGGCAAGCTACCTCATCTCGTTGATGAGTATTTTTATTGATCCCTATTGGATAGATAATAGATCGCGAGAAACAATCGTTTTTCCAGCACACTTCGGCTTTGCTTTATTCACAGCCCCTCTCTTTCAACTACTTATTACGCCCACTGTATTTATTGCTATGAAATTTGTCCGCCACTTGAAACAGCGCTAAACCCGAACTATTTTAGAAAATCGCGTTCCTAAAAGGTATGAATCCGATTACGTTATCTAAGTTGTTGTTTACCTGCCTGCTCTTTATCTCGCTTGGGGCTCAAGCAGAAACAGCCATCGACGAATGCTTGCTCGGCAATTGGAAAACCGATCCTGCCCACCAGAAAAAATCTTTTGAGCATCTTACAGGCCAGCATATCAGCAATATCAAGGGCGCCGTATTCATGCGGATAAATGCAAATGGCAATGGCAAATATCAACTCAAAAAGATACAGATAACAGCCACTGCCGCTGAATCCGGCGAGATCTCCGTGCAGCTGAACGGTATTAGTCACTTTACTTGGCGCACGGTTAACAATAATTTTTCTGCGGAAAGCACCGATGCCGCGATTCAAGCTTCTGCCACCGCTAAAATTGGCGAGATGGTGATCCCCTTACCTAGCGTGCCGTTTAATAATGGCCAATGGCCTGCAGGTCGTGGTCAAGCGCGCTATGTCTGCACACCAAAACAATTACAGTTTAACCTTGAACATAACGATCAATTAATCAATATTCTGTGGCAACGAATATGATGCCTGGCTTCCGCGATTGAAGCTAAATATTTCCAACCCGGTCAACGAATCAACTTTACTTACTAAAATGGATTTGAATAATGAAACCTAATACGCTTACCTTTGTTTTTTCTTTTTTATGGCTCTTTGCTTGTAACTTACAGGCTAATGATGATCTCATTCTAGAGCTCCCTATCACCCTTCTTTCTGGCGAAACGATTACGCTCAGTCAATATAAAAATGATAAGCCGATCTATCTCAAATTTTGGGCAACATGGTGTCAGCCCTGTATGGCAGAAATGCCACATTTACAGCAATCTTACGAACAATTCGGCGACAAAATTCAGTTCATTGCCATTAATTTAGATGTGAATGATGATGCGGAGGCTGTCGAAACCGTAAAACAAACATTCGGACTCACCATGCCTATTGCCGTCGACGCCTCTGGCGCCTTATCGCAAGCTGTTGACTTGGTTGGTACGCCCTTTCATGTTCTGATCGATCGGGATGGCGATATTGTTCACACAGGCCATGAAGCTTCCGGCGAATTAGATAAAAAGCTCACCTTGCTCTCTGCCGCCGCACCTGCTGACCTACCCAATATCACGCTTTCTAGTGAAAGCAGTAATCCCATTACCTTAATAGGCGATTCAAAGGAAACAACGGCTTTGCTCTTTGTCGCTACATGGTGCGATGATTACTTTGAAACCTCCCGCCCCGCTATGAGCCAGAATTGTATCCAGGCCCAACAAACGGTCAACATGCTTTCTCAACGCTTTTCAGATATTAACTGGATCGGCATTATTTCTAGGTTGTGGACTGGCGATGCGGAAATGGCCGCTTACCAAGAAAAATATAATGTGCCTTATCCTCTGCAAATCGATAGCACCAATGATGCTTTTTTCGGCTATGGCATCAAGGATTTTCCTACCTTATTGCTGATTAAAGAAGGCAAAGAAGTCTTGCGCGTAGATAACTTTGAAAATGCAGCGGCGCTCTCAACTAAATTACAATCTTATATTGAATAAAACCAAGGTGCCGCTATACTTGGCCTCATGGAAATATCTTTACAATTAGAGCTTGCGGACTGGCAGCGCTTTCAAAAACATGTCGAGAGAAAACTCTCCATATCGAATAGAGCGTCCATTAATAACCCTTTTATCTCAGGCATTTTCTGGATAAGCTTTGGTGCGCTTGCAATGATGTTGTATCGCCGTATTGATGTTTTTCACGCGCCTACCGCTATTTTTGTGAGTCTGTTTTTTATCTTATTTATCGTTCTTTTTATTTCCAACTTAGTGAATATGAAGAAAAAACTTTCTCCTTTAGAATCGGGAGTTTTTATCGGTCGACATAGCTTCACTTTTAATGAAGCTGGATTCATTGCCATCGGCAAGGACTACGAAACCAAGCATGATTGGTCAATCATTAAAAAAGTTGATCGTGGCAATGGTCTTATCCTGCTGTATCTAGATTCATATTATGCCTATATTTTTCCTGAAGAAAAGCTCGCAGACCCCGACGCGTTTTATGACTACATCACCGTGCAACATTTAAGGGTGCATCCATCATGAAAATATGGGTTGATGCCGATGCCTGCCCAGGGGTGATTAAAGAGATTTTATTCCGCGTCGCAGAGCGTACAAAATTACAGATGACCTTGGTGGCCAACCATGGCATGCGGATACCACCTTCGCAATATATTTCATTTTACCAAGTGCCGCCCGGCTTTGATGTGGCGGATAATGAAATTGTGAAGCGCTTAGATGCTGGCGACTTAGTCATCACAGCAGATATTCCCCTCGCTGCCGAAGTCATTGAAAAGGGCGGCCATGCGCTGAACCCGCGGGGTGAGCTTTATACAACGGACAATATTCGGGCGCGGCTCAGCATGCGTGATTTTATGGATTCATTGCGTGCCAGCGGCGTCGATACCGGCGGCCCTCCCGCCTTGAATCAAAATGACCGCAAGACATTTGCTGATACCTTAGATCGATTTCTCGCTAAGCACTAGGCGGCGCTAAACTGTCTAACGCCCAGCGGGGCTGTGCTGAAAAGGAAGTATCGCCTTGTTGTTTTTTCATTTCAGCGTGACGCATCGCGCCCGCAAACGCAATCATCGCACCATTATCGCTACAAAATTCTTGCCGCGGATAAAAAGTCTCAATACCATGCAGTGTATCCAAACGCAGCCGCAGCGCAATATTTGCGCTCACGCCTCCCGCAACAACGAGACGTTTCCGCCCCGTTTCTTTTAAGGCCCGTTTACATTTAATCGCTAATGTTTCCACCACTGCGGTTTCAAATGCGAGCGCAATATCGGCTTTATCTTGCTGTGTTTTCTGACACGCCATCCACGTATTCATTGCAAACGTTTTCAATCCACTGAAGCTAAAATCTAATCCCGGGCGATTGGTCATCGGTCTGGGGAAAATAAATCGACCTGCTTCACCTTGCTCCGCCAACGCTGCAATTGCAGGCCCGCCGGGATAAGCCAAACCAAGCAATTTTGCTGTTTTATCAAAGGCTTCGCCAACCGCATCATCAATGGACTCACCTAAAATGGCATATTGCCCAACGGCTTGCACGTCGATTAATAATGTATGCCCACCCGACACCAGTAAAGAAAGAAAAGGAAAGGCTGGCGGATTGCTTTCTAATAAGGGAGAGAGTAAATGCCCCTCCATATGATTGACACCCAAAGCCGGCACATCCAATGCCCATGCAATACTACGCCCAATAGAGGCACCCACCAATAAAGCACCTATCAAGCCAGGTCCCGCTGTATAGGCCACCGCATCAATCTCATTTCGTGCGCATTTTGCTTCTTTTAGAACAGAATCGATTAGTGGCAATGTTTTGCGGATGTGATCTCGCGATGCCAATTCAGGCACCACGCCGCCATACTCAGCATGCAGATCAATCTGGCTATATAAGGCATGTGCTAATAGCCCTTGCTCACTGTCATACAGCGCAATGCCTGTTTCATCACAAGATGATTCTATGCCCAATACTTTCATACCAACTATTTTTCCGTGCCACTCATTGCAAATATCTATTATGCCTTTTTTAGCCTCACACGGATAGAAAAGACAACTCATTCACGCGCTATCTTGATCTTTGTTGGGTTTTTCGTATAATGGCTGGTTCTCAATCACTAAATGACCTAGGAAATTAAATGCCTTCAGTCCGCATTAAAGAAAACGAACCATTTGATATTGCTCTTCGCCGCTTCAAACGCGCAGTTGAAAAAGCAGGCACTGTTACCGAATCACGTGCGCGTGAAGCTTACGAAAAGCCAACAACAGTACGTAAACGTGCGGCAGCGGCAGCGGTAAAACGTCACCAAAAGCAATTATCTCGTGATAGCGCTCGTCGCATCCGGATGTATTAAGAGACAAATTCATGCCTCAAGCAGCTAGCCCACTTAAGACAGAAATCCTCGATCACATCAAAGCCGCCATGCGCGCTAAAGAGAAAGATCGCTTAAATACCTTACGTTTGATTTCTGCTGCCATTAAGCAGCAAGAAGTCGATAATCGTGAAGATTTAGATGATGCTGCTGTGTTGGCGACGCTGACTAAGATGTGTAAACAACGTCGCGATTCCATCGAGCAATTTACTGCTGCGGGTCGCAACGATTTGTCTGAAATTGAAATTGCTGAACTTGCTATTATTGCTGAGTTTATGCCAGAAGCGATGAGCGATACAGACATTGCTGCCGCCATTAAAGCCGCTATCGCTGAGTCTGGCGCCAGCAGTATGCGTGATATGGGGAGTGTGATGAACATTCTTCGCCCGCAACTGCAAGGTCGTGCAGATATGGGCGCTGTCAGTGGTCTTATTAAGGCAGCGCTAGCCTAATAATTGCGATTGGTTCTTCACTTCATGAAGAACCGAGATTACGGCAAATCCATATAGGCATCAACGTGCTTATCCCGCTATAATATCGCTTTATGGCTGGCCAAATTCCTTCCCAATTTATTGATGAACTGTTATCTCGTATCGACGTGGTCGATATTGTGGATGCACGTGTTCCGCTAAAAAAAGCGGGTAAAAACCTTTCCGCTTGCTGCCCCTTCCATAACGAAAAAACGCCTTCTTTCACGGTGAGCCGTGAAAAACAGTTTTATCATTGTTTTGGCTGTGGTGCACATGGCTCTGCCATTAGCTTTTTAATGGAATATGACCAACTCAGCTTCCCTGAAAGCGTTCGTGAGCTCGCAGACTCTGTGGGGATGACTGTGCCGACGACGCATTCTGCTGCACCAGTACAAAACCAACAAAACCTATATGACTTGCTTGGTAAGGTTAGCCAATATTATAGTCACCAGCTGCAAAATCATGCCCAACGAGATCAATTCACCCAATATATAGCCCACCGCGGCCTTTCAGCTGAGATCGTTGAGCGTTTCCAAATTGGTATGGCGCCTGATGGCTGGGATAATGTATTGCGTACTTTTGGCGGTGATGCAGCAGGACAAGCACAGCTCGATAAAGCGGGCATGCTCAGCCATAACGATAGCGGCCGCACTTATGATCGCTTTCGTAATCGCCTCATGTTTCCCATCCATGACCGCCGGGGGCGTATTGTCGGTTTTGGTGGCCGTGTGTTAGATGACAGCTTAGAGGGCAGCGGGCCCAAATATCTCAATTCACCCGAAACGCCTGTTTTCCATAAAAGCAATGAACTCTACGGCCTCTATCATGCGCGGAAAAACAATCGAAAACTGACCCAAATTATCATCGTAGAAGGCTATATGGATGTCGTCGCGTTGGCCGAGCAAGGTATTAACCATGCTGTTGCCACGCTTGGCACCGCCACCACCCCTGATCACCTCCGTCAACTCACGCGCTCGGCGCCTGATATTGTCTTTTGTTTCGATGGCGATCGTGCTGGCCGCGAAGCCGCATGGCGTGCCGCAGAAAATGCCTTACCGTTACTCGGCGGCAATTATCAGCTGCGTTTTTTATTCCTGCCAGATGGTGAAGATCCTGATAGCATGGTGCGCCAAGAAGGCGCTGAGGCTTTTCTTGCGCGCATCAACACCGCCCTGCCTTTTTCAGATTTTTTCTTTAACACGCTCGAAAGCCGCGTTGATTGTAGTAGCCTAGATGGCCGCGCTCGCCTGATTGAGATTACCAAGCCGTATTTGCAACATATCCCCGCCAGCACTTATCGAGATATGCTTGAGCAACGCCTAGCAGACACCGCCAAAACAAATTTAGTCCAGCTCAAAAGCCGATTAACGCCGCCGCCAACCGAGCCGAAACCTGCGCAAAATACATACCAGAAAAAGAACGCCTCTCTTTCTCCTCTGCGCATTGCCATCACCATTTTGCTACAACACCCCGAACTCGCCGCCCAACTTGAACGCGCAGGAGATCCGCAACTTATTGCGACACTAGATCGCCCTGGTATTGCTATTTTGGTAAAATTACTTGAAACCTTGGCTGAACAGCCCCACCTTAACACTGCAGCATTGGTAGAGCGCTGGCGGGATACACCCAGCGAACAACATATTCATCATCTTGCCTATGCCTCGCTCTCCTTCTCTGGTGAAGAATTATTAGGGGAGTTTGTTGGCTGCCTAAACCAACTTCAGCAACAAGCAAAACAACAGCGTCATGATCAGCTTACGCGCAAAACATTAAGCGACCTCAGTGATGCTGAAAAACAAGAGTTGAAAGACTTTAAATAGATTGCGCAATAAACGCGCGCAAAAACAAACGCTTGAGTAAATAAGCGCTAAATTGCTATAATATAGGGTCAACCGCAGAAAAACATCCTGCATAAACCTTAAAGGGATCGCATGAAAGAGCAACAAATCCTCATCAAAGAGCTCATTACCCTCGGTAAAGAACGTGGTTACCTGTTCTATGGCGAAATCAACGACAGCTTACCTGCTGATGTTATTGATGCCGATCAGATTGAAGACTTGATCACCATGTTTAATGATCTCGGCATTATCGTCCATGAAGATGGTGTTGATCCTGAAGTCATCGAAAGCATGGCCAATGCTGCTAGTTCGACAGATGATGTCTCTGCTGAAGAAGCCGCCGCTGTCCTTGCCAGCTCTGATGGTGAGTTTGGTCGCACCACCGATCCTGTGCGTATGTATATGCGCGAAATGGGCTCCGTTGAGCTGCTGACCCGTGAAGGCGAAATTGTTATCGCCAAACGTATCGAAGAAGGTTTGCGCCAAAGCTTACTGGCACTCTCCACCTTCCCCCCCTGCCTCACTGAATTTTTAGATCGCTATGAAATCGTTGAAGCTGGCAATATGCGCTTAAATGAACTCATCCGCGGTTTTATTGAGCCCGAAGAAGTCATCTTAGCCAAAGCAGCTGCAGCAGAAGCTGCAAAAATTGCCGCTGCAAATGGTGAAGTTGATGAAGATGCCGAAGAAGTACCTTCTGGTGTTGATCCTGAAGAAGCACACGAACGCTTCACCGCATTACGTGCCGCATTTTCCCGCATTCAAAAAGCAGAAGATGACCAGACACGTACCGTAGCACAAGAAGAAGCCACGGAACGCTTTATGGAGTTCAAACTCACACCAAAAACACTGATCGCATTAAATGAATTAATGTCTTCCGCAATCACCGTTATTCGTAAACAAGAACGCACCATTCTTGATATCGTTGTGACCGATGCAGGCATGGAACGTCGTAACTTTATCGGCTCATTCCAAGGTAATGAAACTAACTTAGACTGGATTGAAAAACATACCCGTGCCAAAAAGCACTATTCCTCTCAAATCCGCAGACATCATGACGAAATCATCTCTGCGCAAACCAAAATTATCACTGTTGAAACAGAGAATAGACTGCCCATTTCGGGTATTAAAAACATCAATCGCACCATGTCGATTGCTGAAGGTAAGGCACGCAAAGCCAAAAGAGAAATGGTTGAGGCTAACCTTCGTCTCGTTATCTCTATTGCCAAAAAATACACCAACCGTGGACTACAATTCCTCGATTTGATTCAAGAAGGCAATATTGGTCTCATGAAAGCCGTTGATAAATTTGAATACCAACGTGGTTACAAATTCTCAACCTACGCAACGTGGTGGATTAGACAAGCTATTACGCGTTCTATCGCCGATCAAGCACGCACTATCCGTATTCCCGTTCACATGATTGAAACCATCAACAAACTCAACCGCGTGGCGCGCCAAATGCTCCAAGAAATGGGTCGCGAACCCACACCTGAAGAAATTGCAGAGCGCGTTGAGATGCCCGAAGATAAAGTGCGTAAAGTGCTTAAAATCTCTAAAGAACCTATCTCTATGGAAACACCTATCGGTGATGATGAAGATTCACATTTGGGTGATTTTGTTGAAGATGCGAATGCCCTATCCCCTTCTGAGTTAGCCGTTATAGAAGGCCTAAAAGAATCGACACAAGGTGTATTAGATAGCCTCACAGAACGCGAAGCGAAAGTGCTCCGTATGCGATTTGGTATCGACATGAACACCGACCATACACTGGAAGAGGTCGGTAAACAATTTGATGTAACCCGTGAGCGGATCCGCCAAATCGAAGCCAAAGCGCTGCGCAAGCTCAAGCACCCAACCCGTTCTGAGCAGCTTCGTAGCTTCCTAGATTCCGAAGGCACATAGGCACTTTTACGGGCCTATAGCTCAGTTGGTTAGAGCAGGGGACTCATAATCCCTTTGTCCAAGGTTCAAGTCCTTGTAGGCCCACCATATACA
>VAPK011026325.1_pt1 | contig 28072 bp, 25 predicted proteins | sample 3395031 | NCBI WGS metagenome assembly VAPK01 (sample SAMN08290443, study PRJNA428436) | hydrothermal vent metagenome | isolation source: Deep-sea hydrothermal vent chimney 1 | place: Pacific Ocean: Juan De Fuca Ridge
TGATTTGTACGTTAGCTATCGCATAACCTACTCGCAATCCGGCCAGACCGTAAGCTTTTGAAAAAGTCCGCGTCACAATTAAATTATCAAATTGCTTTAATAACGCCAAACCATCGGGGTAACCTTTTATTCCATAGTCAGGATGATTTGCAAATTCAAAATAGGCTTCATCCAATACAACAATCACATGATCAGGCAAGGATCCTAAAAAAATTTGTAAGGTTTCTGTGTTTAACCATGTGCCCGTTGGATTATTCGGGTTGGCGATAAAAATAAGTTTGGTACTATCGGTAACAACAGATAACATGGCATCTAAATCATGCCCCCAGCCTTTCGCCGTTGTCACCACGGCAGTTGCGCCTATTGCTTGGGTAACAAGGGGGTAAACGGCAAAGGCATACTCTGAATAAATAATACTATCGGTTTCGTTTACAAAAGCGCGCGCAATCATTTCTAATACATCATTAGAACCATTACCCAAAGTGATATTTTCAATAGTGATATTGGAATATTTTTTAACAAGAGCTTGTTTTAAATCAAAACCATTGCCATCGGGGTAACGGCTTAGTTCTTTTAAAGTATTTTGTAGCGTTTCAATAACACGAGAGCTAGGGCCTAACGGATTTTCATTCGAAGCAAGTTTAACTATATCCGTTAAACCATATTCACGTTCAAGTTCATCAATGGGCTTGCCGGGTTGGTAAGGCTGCAACGCCTGCACACCTTTGACGGCTAAGTTTACAAAATTATTCATATTAATTTTGACCCAACAAGACTTTACTTTGAAGAACCTGAACGGCCATAAATATCTTCAAAACGTACAATATCGTCTTCACCCAGATAACTACCTGATTGAACTTCGATCATTTCCAAAGGAATGGTACCTTTGTTTTCTAAACGGTGCTTTGTACCCAGAGGAATATAGGTTGATTCATTTTCGGTTACCAGAAAAACATCATCACCACGAGTGACTTCTGCCGTACCACTCACGACAATCCAATGTTCGGCACGATGATGATGAAGTTGCAAGGACAATGCAGCCCCAGGATTAACCGTAATACGTTTGGCCTGATACCGATGACCACGGTCAATACATTCATACGAGCCCCACGGCCGATAAACAAGTCGATGATTTTGATATTCATCCCGATTTTGTTTTTTTAAGGCTTCCACTACCTTTTTAACATCTTGTGCATTGTTTTTATTTGCAACTAAAACGGCATCGGCTGTTTCAACCACGATGGTATCTTTTAAACCGACTGCGGCAATATAACGTTCACTCGAATACAATAAACTGTTTTCAGTTTCATACAGGCTAACATCCCCTTTAGTGACATTACCCTGACTATCTTTGTCGCCCACTTCCCATAACGTTGACCAGACGCCCACGTCCGACCAACCCGCATTTAAGGGAATAACCGCTGCTTTATGTTGGGTGGTCGCATCTGCACCGGCTGTTTTTTCCATCACCGCATAGTCAATGGAATCACTGGGTGAGGCTTCGAAAGCCGCTTTATCCACTCGGCAAAAATCATTATCTAGCGCTGCATTTTTAAATGCTTTTTCTGATGCATTAAAAATATCTTTATTTAAGGATTTTATTTCATCTAACCAACTACTGGCAGTCATCATAAATAAACCGCTATTCCATAAGTAGTTCCCCGAATCGAGATACTGTTGAGCCGTCGCCGCATCAGGTTTTTCCACAAAGCGGTCAATTAAACAAGCTGAATCTTTAGCCGTTAAGGGTGTGCCTGTTTTGATATAGCCATAACCTGTTTCAGCGGCATTCGGTTGAACACCAAAAGTTACTAAATAATCAGCAGCAGCAAGTGCCACACCTTGCTTGACGACCTGATAAAAAGTATCAATATCATCAATAACATGATCTGCCGGCATCACCAACATAATTGCATCTGCTGATTTTTCTTTTGTAGCCAGTGCTGCCAAAGTGAGTGCCGGTGCGGTATTACGACCAACCGGCTCTAATAAGATTGTGGCATCATCAATATCGAGCTGACGCATTTGTTCTGCAACAAAAAAACGATGGTCTTCATTACAAACAATAATAGGCGAGAGTACGTCGATATCTAAATCTTTTAGTCGCAGCGCAGTTTCCTGTAACATGGTTTTATCTGTTACCAACGGCAATAATTGTTTGGGATACATTGAACGTGACAACGGCCACAAGCGCGAACCGGATCCACCAGATAAAATAACAGGTTGAATTTGTTGTGGCATAATTATACGAATCCCTGAAAAAGAGTGGTTCTATTTATAAAACAGCTTTAGGGAAAGACCCTAAAACATTGACCATGGTTGCCGCTTTATCAAGCTCTTTTAATGCCAGCTTCACATCGTCATCACTTTCATGTCCATCAATATCAACAAAAAAAACATAGTCCCAAGTGCCACTTCTTGCTGGTCGTGACTCAATTCGTGTCATTGATATATTATTATTGGCAAAGGGCTGCAATATGCCAAGCAAAGCTCCTGCCCGATTCGCTGTTGAAATAAGCAAGGACGTTTTATCTTCACCACTCGCCGGTGTTGCGCGTTGTCCAATAATAAGGAATCGCGTTGTGTTATCTGGTTCATCTTCAATATTCGGTACAAGCATATTAAGTTCGTATATTTCTGCCGCCATTTCACCCGCAATCGCTGCCGCATCTTTTTCTTTGGCCGCCATGGCGGCCGCTGCAGCATTACTGCTAACATTGACTAACTCAACATCGGGCAAATTACTATCCAGCCATTGTCGGCACTGTGCTAATGATTGCTGATGTGAATATACCTTTTTAATATTACAAAGATTATCTTCTTTGCTCAGTAAATTATGATGAATACGCAAGATTACTTCACCACAAATATTGAGTGACGAGGTCATAAACTCATCTAAAGTATGGTTAATAACCCCTTCGGTTGAATTCTCTACCGGCACCACACCATACGATGCCACACCGGATTCTACTTCACGAAACACATCACCAATGGAGGTTAAAGGAACCGTATTAATAGAATGACCAAAGTGTTTTAATGCGGCGGCCTGAGTGAAGGTGCCTTCCGGGCCTAAAAAAGCAATTGCCATGACCTGTTCTAAGGCCAGACAAGCTGACATGATTTCCCGGAATAAACGTGCCATTTCTTCATTGCTTAATGGCCCTTGATTACGTTCCATAACACGACGTAATACTTGTGCTTCACGTTCAGCACGATAAAAAACATTATCATTTGATTCCTGTTTTACCTGAGCCACTTCCTGTGCAACGCGGGCACGTTCAGTAATCAATGTCTGGATCTGTTGATCCAAACTGTCAATCTTATCCCTTAATTCTAATAAACGTTTGCTCATAAAATATTATTGGATAGCTCGAACAGTCAGCACACCATCAATCGACTTAATTTCATCGATAATACTCTGTGCGGGTTCAGCATCCACATCAATAATGGTGTAAGCCAACTCATCACGTGATTTATTCAACATATCGACAATATTTAAATCGGCACTGGCTAAGGTGGTTGAAATTTGCCCCACCATATTTGGTACATTGCTGTTCACAACGGTAATCCGATGCGCACTATTACGGTCCATTTTTACTTGTGGGAAATTAACTGAATTTCGTACATTGCCATTTTCCAGATAGTCACGCACCTGATCAGACACCATAATTGCACAATTATCTTCTGCCTCTACAGTAGAAGCACCCAGATGAGGCAACGAGACAACACGTTCATGATCTTTAATCTCATTACTTGGGAAATCGCAAACATAAGCATAAAGTTTATTTGAATTTAATGCTTCTAATACAGCGGCGTCATCCACAATACCATCACGTGCAAAATTCAGGATAATGGCATTGTCTTTCATGACTTTAATACGTTCGGCATTAATCATGTTTTTAGTTGCTTCAACCAATGGCACATGGAATGTTACAAAATCCACTTTCGATAAAAGTTCTTCAATGCTCACGGCTTTTTGCACGGTGGATGAAAGCTGCCATGCTCCTTCCACAGTAATACCCGGATCATAACCAATCACGTTCATCCCTAAATCCAGTGCCGCATTGGCAACATAGCGACCAATCGCGCCCAAGCCAACAACACCTAATGTTCGGCCCGGCAATTCAAAACCGGCATAATCTTTTTTACCCTGCTCAACGGCTTTACTGATCTCGGCGTTATCACCTTCAAGTGCGCGGGTATAATTCCACGCCTGACACAGGTTACGACAACCGATTAACATCCCCGCAATCACCAGTTCTTTAACCGCATTGGCATTCGCTCCGGGAGCATTAAAAACAGCCACCCCGTTTTGTGACATTTTTTCAATTGGAATATTATTGGTACCCGCACCAGCCCGACCGACCGCTTTTAAACTATCGGGAATATCCATATCGTGCATTTTATAAGAACGCAAGATTATCGCGTCGGGTGCGCTGCATTCAGATGAAACTTCATAACTGTCACGTGGCAAACGATCCAGTCCTGCAACCGAAATATTATTAAGGGTGAGAATTTTTTTCATAATTTAATCTTTTTATTTTCAGTTATACAAAAAACAACAGGAATAATTAACCATTGTGTTTTTCAAAATCCTGCATAAAAGCAACTAACGCATCCACACCGGTTTCTGGCATGGCATTATATATACTGGCACGCATACCACCGACTGAACGATGGCCTTTTAAAGTGATTAAGTTTTCTTTTTTCGATTCTTCTAAAAACTTTGCATCCAGTTCTGCATCGGCTAACGTAAACGGTACATTCATCCATGAGCGGCAAGGCACATCAACCGGATTGGCATAAAAATCAGATACATCAATGGCCGCATAAAGCTTCGCGGCTTTACGCTCATTTATTTCGGCCATTTTTTCCAAACCACCTAACTCTTTAACCCACTCAAACACGAGCCCTGCCAGATACCAAGCATAAGTCGGTGGTGTGTTATTCATTGACTCGGTTTTAGAATGCACCGCATAGTCAAACATACTCGGTATATTCTTTGCGGCTTGTCCAATTAAATCTTTTTGTACGATGACCATCGTTAAACCCGCCGGGCCAATATTTTTTTGCGCACCCGCATAAATAACGCCAAACTTAGATACATCAATCGGACGAGATAGTATATTGGACGACATATCTGCAACCAGAGGCACATTCACATCCGGCACAAACGGAAACTCAACCCCACCGATAGTTTCATTTGGCGTGTAATGCAAATAAGTGGCATCCGTTGAAAGGTTCCAGCTATCCTGAACGGGCACGGTTGAAAAATTTTGTTCTTCACTGCTGGCAACCACATTCACATTACAAAAACGTTTTGCTTCGGCAATGGCTTTTTTAGACCATGCACCAGTATTCACATAATCGGCAGTTGTTTTATCGCCTAATAAATTAAGTGGTACCATCGCGAATTGTGAGCTTGCGCCGCCCTGAAGAAATAAAACATCATACGTATCAGGAATTGACATGATATCGATAAAATCCTGTTTGGCTTTTTCTGCAATCGACAGATATTCCTTGCCGCGATGACTCATTTCCATCACCGACATACCGGTACCTTGCCAATCTAGCATTTCCTGTTGAGCTTGTTTCAACACAGTCTCAGGTAACATTGCCGGACCTGCACTGAAATTATAAACACGTGACATCTAAATACTCCTTAACATCAAAAATTAAAATATCTAACACAAAGAAAAAATTAAAAGGATAAAATATCTTTAATCTATCCTCGTATACCCAAAACGCTACGCGGAGTAGGCTCGCCTTTGTCGTTAAAAATCTATTCAGTTTTATCATCTGAATCAGAAGTAGTAATGACTTCTTCTTCAATATTCTCGATTCGTTCTAAACCAGACAGTTTCTCGCCTTCGGATAAACGGATTAAACGTACACCTTGTGTGTTTCGACCCATTTCTGAAATTTCTGCAACACGGGTTCTCACTAAGGTACCACTGGTTGTGATTAACATAATCTCATCATCGTTATCAACACGTACCGTGCCAACCACATCACCATTACGTTCACTGGTTTGAATCGAGATAACGCCCATACCGCCACGGCCATGTACCGGATAATCACTGATCGAAGTACGTTTACCAAAACCATTTTCAGTCGCGGTAAGTAAATAACCTTCCGAAGCAATCACCAATGAAATCACTTTTTGGTCATCTTTTAATTTAATACCGCGTACGCCCACCGAAGCACGTCCCATTGAACGTACATCGCTTTCATTAAAACGAATCGCTTTGCCCGCGCTGTTAAATAACATCACATCCTGACCGGCTTCGGTTAATTCAACACCAATCAAGCGATCGCCTTCACGAATTTCAACAGCGATAATACCGGAAGCACGTTGGCGGGAAAAATCTTTAAGTGGTGTTTTCTTAACAGTACCATTAGCCGTTGCAAATAAAATATATTTGTTTTCACTGTATTCACGTATAGGCAAGATTGCATTAATACGTTCACCCGATGAAAGCGGTAATAAATTGACTATCGGTTTGCCACGCGCCGTTCGTCCGGCCTGTGGAAGTTCGAATACTTTAAGCCAATAAACTTTACCCGCACTGGAGAAACAAAGAATGGTGTCGTGGGTATTGGCAACAAAAAGCTTGTCAACAAAATCTTCGTCTTTCACCGACGTTGCTGCCTTGCCTTTACCACCACGACGTTGAGCCGTATAGGTCGTTAATGGTTGTGACTTGGCATAACCTTCATGTGATAAAGTAACCACCACATCTTCTTCGGTAATTAAATCTTCAATGGTGAGATCTTCTTGGCTTGAAATAATTTCGGTGCGACGCTCGTCACCGTACTGGTCACGCATTTCAATCAGCTCTTCGGTGATCACTTCCATTAAGCGCACTTCACTTGCCAGTATCGCCATTAATTCAGCAATTACTTTTAAAAGTTCTTCGTATTCGGCAATAATTTTTTCATGCTCTAAACCGGTTAAGCGGTGTAATCGCATGTTTAAAATAGCCTGCGCCTGCGAATCGGATAAATAATATTTACCGCCACGCAAACCAAACTCGGCGCCTAAACCTTCTGGTCGTGATGCGTCGGCACTTAACTCAGCACCGGCTTTTTCAATCATTTGAATAACCGCACCCGGCTCCCAAGCCGTTGCCAATAACTGTTCTTTCGCCTGCGCCGGATTAGCGGCGGCTTTAATTAAAGCAATGATCGGGTCGATGTTAGCAAGCGCAATCGCCAAGCCTTCACGTTCGTGTGCTTTTTCACGCGCTTTCTTTAGTTCATAAATAGTACGACGAGTTACAATTTCTTTTCGATGGCGAATAAAAGCATCTAAAATCTGTTTAAGGTTTAAAATACGTGGTTGACCATCAACCAGTGCCACCATGTTAATCCCAAACACATTTTGCATTTGCGTGTGTTTGTAAAGATTGTTGATCATCACTTCAGACACTTCGCCACGGCGCAGCTCAATCACCACACGCATACCATCTTTGTCGGACTCGTCACGCAAGCCAGTAACACCGTCTATCTTTTTCTCTTTAACTAGTTCAGCAATGCGTTCTAACAAACGGGCTTTGTTCACCTGATAAGGTAGCTCGGTCACAATAATGGCTTCTTTGCCTTTCGGTGACGTTTCAACATGGGTACGCGCACGTACATAAATGCGACCACGGCCTGTTGCATAGGCTTCGGCAATACCACGCGCACCATTAATAATACCGGCCGTTGGAAAATCGGGGCCCGGTATAATTTCCATTAACGATTGGATATCAATCGTTGGCGTTTCAATTGTGGCTAAACAGGCGTTGATCACTTCCACTATATTATGAGGCGGAATATTGGTTGCCATGCCCACCGCGATACCGGATGAACCATTGACTAAAAGATTGGGGATTTTGGCTGGCAGTAGTGCAGGTTCGTGTTCAGACTCGTCATAGTTAGGTATAAAGTCGACTGTTTCTTTATCCAAATCGGCGAGTAACTCATGTGCAATTTTCGACATACGCACTTCGGTGTAACGCATTGCCGCAGGGGCATCACCATCGACCGAACCAAAGTTACCCTGCCCGTCGACCAACATATAACGTAGAGAAAAAGGCTGCGCCATACGAACGATAGTATCGTAAACAGCCGTGTCACCGTGTGGGTGGTATTTACCAATCACGTCACCAACTACTCGAGCTGATTTTTTATAGGGTTTATTCCAGTCGTTGCCTAAAACGCGCATCGCGTATAGCACCCTGCGGTGTACCGGTTTAAGTCCGTCGCGCACATCAGGAAGTGCCCGCCCAACTATCACACTCATGGCGTAATCCAGATAGGATTGACGCATTTCATCTTCGATATTAATCGGCAGGATTTCTTTGGCGAATTCAGTCATGAATTTTAATGTCTTCTCTTCATTCTTTTAGTTTTTAAGCAGATTTAAGCCCGAAATTGTACCATGTATATAGACTACTTCATAATGCTAAAAATCGCTGTACGGCTTGATAAGAGCGCGAGAATAAATTTTATTATTTTTAAAAATAGGGTTTACTCGAATGGCTGAAAATTATTTAAGTGCCATCATTGTCAAAATTTTATCCGTGTTTGGGTGTTCGACCACCCCTTTCTCGGTCACAATGGCATCAACAAGGCTTGCCGGGGTTACATCAAAGACGGGGTTCCAGCTATCGGCACCTTCGGCAGCCACTCGCTGCCCCATTACCGCCAATACTTCCTCTGCTGGGCGGGATTCAATCGGAATACCGTCACCTGATGGCATGTCCATATCAATCGTTGAAGTCGGTGCGGCCACCATAAACTTAATACCATGATATTTTGCTGCCACCGCTAAACTGTAGGTGCCAATTTTGTTAGCCACGTCACCATTTGCTGCTATCCTGTCTGAACCCACCACAATCCACTGTACTTTACCTTGTTGCATTAAATACGCTGCCGCAGAATCGGCAATTAAGGTCACTGGAATATTATCCTGCAATAATTCCCATGCCGTTAAACGCGCACCTTGCAACCAAGGTCGGGTTTCATCAGCATACACACGGGTAATTTTGCCATTGGCCACCCCCGAACGGATCACACCCAAGGCCGTACCATAACCACCAGTTGCTAAGGCACCGGCATTGCAGTGTGTCAGTACGCCACAATTCTTCGGTAATAAGGCACTGGCAAATTCACCCATGGTTTTATTGGCCTGAATATCTTCCTGATGAATGGCTTTGGCTTCATCCAGTAACACCGCTAAAACTTGGTAATTATCCATCTGAGCGTCAAGGTTATGAGTACAGGCCTGCATCCGTACAATTGCCCAGTGCAAATTGATTGCCGTGGGTCTGGCTTTAGCTAAGTAATCAACGAAAGGTGTTATTTCCTGTTGCCAGTGACTAGCCGATAAGGCCATCGCTTCGCGTGCAGCCAATACCATGGCATACCCCGCTGTAACACCGATGGCTGGTGCGCCGCGAACAACCATATCGGTAATCGCATCAGCCGCCTCGCCTGATTTGGAATAAGGTAAATAAATAACCTGTTCAGGCAATATGCGCTGATCTAATAATAAGAGTTGATTATCCTGCCACTGAACAGGTTGAATACCTTCGTTGTTCATTGATTTTCCTTGTAGATTTGCGTCTTTAGTTATTTGAGTTTTTTTACTGTCGACGAAAGCTGTTATCATAACATCACTTTATTACAAATAATTTGAATACTTTATGCAAAATATCGACACGTTGATTCACGCAAAATGGCTTATTCCGATTGAACCGCAAACAACGGTTTATGAACATTATTCAATTGCAATCGATAAAGGTCGAATCCTTGCCTTGCTGCCTTCTAGCAAAGCCAAAGCCCAATATCAGGCCAATGAAACACATCAACTTAATAACCATGCACTGCTACCCGGCTTAATCAACACCCACGGCCATGCAGCCATGACCTTAATGCGTGGTTTGGCTGATGACCTGCCTTTAATGACTTGGCTTAATGAACACATTTGGCCAACAGAAGCCAAATGGGTTAGCAATGAATTTGTTTATGATGGCAGCCTCATTGCCTGTGCAGAAATGCTACGCGGTGGCACTACCTGCTTTACCGATATGTATTTCTTTGCCGAAGAAGTAGCTCGCGCGGCAGAACAAGCACAAATACGGGCATCCGTTGGTTTAATTGTTATCAACTTTCCTTCGGCCTATGCACAAGATGCCGACGAGTACCTACGCAAAGGTTTAGCCTTGCATGCTCACCTACGCGATCATCCATTAATAAAAACATCCTTTGCCCCCCATGCTCCTTACACGGTTGCCGATGAAGCCTTGCAAAAAGTAAATACACTGGCTGAAGAACTGGATATTCCCATTCAAATTCACCTGCATGAAACTGAAGATGAAATTAATCAGGCAATGAAGGAAACAGGCCTACGCCCTATCGAACGATTAGAAAAATTAGGTTTATTATCTTCACGCTTAATTGCGGTACATATGACCCAGTTAACCGACAAAGAAATTCAAACACTTGCAACCTATGGTGTGCAGGTTGCACATTGCCCCGAATCCAATTTAAAACTGGCCAGTGGTTTTTGTCCGGTGCAAAAATTAATTGATGCAGGCATTAATGTCTCACTGGGAACCGACGGTGCTGCCAGTAATAATGACCTCGATATGTTTTCCGAAATGCGTACCGCCGCCCTGTTAGCCAAAGCCGTTGCCAAAGACGCGCGCGCTGTTTCCGCTGAACAGGCTCTGCGCATGGCGACCATTAATGGTGCCAAAGCACTGGGGCTAGATAAAGAAATCGGTTCACTTGAAGTTGGCAAAGCCGCCGATATGATTGCCGTGGATTTATCGGCACTGGAAAGCCAACCGATATACAATCCAGTTTCACAGCTCGTTTACGTTGCCAACCGTCAGCAAGTGAGTGACGTTTGGGTAGCAGGCAAACATGTTGTTCGACAACATCAGTTAACAACGGTAGACAATGAGCAACTTTGTCAAACTGCACAACAGTGGCAACAAAAAATTAACTCTTAATTTAAAATTGAGTAAACACCCATGAATACACAAACAAACAATATCAATACCGAAACCTTAAATGTGGACTCAGCTGAAATAGAAAAATTCGAAGCCCTCGCTTCACGCTGGTGGGATAAAAACAGTGAGTTTAAACCCTTACACGAAATTAACCCCCTGCGCCTCGACTATATTGATCGCCGCAGCAAGGGTTTAAAAGATAAAAAAGTGATCGACGTAGGTTGCGGTGGTGGCATTTTAGCCGAAAGCATGGCACAACGAGGCGCAAGTGTTACCGGCATCGACATGGGTGAAGCACCGCTGCAAGTTGCTCGTCTGCATCAACATGAATCAGGCGTGGATATTGACTACCAACAAATCACTGCCGAAGAAATGGCCGAACAACATGCCGGCGAGTTTGATGTTGTTACCTGCATGGAAATGCTCGAACACGTACCTAATCCAGCCTCGGTTATTCAAGCCTGTGCAAAATTAGTAAAGCCCGGTGGCGCGGTCTTTTTCTCCACCATCAATCGTAATCCAAAATCGTATTTACTCGCCATCGTTGGCGCAGAATATTTATTGCGTATGCTACCCAAAGGCACTCACCACTACGATAAATTTATTAAACCGTCCGAACTTACTCGCTGGGTTAGAGAAGCCGAGCTTAACCCGCAAGAACTCACTGGGATGACCTATAATCCTTTCAGTAAACGCTATGCGTTAGGTTTTGATGTGGACGTTAATTACCTCGTTCACTGCCAAGCATAAATGCCAATAAAAAATAGAATGAAAGAGGCAAAACCAAAACTAAAAGCTGTTCTATTTGATCTTGATGGCACCTTTGCCGACACCGCACAAGATCTTGCCGAGGCACTGAATTTTGTTTTAACAAAAAATGGTCAATCTGCCTTACCCTTTGAAGCTATTCGTCCGGTTGTTTCCAACGGTGGCATTGCACTCATTAAACTGGGGTTTCAAATCGAGCCCGAACACCCGAACTTCGAAACCTACCGCCAACAATTGCTTGAATATTACAAACAAAATATTGCTCGGTTTACCCGTCCCTTTAATGGTATTAAAAATGTTCTGGATTACCTTGCTGACAATAATATTGCATGGGGCATTGTTACCAATAAACCTGGTTGGTTAACTGAGCCACTGATGGCCGCACTCACTTTACCAACTCAACCACACTGCGTAGTCAGTGGTGACACCCTCAAAACGCGTAAACCCCACCCCGGTACCTTATTGCATGCCTGCGAACTAATGAACTGTGCAACGGCCGATACTATATATATAGGCGATGCCCAACGTGATATTGAAGCGGGGCAAAATGCCAATATGCAAACACTGGTTGCCTTGTTTGGCTATATTGGCGAAGATGATAAGCCTCAGTCATGGGGTGCAACCAGCTTGGTCGATCAACCTCTGGATATTATTGACTGGATAAAACAATACCGGAGCATGACATGAATATGCTAACCCCAGAACAACTTTTAGTGATCATTCCAGTGATTGTTGCCATCGTGACCGGTCTGGTTGTTTATCTAATTGGACAAAACAAAGTTCAAAAACTGGAACAAAAAAATAGCAACCTAACAACCACTCTCGAACTCGAACGCAATATCAGTAAAGAAAAACTGCAAGCATTGGAAGATGCAACAAAAAATGCACGCGAACAACTCAGCCATACCTTTAGTGCTTTATCCAGTCAGGCATTAAAAAACAACAATGAAGAATTTCTGAAGCTGGCCAATGAAAACTTAAAAAAATTCCAAAATACCGCCACACATGAACTCAGCGAAAAAGAAAAAGCCATCGAAACGCTTATCAAACCAATAAAAGAAGCACTCGAAAAAAATGAACAACAAATGCACTCTATCGAAAAAGATCGTAAACATGCTTACGGAGCGCTGCAACAGCAATTAGAAACAATGTCGCTGGGGCAATCGGCCTTACAAAGTGAAACACGTAACCTTGTACAGGCATTACGCCGTCCTGAAGTTCGCGGACAATGGGGTGAGATGACCTTAAAGCGCCTAGCTGAACTCGCTGGCATGGTCGAATACTGTGACTTTTATACACAGGAAAGTATTAAAACCGAAGATGCTTTACAGCGCCCGGATATGATTGTGCGTATGCCCGATGGACGCGAAATTGTGGTGGACGTAAAGACACCTCTCGATGCTTACTTAACCGCTGTCGAAGCCAGCAATGATAAAGAACGTGATTTAGCACTGCAACGCCATTGCAAAAATGTGAAACAACGCGTTAATGAACTCGCCAGTAAAGCGTACTGGAATCAACTTAAAAACACACCAGACTTTGTTGTGTTATTTATACCGGGCGATCAATTTTTATCGACAGCACTGGATTATGACCCAAGCCTTTTAGAAGACGCTTTAAGCAAACAGGTTATTCTAGCAACACCCACCAGTTTTGTTGCTCTGCTACGCGCCGTGGCCTATGGTTGGCGGCAGGAACAACTGGCCGAAAATGCCGATAAAATTCGAGACATTGGTGAGGAACTCTATCAACGTCTGGCTGTTTTTTCTGACCACTTGTCGAAGTTGGGCAAAAGCATGGACAGCAGCGCCAAACACTTTAATAACGCCGTTGGCTCATTTGATACACGGATATTACCAAGTGCCCGTAAATTCAAAGAATTGGGAATTAATGAAAAGAAATCGATCAAACAACCCGAACAAATAGAAACTGCAATGCGATCTTTAGAATCAACGGATATCGACTAAATTTCACTGGATATGATTTATAACACTTTTATTATGCAGCTTCACTTTGCAGCAAATTCTCAAGTAATTCAAGGCTTGTTCTCATATACACCTCCTAAATGAGTAATGCACATTCAACCTGACAATTTTGCCGATCTAGACACAAGCATACGCCGATTGATACTGAAAATTCAGGTTCCTTAAATATAACTTGAGCTTAAACCACACCTTACGCTAGTATGTTGTACATTCACCCATTAATAAAAATAAATTAAGGAATTTATCAATGGCTATTTATCTTAAATATGATGGAATCAAAGGAAATGTAACAGCGGAAGGTTACCAAGGCTATATTAATATAGAATCGTGTGGCTTTAAGGTTAAGCGGAAAATTACCATGAATCCCGGAACTTTAAGTAACCGTGAAATATCGCGACCTGTCATTAGCGAAATGTTGCTGCTAAAAGATACCGATAGCTCAGTAACAGAACTATTCAAACAGGCACTTTGTAATGCTACCGGTAGACAGGCCATTATTAAATTTGTGCGCACTGGAACGGAAAAAGTACAAGAATATATGGAGTACACACTCGAAGACTGTCTAGTCAGCCGCTATTCGATAACTGCGAGCGTTTACACTAACCCATCAGAAGTTATTCTGCTTAGCTTCTCAAAAATAATAGTGAACTACAAACACCATGACGCAACAAATAAATCCGGCTCTCCCCAACGAGTTGGCTATGATTTGGATCTAGCAAAACCACTATAAGCCCATAAACGGAAGCACAAAATAAGGAAATCGCAATGGTAAAAATACATATATGGATGCCCGATGCAGATCATGTTGGTCATACAGCAATATCCGTTAAAGATGAATATATTAGCTTCTGGCCTGATGGTGTGGCGGGAGTCAAAGACCTTAAAATAAAGCGAAGTCAGCCTGGACAGTTTATGGAAAGCATCAATGATGATATCCACAATGAAGGCAACCGCTCACCTATCACTATCAAGATTACCAATCTGGATGAAGATAGTATTATTAACTACATCAAAACTATGCTGAAGAATCCACCACGTTATCAACTCGCACGAAATAATTGTTCTCACATAATTGCAAAAGTGCTCATTGAGGGTGGAAATTGTAAACCTTCGTTTATACCTCATGCTGGTCATTATGGGTCTATTGGTCGTGTTTTGGGTATTGGTATTTGGACACCAGATCAAATTCTTAAATTTGCCAATGAACTGTCCACAGTATGAATATTTATTACCACCCACAATATAATATCAACCTAGGGTTACTCAATTACCTCCATCCTTTTGATGGGCAAAAATTCTCCAAAGTATTTAAAGCTATAAGTAAACTCAAAGATATTCACATAATACAACCAGACACCCCAATTCCACAGACAAGTATCAATAGTTTTGTTGGTGAAATACAAAGAGAATTATTAACAGCCAAACGTTATATCCTCCGCGCACTGGAAATACCCTATATTCCCCTATTACCTTTCTCTGTGATCGATAAACGTATTTTATTGCCTATGCGTTGGGGGGTTGCAGGGACGCTTGCAGCAACTCGGGATGCATTAAAAGGTAATAACGCATGGAATTTATCAGGGGGATACCACCATGCCACACCCAGAAATTCACAAGGATTTTGCATTTACAACGATATTGGTATTACATTACAGGAAATGTTAGCAACGGAACTACTCAGTCCGACAGATAAAATACTCATTGTCGATATTGATGCGCATCATGGCAATGGCAATGCATATACCTTTATGGAAAATAAAAATGTAACATTACTCGATATCTACAACAACGATATTTACCCGCAAAATAATCTAACCAAAGAGCGAGTAAACATCAATGTTCCCATCCAAGCAGGAACCAATGGTACTCAATATAACAAGGCATTGGAAAGTGCGTTAAACAAAATAGAAGGGGATTATCGCCTCGCTTTTGTCGTTGCAGGAACCGATGTTCTGCAATCTGATCCATTAGGCAGATTAGGGCTCTCTATTTCAGAATGTGTTGACAGAGATAAACTGGTTTATCGAAAATTACAATCGCTTTCCATTCCCACTGTTTTTTTAGGTGGAGGCGGATATTCACGTGATAGTGCCAAAGCCATAATTGGAAGTATTAAATCTCTATATACTATTTAAGCCAGACTGTCGTGGAAAAATAGAAATCTAGTCTTTCAAACTATCCCGAATAGCGTCTTTCGCATCTTCCATTACTTCATTACCTTTTTGTTTAATCCGGTCCTGAAGTCTGATTTCTTCAAACGCATTGCTAAAAATAGATTTCCCCTTACCGATATTAACACCCGCCCATAGACCGGCAAGAATCCCGATAACCAAACCTAAAATAATTAATTTTAATTTTTTCATTTCATTGTTACTCTATCTATTATGACTACATTAACTTTACAACAAGCTTACCAACATTGTCAGCATATTGTACGCAATCATTATGAAAATTTTCCAGTTGCATCGTGGTTTTTACCAAAAAAATTGCGTCAACCCATTAGCGTTATTTATGCGTTTGCTCGTCATGCGGATGATTTAGCGGATGAAGGTGAGTTAACGGATAGCCAACGTTATCAAGCACTCGAACAATATCAGTCGGATTTTGAAAAAGCACTGGAAGTTTCTTATTCAAACAACCCAACTTTATTTGCATTAACAGACGTGATTAAAAACCATCAATTACCCACTGATTTATTTTTTGACCTGCTCACGGCCTTTAAAATCGACACAAAAACCAAACGTTATGCAACCTTTGATGATATTTTAAATTACTGCCACTATTCAGCCAATCCGGTTGGACGCTTATTGTTACACCTTCATCAGCAACACAGTATTGAGAATCTGAAAAACTCTGATGCCATTTGTACTGCTTTGCAACTTATAAATTTTTATCAGGACATCTATCAGGATAAACTGGAAAATAATCGTATTTATATCCCAACCAAAGAACTGGCACAATTTAATGTTAAAGAACAACATTTTTCAAATAAGATAAATGATGAAAATATACAACAATTAATGCAATATCAGCTCAAGCGTACGAAAGAAATGATGCTATCCGGTTCGCCTCTGGGGCAACAGCTTTCCGGTTTATTTGGTTTGGAAATCCGTTTAATCATTCAAGGTGGCCTCGCTATCACACAGAAACTACAAAAAATACCCAATGTATTTGATCGCCCAAGACTCACAAAGCCTGATAAATTTGTTATGCTCTGGCGCGCATTACTCAAAACAAATATTATCCGATAATGGCAATGGGTACATAATGACTCCAACCGAATACTGTCAAAACAAAGCTGCTGCAAGTGGCTCAAGTTTTTATTACAGCTTTTTGTTTTTGCCTGCAAAAAAACGCCGTGCCATTACTGCGCTTTATGCTTTTTGTAGAGAAGTGGATGATGTCACCGATGAAATAAAAGATCCCAATATTGTTCGAATAAAACTCGAATGGTGGCGTAACGATGTCCATAAAATAAAAAACGGTCACCCTGAACACCTTGTTAATCAAGAGCTGCAACAAGTTATTCAGGAATTTGATTTAAAAGAAGAGTTACTTCAGGAAATGATTTCCGGTATGCAAATGGATGTCGACAATACCCGCTACAACGACTTTGATTCACTTGAACAATATTGTTATCGGGTGGCCGGAGTCGTTGGGTTATTATCCATTGAAATTTTTGGCTATACTAATCCAAAAACACAGGAATATGCCCGGCTCTTAGGAAATGCCTTACAACTAACCAATATTATTCGTGACATATATGAAGACGCTTCACGTCAGCGTATTTATATCCCCGAAGACGAACTAAAACGTTTTAATATTACCCACGGTCAGATTTACGGTAACAAATTTAACAACGATAACGATAAAAATAGCTTTAAACAACTGATTCAATATCAATGTGAACGTGCAAAAGCGTATTACGAAAAGGCGCGCGCGATATTACCACCAGAAGATCGCCATCAACAAAGTACTGGGCTCATTATGGCTGCTATTTATGAAGCCACCTTGGACGAAATTATTCGTGATGATTATCAAGTTTTAAAACACCGCATTAAACTTACCCCCATTCGCAAACTCTGGATAGCTTGGCGCACCTATCGAAAAGAAAAGAAGTGTTATAAAAAATACAATAAAAGTCATTAAAGAACGTAATTTTCATAATGAACGTGGACAACACAATTTATAACACAGATGTTCTTATTATTGGTGGTGGTTGGGCAGGACTCAGCACAGCCATTAAATTGGTCGATAGTGGCAAAAATGTGTGCCTTATCGAATCGGCTAAACAATTAGGTGGGCGTGCCAGAGATGTCAACATTAAACAAGTGACTGTCGATAATGGCACCCACATTATGGTTGGAGCCTACACAGAAACACTGCGTTTAATGCAAAAAGTCCATTCTTTATCACATTCTTATACAGAAAAAGACTGGATTAAACGCCAAAGCCTTACCCTCAATTATAAGCGCAAACTGCAATCGGCCATTAACCTGCCCGGCATACTACTACCCGCTCCTTTTAATATTATTGGTAGTTTCCTGTTCGCCAGAGGCTTATCCTTTAAAGACAAACGCTGTGTGCTAGCATTAGGCACAAAAATTAAACTTAACTTAATCCAACTCTCAACTGATTTGGCGCTACAAGATTTTCTTAAAAAACAAAAACAAACTGAAGCTGTTATTAGAAATATATGGGAACCATTATGTTTAGCCATTATGAATACTCCTATCAAATTGGCATCCACAGAAATATTCCTGCACGTTTTAAAAGAATCTTTTTTTAAATCACGACAGGCTTCAGACTTATTATTTTTTAAAACAACCTTATCCGAAATATTTCCAACACCGGCTAAAAAATATATTACTCAGCATGGCGGCAAGATTCTTCTCGAACAAAAAATATTGTCCCTCACAAAAGAAAATGACCTTTATTCTGTCACAACCTCAGCACTTTGCTTGCAGGCAAAGCATATTGTGATTGCTACTGCGCCCATCGCAGCCGTTAAATTACTGACGGAATTAAATACACAACACATGCTTTCACCGCTTATAGATAACCTGAATCAATTCAGCTACCAAACAATCTGTACGGTTTATTTACAATACCCTGAAACAATTCAATGTGACCGTACTATGCAGGGCTTGCTTGGAACGACAAGCCAATGGATATTTGATAAAAACTTAACCGGCCAACCTGGATGGGTTTCTATTATAATAAGCAGTCAAGGTCCACATCTGGAAATGGATAATTCCGAACTTATCAGAACAGTCAGCGATGAGCTTGCCAGTTTTTACCCCCACTGGCCAAAACCACTCACTGCTTTTGTTATTCGAGAAAAGCGAGCCACCTTTACGGCATCAGTAAATATCAATAGAATACGCCCTACAAATAAAATAGCCCTGAATAATATCTGGCTAGCCGGTGATTACACCAACACACAATACCCGGCAACACTCGAAGGCGCTGTTCGCAGTGGTCTGCAATGTGCCCAACAAATTTTAGCGGAGTAGTAAAACATTATGCCAACCGAAACACTATCCTCAAGCGTTCAAGAACAAGCAACAACTTATAAGGTAACAAACGATTTACTCAAAAATAAAACCATTATGGTTACCGGTGCCGGTGATGGGATTGGTGCTGAAGCAGCTAAAACGTATGCCACATATGGTGCAACGGTTATTTTGGCTGGTAAAACCATCCCTAAACTTGAAAAAGTTTATGATGACATTGTTGCGGCAAAAAATCCTGAGCCCGCTATCTACCCTATCGACTTTAGCGGCGCAAGTGTCGAAGACTATGCCAATATGGCCGATACACTAGAGAAAAATTTTGGCAAGCTTGATGGCCTGCTACACAATGCGGCACAATTAGGTTTAATGACCCCACTAGCAAGCTACACCCCCAAAGATTGGGTGACAACCCTGCATACGAATTTAACCGCACCGTTTTTATTAACTCAGGCATTGATACCTTTATTAATGAAAGCCGACAATGCCTCTATTGTATTTACAACTGATGCAGTTGGACAACACCCCAATGCTTACTGGGGTGCTTACGGTGCATCAAAAGCAGGCCTTGATAATTTAATGGTAACCCTTGCCGAAGAACTCGAAAATACCACAAAGATTCGTGTTAATAGTATTGACCCAGGGGCGATACGCAGTAACTTTAGACGCACGGCCTTCCCCGGCGAATTAGCAACCGAGTCTCCCCTCCCTGAGTCCATTATGCCCTGTTACTTATACTTAATGGGTAACGACAGTATCGGCACACATAAGCAAATAATTGCCGCCCAATGACAAAAAATACTGAAAAGCGGCAAGAATGCGCCTCCCTAGCCTTCTTTTTGGCTGACATTTTTTTGACTAAATTTTGCCCCAGATAAATTAGCACTCGTAAGCTTATGTTTTTATAGCGAATATCACTAGAATCAAATATGGCATGGTTATAGCATATACCTAGGCAACTCAATTCAGTAAGGTGAATTAAAATGTCTACACAATCTTCTATCCAAAGTAGTTCAGACTTAAATCTGAACTCCGCCGTTTTGGATCATGATGCATTAGATATCATTCCAGCAGAACTCGAACAAACACTCAAGCTTGCCGGTTTATTACAAACCTCGCTAGAACTTGACACCGTACTCAATTATTTTCTCGATGCGGTCAGTCATTTAATTCGTTTTGATGGTGCACAATTTACCAACAATGAATTCAATTACGAATTCCATTATGGCCAAACCCAACGACATAGTTGTACTTACCGTCTTCGATTAGCGGAAGAAATGCTTGGAGAACTCTCTTTTAGCCGTAAAAAACGCTTTACTGAGGTTGAAACCAATCAACTGGAAAATATTCTTTGCCAAGTTTTATACCCGGTTCGTAATGCAATTTTGTACAAACGTGCAGTTATTTCGTCTCAGGTCGATCCACTCACCGGCACTAACAACCGTGCTGCTTTTGACTCTGCGATTGAAAAAGAAGTAGAACGTTCACACCGTCATCATATGCCATTATCACTTGCCGTAATTGATATTGATTTCTTTAAACAGGTCAATGATAACTATGGTCACACTACCGGTGATAACGTACTGCGTAAGGTGACCGAAGTGATTAAAGATACGCTTCGAGCAAGTGATGAGCTGTTCCGTTATGGCGGTGAAGAATTTACGATTATCCTCAATGGCACCGATAGCGATGGTGCATCCAATGTTGCAGAACGTATTCGGGAAGAAATTGAAAATGCTTACTTCGAACATGAAGGTAACACTATTCCTCTTACGGTGAGTATTGGTATTGCAAGTCTTACTACAAGAGATGATGCTAAACGATTGTTTAATAAGGCAGATGCCGCGTTATACCGCGCAAAAGAGACCGGTCGAAATAAAATTCATTACTATGCCAAGTCACGCATGAAGGTTTGTTAAACCCCACCAAACTCTAAAATAATTCGATTCTATATATTTTATCGGGTACTTTTCCACCACTTAATCTTGTTTGATCTCCGTCATTGACTATATTTATAAGAGTGAATGACATACTATAATCGGTATGTTTTGTGTCAACAGAGCATATATTGATAGGGGCGGAGCCTTAAACAGATGAACTACCTTACACAATTGGAACAAATGCTGGAATCAGGCTATCGTATTGTCAGCATCGAAACCTACGATACTGATCGTGTGTCTGATCTATTTACTCAACTCAGCCGATTTAGTAACAAAGCTTATTACGTTAGCACCCCTAATGCGAGCATGTACCGGGTAGGCGCATCACACATTGCCATTCCTCGTACACAAGACCCTATTGATCTGTTAGAACACATTGACGGCAGTCAGCATTTTGGCGTGTTTATTCTGCGTGATTTTAATCATGCTTTAGAAGATAAAGAAATCATAAAACTGCTACACAAAATTGCCACTGGTGACATGGATAAAGTTGTATTACTGTTAAGTGAAAATATCGAATTACCCAAAGCACTTAAACCGTATACTTTACGTTCTAAACATCAAATGAAAAAAGCTGTTTAGATAATTATCGAATCAGCAACTGCACTTAAGCCATACACTTCTAAACATCAAAAAAATAAATTGCTAAAGCTTAAACTGAGCAACCATATTCTGTAAATTTGCAGCAAGCTGAGCCAAATCTGAAGTCGCATTATTAATCTGTTGTACACTATTAGAAGAATTACCGGATACCTGACTAATTTGGTTAATATTCAGATTGATCTCCTCCGTCACCGCTTCCTGTTCTGTCGCGGCACTGGCAATCAAAGTGTTCATTTCATTAATCACTGATACGGCAGTATTAATCGCACTCAATGATTCACCCGTCTGAGCTGCTTCGTCGACACTACTCTGTGCTTTAACACGACTGGTTTCCATACTCGCCACCGCTTCTTTTGTACCCGCCTGTAATGACTCAATCATTTGCTGTATTTCTTGAGTTGACTCCTGCGTTCGTGAAGCCAAGCTACGCACTTCATCAGCCACCACGGCAAAACCCCGTCCCTGTTCACCCGCTCGGGCGGCCTCGATCGCTGCGTTCAATGCCAACAGGTTAGTCTGTTCCGCTATCCCGCGAATCACATCCAGTACCGTACCAATTTCAACACCACCAACCTCAACTTTTTGAATAACGCTGGCAGCACTGTCAATTTCTGCTGCGAGTTCATTAATACTTTTAATCGTTCGGGTAACCACTTGCTGTCCCGTGCAGGTGAGATTATTGGCCTCATTGGCGCTAGCCGCTGCCTGCCCTGCGTTATTAGATACTTCTTGCACCGTAGCCGTCATTTCATTCATTGCAGTGGCAACCTGTTCTGTTTGAGACGTCTGCTCTTCAACACCTCGCCGAGTATCTTCTGCTGTCGTTGCTAGCTGTTCAGACGCGGAAGCAATTTGAGTTGCAGAATCCATCACCTGAACAAGAGTATTTTGTAACGTTTCCATCATCGTATTGAATGAGGTTGCCATCTCTCCCAGTTCATCACCACTATGAAGATCACTTCGTAAGGCAACATTTTTATCAGCCGCAATTTCCTTCATCGTCAACGAAAGTGAGCTAACGGGGCGCAGAATAGATAATGCCAACCAGACAAAAGTACCGATGATCAAACAGGCCAAAACAATAACAACAATAATACTATTGGCCTTTTCCTCAATAATATAGTTGGCTAAAGTTGTTTTTAATTCCTTACTGATAGATTTAATAAGAGACTCTGTTTTATGCACAGTTTCGCGCATTTTTCCATGCAAGCCTTTATTACTGCTTAAACCTTTCTTTTGATTCCCAGCGACAAACGCCATAAATCGACTGTAATATTGATCTAATAATTTGTTAAGCTGTTGTTTGTATTGTTCCGAATACTCACTAGCTGCAAGGTGATCACGAAGCTTGGATAAATTCTTTTGTAGTTTTTCCGGATATTTCATATTCAACCGTAACATAAAGTCTTTCTCATTACGGCGAAGGGTAAGCATATCGGCCAGAAGTTGTTGATCATTCATTTTCTTTATCAAACCTTCGACTTCATGAACGGCCAACCGCAAACCACCATAGAGACCATCTTTAGGGTTCAAGCCTATTTTTTTCTGACTCGAAACAAGCGTAGTAAATATTTTTTTATATTGGTTCAGTAATACAAGCAACTCACTGGCTTTTTGATAATTTAGCTTGAATTTTTCCATTCTCTGACGCAGGCCATCAACATGCGTATGTAATGTTTTATACTTTTTATTAAATTTTATCTGATACTTTAAATCATTGCGTTCAAGAAAGTCTTTTTCATTGCGTCGTAATGTCAGCATACCGACTTCTACACGACTGGCATTCAGAGTGACATATCCCAAATCAATAAGTTTATCCGTAGAATAAAGATTAACACCCAATATTCCTATGAGGGAAAGTGTCGTTAAACACCCGGCCAAAAGAAATTTTTGCTTAAAGGTAAGGTGTGGCATCGTGAAACCCTTTTATTGTTAATATAAACAACATAACGGCTGAGGAAGTCAAATCTTTAATCTTGGGAATGGAAAATGTTAGCTAAAAAAGAGTTTTATTGGCAAAAAATACCAATAAAATCAAAATTTTCGTTTTTAGTATATTAAGTTACTTCGAAAGAGGATGGTTAATTAAAAAATTTTTCTAATCAATTGTATATCGTCATTGGTTTTGCCCATCGCAAGCGGATGAGGGAAACCAGATTCTATTATCTTTTACGCTGCATTTTACGCTTAGGTAAACGCACCCGTTCCAGTTTAACCAACTCGCGTAATCGTTTAACATCGTCAGGAGCAAGTTCCTGGCGTTTACCTAAACGCAAGTTACGTGGTAAAGGAATACCGGCAAAGCTAATTCTTATTAAACGACTTACCTTTGAATCAATCGCTTCCCACAGACGTCTTACTTCACGATTGCGACCTTCATGTAAGCTCACATGATACCAGCGGTTAAAGCCTTCACCTCCAGCAGCAACCACGGAATCAAATTTAGCCATACCATCATCTAGCATCACGCCTTTGGTTAATGCCTGAATTTGTTTCATTTCAACTTCACCCATTACACGCACAGCATAAGTGCGTTCAATTTCACTGCGCGGGTGCATAAGGCGATTAGCTAAGTCACCGTCGGTGGTTAATAAAATAATGCCGGATGTATTAATGTCTAAACGCCCGATGGCTATCCAACGGCTGCCACCTAAGCGCGGTAGATGATCAAAAATAGTTTTACGCCCTTCAGGATCATTCCGGGTACACACTTCGCCGGTAGGTTTGTGATAGATAATAACCCGGCTACGTTGTTGCTGATTAAGATGACGTACTGGTTTACCGTCTACAAATACTTTATCTTCCAGAGTAATTCTATCACCCAGCTTTGCTATTTTTCCGTTAACGGAGATACGACCTTCGCGCAACCAGTCTTCAACTTTTCGGCGCGAAGCGAGCCCTTTTCTTGCAAGGACTTTCTGGATTTTTTCGTTATCGGTTGATTTGGGTAATGACATTATAAATGATTCAGTTTGATATTAGGTCGTTTGGATTGCAATTTTAGAAATCATCTTTGCAGGTAGCGCTCGCGATGATGAATAATTTAATTTTCTGCCGTTAAAGCTTCGCTGCTAGGTTGTTCTTCATCGTTGTCGTTTGCATTGTCAAGCTTAACCACAACATCGGCCATTTCAGATACATCAATATCATCAACCGTATCCATTTCATCCATTGCCTTATCTTCGTCTTTATCGGCATCTTCTGAAACCATATCTTTCGATTCCAGATCTTTAACTTCTGAATTTGCAGCTTCTTCACTATTAGCTTCTGAGGTTTCCCCCAAAACTAATTGCTCATTAATTGCATCAATATCTTTCAACTCGGATAATGGGGGTAAATCTTCCAAGCTTTTCAGATTAAAATAATCCAGGAATGTTTTTGTTGTGGAGTACAATGCCGGTTTACCGGGTACATCACGATGCCCTACAACACGCACCCATTCACGTTCAAGCAGTGCTTTAATAATATTGGAGCTGACACTCACACCGCGCACATTTTCAATTTCGGCACGGGTAATCGGTTGTCGATACGCAATTAACGCTAATGTTTCAAGTGAGGCCCGCGAATATCTTGCTGGGCGTTCTTGCCAGAGCTTAGCCACCCATTCGGCATGAGCTTCTCTTACCTGAAAACGAAAACCACTGCCCACTTCCTTTAGCTCCAAACCATGGCCTTCATATTCTTCTTTTAACTGATCGAGTACTTCTTTAATTTGCACTTGTTCAATAGCAGTATTATCGGTAAAAATAGCAAATAAATCCTTGATGCTCATCGGTTCATCTGCCGCAAATATTAAACCTTCAACAACAGGTTTTAGTTCTTCATTGTTCATCCAACAACCTCTATTAACTTAATTCAGCATCATTTGCAGCACTCATGGCTTTCACATGAATAACCGCAAAGGCTTCTGTTTGTACTAATTCAATTAGTGCCTGTTTAACCAATTCTAAAATAGCGAGTAGCGTCACCACCACGCCACTTTTACCTTCTTTAATGTCGAACAAGGCTCCAAAGTCTACATATTCATCACTGCGAACACTGCTTAAAACACTCGACATACGCTCGCGCACCGACAAAGGTTCTAATTCAATATGATGATGTTTATATGCCGCCGCCCTTTTCATAACGTTATTAAATGCAGCTAATATATCTTTCATATCCACTGCGGGTGGCGTTTTAACAACCCTTAAATCTGGAATTTCTACTGTTGGTTTATAGGTATCTCTTCCCACTCTTGGCAGGTTATCAATATCTTCTGCGGCTTGTTTAAAACGTTCATATTCCTGTAAACGTCGTACTAATTCAGCACGAGGATCGCCTTCTTCCTCTTCTATCGTTTTTGGTCTTGGTAATAACATGCGTGATTTAATTTCAGCAAGCATCGCAGCCATTAGTAAATATTCACCGGCTAATTCCAGTTGGATCTCCGTCATCACCTCAACATATTCAACATACTGACGTGTAATTTCAGCGATAGGTAAATCCAGAATTTCAAGATTCTGTTTTTTAATCAGGTAAAGGAGTAAATCCAGTGGCCCTTCAAATGTTTCAGCCAAAAAAACTTCTAATGCATCGGGTGGAATATATAAATCTTGAGGCAAAGTATTAATCGCCGTGCCCTGCACAACAGCAAACGGCATTTCAGATTGTTGACCATTCAATTTTACATCGACTTCTGTTGGTTCCACGGCAGAAGCATCGCTATTTTCAACTGCGGTGTCTGCTTCAGTACTTTCTACCGTGTTTGTCATTCGACTCTCTTTAAATTTATGCTTATCAGCCAACTTATCGGCCAAACTATCGGTAGGACAGGTTCATCACCTGACGCACTTCCGCTAAGGTTTCTTTTGCCACTTCGCGTGCTTTTTCATTACCTTCATTGATAATGTTACGCACTAAACCACGATCTTCTTCATATTGTTTTGCACGCTCACGTATCAGCGCAAGTTCGGCCAAAACAGCTTCGATAATGGGCGCCTTACAATCCAAACAGCCGATACTGGCTGAAGTACATGACTGTTGAACCCACTCTAATGTTTTATCATCAGAGTATACCTGATGCAGCTTCCAAACCGGGCACTTTTCTGGTGTACCGGGATCTGTTTTTCTCACCCGAGCCGGATCGGTTGGCATGGTGCGTAGTTTTTTCGCTATATCGTCTGGAGCATCACGTAAAGCAATGGTGTTGTTATACGATTTTGACATCTTTTGACCGTCTAATCCCGGCATTTTCGATGCTTTTGTCAACAGGGCTTCAGGTTCGGGTAAGATGATACGGCTGCTGCCTTCTAAAAATCCAAACAAACGTTCTTTATCGCCTGTGGTGATATTTTGTTGGCTATCAAGCAGGGCTTGCGCCGTTGAGAGGGCTTCATCATCCCCCTTTTCTTGATATTTTTTGCGTAATTCTTTGTAAAGTTTCGCGTTTTTCTTACCCATTTTTTTCATGGCTGCTTCGGCCTTTTCGGCAAAGTCCACTTCACGGCCATAAATGTAGTTAAAACGGCGCGCAATTTCACGGGTTAACTCCACATGCGCCACCTGATCTTCACCCACAGGCACATGCCCGGCCTTATACGCCAGAATATCGGCCGATTGCAGTACCGGGTAACCCAAAAAGCCATAATTGGCCAAATCCCGCTCTTTAAGCTTTTCCTGCTGATCCTTATAGCTAGGCACCCGTTCTAGCCAGCTTAAAGGGGTAATCATCGACAGTAATAAATGTAATTCAGCATGTTCAGGCACTTGTGACTGAATAAAAATGGTTGCTGAACCGGGATTAACCCCCACTGCCAGCCAGTCAATCACCATATCCCAAACACTGTTTTGAAGGTTGGATAAATCGTCATAATGGGTTGTTAAGGCGTGCCAATCAGCCACAAAAAAGTAGCATTGATACTCATGCTGTAATTTCAGCCAATTCTTTAAAACCCCGTGGTAATGCCCTAAATGCAAAGCACCGGTTGGACGCATGCCCGATAAAACACGATTATTATTTGATGAGGATGACACTCAAATCTCCAAAATTATGTAACTATTTGATTTGTATAAAAATACAGGTTTCCCTGCACTTATCTAATTGCTGTTTGTGAGTGCAATGGAATAATGAATTATATCGGGTTTAACCAAGCAGTGACTAGCTCAAAGATGCTATTCCCAGGGCAAGAGCATATTAAATCACTGGACAAATTAACTCAGAGCGTAAAATATCATCCATTAAAGCAATTTTCCGTTTACGTTTCATACTTGCGTTACAA
>VAPK010223031.1_pt1 | contig 28037 bp, 30 predicted proteins | sample 3395031 | NCBI WGS metagenome assembly VAPK01 (sample SAMN08290443, study PRJNA428436) | hydrothermal vent metagenome | isolation source: Deep-sea hydrothermal vent chimney 1 | place: Pacific Ocean: Juan De Fuca Ridge
AAGCGGTAGAGAGTAAACGAACACCACCTAATCACAATCAATCAAGCAATGTCATAGAAAATGATTATCAGCAGCTGGCGCACACGTTTGCACAGGTTATTAAAAAGCCAAGCCTTCAAGACTCGAACTTGTCCGCCTTGGCACAACAACATACCGACCTGTTTGATAGCCTTGCTTTCTACAATGCGGCTTCAACACAATTACCAGCCTTTGTTGTTAAGCACATAGGGGATAATCTAGTCAATGAGATTAAGGCTGGCAGACCTTTGCAGCTAGCAGCTAATGACCGTCTGACTACTAATGATAGTCAAGTAGAGCAAGAGTTTAATGATGAGATAGAGCCGTAGATGTTGAAAAACAGGCTTCGCGCAATATGCTTGTTGTTTTTTCTATTGCCAAGTACGGGTTGTCAGCGAGAAGCCGGATATGATGAAGCGATTAATTTTGCGATTGCACAAGCGCCAATTAACTTAGACCCCCGTTATGCAACCGATGCTGCCTCTGAGCGCGTGAATAGGCTTGTTTATCAAAGCTTGGTTGATTTTGATACTTCTTCTAGACCAGTACCCGGGCTCGCTACTTGGCTGAAGGTGAGTAACCAAGAGTATTTGCTGATGCTTAAAAAAGATAGAGCGTTATTTCATAACCAAACCACTTTAACGTCTGCTGATGTAGTGGCAACTTATCAGTCTATTTTGCAATTGCAGGACTCACCGCATAGAGCGGAATTTGCCAATATTTTTCATGTCAGCGCAATTGATGATGATCATGTTTTATTTGTATTAAAGCAAGGTGATGAACATTTTGTGTCAAAACTAATTATTGGGATATTGCCAGAGAAACTGATTAATAGCGGCCATGATTTTAGTCGTGCGCCAGTAGGTAATGGCCCGCTAAAATTTGTGTCGTGGCACAATAAACTCATGTTGTTACGTGTGAAAGATAAGCAGCACATTAGTCTGCAACAAGTTAAAGACCCTACCGTACGAGTACTTAAATTACTTCGTGGTGAGGCTGATTTATTGCAAGGTGATTTGCCGCCTGAGCTTGTAAAGTATTTACAAAGCAAAGCAGATGTTGTTGTTAGAACGAGCGTTGGTGCAAATTTTTCTTATCTTGGTTTAAACATGCAAGACCCTGTGTTAAAGCAATTAAAAGTGCGGCAGGCCATTGCGCATGCTATTGATAGACAGGCCGTTATTGATAAAGTAATGGTCAATAAAACCCGTATCGCTGACGCTATATTACCCCCTGAACATTACGCGGGTAACGCCGAGCTTAAAGCATATAATTACAAGCCTGCATTATCAAAAAAGCTATTGCAAGAAGCGGGTATTAAGCTGCCACTTAAACTTGTTTATAAAACATCAACTGATGCCCAGCGCGTTCGTTTTGCAACGATTTTGCAAGCGCAAATGCAACCAGCGGGTATTGAGATAGAAATTAGAAGTTTGGATTGGGGTACTTTTTTTGAAGAAGTTAAACAGGGTAAGTTTCAGTTATATGGTTTAACTTGGGTTGGCATTAAAACACCAGAAATTTATACTAAAGTATTTGCCTCAAACAGCACGCCACCGAATGGTTTTAATCGTGGGCGTTATGAAGATAATGCACTCGATGATTTGCTTGCTAAGCAAGATTGGCAAGCCGCGACGACGCGCATTCATCAACAGTTGCCTTACATTCCATTATGGTATGAAGGGCAATCCGCGGCTATGCGTAAAGAGGTCCAACATTATTTACCAAAACCTGATGGTAATTGGGATGATTTAGTTACAATTAAGTTAAAGGGAACAAGGCCATAGAGGTAAGGAGTAAAAATGGACAAAATTTTATCAAATAATAATTTACAAGATGAATCAACTATATACGCGATGGTGTCGTCAATTAAACAGGATGAATTGTATGATTGGATGGTAACAGCTCAAGTTGCTTCACATTTATTTAGTTTAAGCGAGGATGAGTGTAGTGTTGTAATCAATCAATTTAGATTCCACGAAAAACAAAAGGACAAGCAAGAAATACAAGAAAAGCAGGATGAGATTGCAACGCCAGATTTGCAAGGTTTTCTGAAAGAGGTATTCACATTTCCGCCTATTGATAAAGAGCATCTGAATTGTGAGCCATGCATGCGTGAGGAGAATGAAGAGCTAATACATGTTGCATTTGGCATTATTAGTCCTCTTAGCAGGCTGAAATGGTTGGGTTCTGGGTTCGTTGTGGAAGGAAAATTTGTTGGCGAAGGCAAGGATGCCATTGTCCATGCTGTGAAAGGGAATAGTGATTGGGTCATTAAGGAGCTTAAGTTCGGAGGGGAAGAGCGCGCCAAAATGTTAACGTTTTATACTAACAAGCTCGCTGATGATGTCAGGCTTATGGTGCCGGAATTGACACACTTAGATGGAGGTCGTTCGTTACAGAAGTTTGTAAATGGAAGTCCAACAGCTAGTATTGATTGGGCAATGCATCAATTGGCAACACAGAAAGAAGCTATTAAGTTGGCGGAAATTGCGAAGCAAGTATTAGGGGTTCGACCAGGGGAGACCTATCTTAAACATGGTGCATATAAAGTAGGTGTTGATCCTAGCTTTAAGAATTTTCTTTTTAATAGCGAAGGGAAGTTAGAAGGTTGGATTGATCCATTGTATTCCATTAGCCGTTAATTTTATTACATGCATATTATAATTTCTATTAAACAACAAATGCTTAGAATTTCCGATGGTGAAAATAAGCTAATAGCGCAGTATCCGATTTCGACCGCAGCTAACGGCGTTGGCTGTGAGAAAGATAGCGGTTGCACGCCATTGGGAAAGCATATTATTCGCGCTAAAATTGGTGAAGGGGCTGCGCATAATGCGGTGTTTGTTGGTCGGCGCTGGACAGGTGAGATTTGCACACCTGAATTGATGGAAAAATTTCCTGTTAGGGATTGGATACTCACACGTATCTTATGGTTAAGTGGCCAAGAAGTGGGTAAAAACCGATTAGGTCATGTGGATACCATGCAACGCTATATTTATATTCACGGCACACCAGATTCGATAGAGATGGGTAAAGTAGGGTCGCATGGTTGTGTTCGCATGCGCAATGTGGATGTGGTGGCGTTATTTGAGATGGTGCAAGCGGGTACACCTGTGCTAATTAGCAATGATTAGTAAGTTGCTGGGGTTTGTCACTGTTATTTTTGGCGTGTTAGCCCTTACCTTTTTACTTATCCATCTTGTGCCAGGTGACCCCGTAGAGGTAATGCTGGGTGAATCGGCCAGTACGGCAGATCGCGATGCACTTCGCGCGCAGCTAGGCTTAAATCAACCATTGTTAACTCAATTTGGCACTTATCTTAATAAGTTAGCACATGGTGATTTAGGGGAATCCATTCATACTAAAGAATCCATCACAAGTTTACTTAAAAACCGTTATCCTGCTACTTTAAAATTAGCTTTGTTATCACTCATAATAGGTTTGGTCGTTGGTGTGCCCTTAGGTATTTATGCAGCGTTAAAAGCAGGTCAATGGCAAGATTTTGTTGTGACTGTGATGAGTGTGCGCTTTGCTGCTATGCCGGCATTTTGGTTAGGCCCTATGCTCATGTTGTTCTTTGCCGTGTGGTTAGGCTGGCTCCCTGTAAGCGGTATGGATTCGCCATTAGCCATTGTGCTGCCTGCATTAACATTAGGTTTAGGTTTAAGCGCCATTCTTACGCGTATGACACGTACCAGCCTTGTCGGCGTGCTCAATGATGATTTTGTGCGTACAGCGCGGGCAAAAGGCTTAAGTGAGCGAGTGGTGATTGGTCGCCATGCATTACGTGCTGCTTTACTGCCTATTATTACCATCGTCGGTTTGCAAATGGGTAGTTTGTTGGCGGGCACTGTCATTACTGAAACTATTTTTAGCTGGGATGGTATTGGTCGCTTGTTGGTGGAAAGCATCGAAAAACGTGATTACCCTGTGACACAAGCATGCGTGTTGGTCATTGCTTTGAGTTATGTGCTGGTAAATTTAGCAACAGATATTATCTATGGCTTGGTTGACCCGCGAACAAGGCAAGCCAATTGAACGCATTGCTTAGAAAGTTACCACTCGCTTTATTGCTGTTTTGGCTTTGTGTCGTTTTTCTTGGTCGCATGTTAGGCATGCATGGCAATGACATCGATTTAAATGCCATTTTAAGTACACCTAATTTCACGCATTGGTTTGGTACGGATGATTTAGGGCGAAGTATTTTGGCACGGACTTTACTCGGAGCAGAAGTTTCGTTTTTAGTGGCGATTGTGGTGACAGTTATTACCATGGTGATTGGCGTAGCTGTCGGTTTGTTTGCTGGGTTTTATGGTGGCGTTGTTGATAAAGTGCTGATGAAAATTACCGATGTCTTTTTAGCGTTTCCTGGCATTTTGTTGGCCATTGCTTTTGCCGCAGTATTAGGGCCTGGCATCAATAACTTAATATTGGCTTTATCCTTAACTGGCTGGGTGAGTTATGCACGACTCACGCGCGGACAAACCATGACTTTGCGTAATCGCCAATATGTCCAGGCATCCATATCGTTAGGTGCAAGTGTGCCTAGATTGCTGGTGAAACACATTTTTCCACTACTAAGCTCTGTGTTGGTGGTCGAGGCTACTTATAGTTTGGCGAGCATTATGATCGCTGAAGCCAGTTTGTCTTTTCTCGGCCTAGGCATACAAGCACCTAGTGCTTCTTGGGGTGCTATGTTGCGAGATGCTGTGCGCTATATGTTAATCGCACCACATTACGTCATGATAGTGGGTGCCAGCTTAATGAGTTTGATTTTGGCGATTAATTTATTAGGTGATCAATTACATGATAAATTAGACGTTAAATCTTCTATAGATTCAAACTGACTGTGTTATCGTGCCGCATTCTGCTTGTTGCCTAACCAGTTTCAACTAATCAACAAAGCATGATTGCAGCACATACATAATATGTATTCACTTACCTATTGGAAACCTTTTGACACAATCAAACAGCATTACTTGGCAAGAAAAAAATAAAGCAAAAAACGCAGATTGGCAATCCACGGTTAATAACCACGCACCCAAAAAAATAATGGTGATTAACGATACGATTAAAGCAGATGCCGCCTATAAATTAGTGTGTGAAGGTACCGCTTTGTTGTGGCGCGGAGATTTTCAAAATGCCAAGCATTTATCACAGGCGATATCGCGCCGTATTGATAACCGAAGTACAAAACCTAAAGCGCAGAATAAACTTAATAAACAATTAAAAAGTAAAGAGCCAGTAGACCCAAAAGCGCAATTTCACTTACATCGTAAAAGCCAAATAGAGCGTGCACGGACCATGGGTATGTTGTTGGTAGAGTTGTCCGGTGATTACGTATTGCCGTACGATAGAGCGCCTGATGTACAGGCCGCGTGTGAGCATGCTTACGGCAAAACAAAGCGTAAAGATAATATTGTTCTCTCGCTACGTGAACTGCTTGGGGTTATAGGCGCTTATGAGTGGCATAAAAAAGGGGTAGAGATTCCGCAGTTAGCCGCGACGATAACACCAGCCTACGGCGTGTATTCACCTGTGCGGGGTGAATATATTGATTTAGTGAATGAGGCGGCGCTTAATAATGTGAATATTGCATTTGATATTGGTACGGGTACAGGCGTGTTAGCTGCCATACTGGCTAGACGTGGTGTTAAAAAAATTATTGCTACAGAGCTAGAGCCACGTGCTATCGCTTGCGCAAAACTCAATATAAAAAAACTTGGCTTTGCCAATCAAGTTGAGATTGTTCAAGCAGATTTATTTCCATCTACTGATGCTGGCCTCGCTGATTTAATCGTATGTAATCCGCCATGGTTGCCTGCTAAAGCCAATTCAACAATAGAGCAAGCGATTTATGACCCAGAAAGCAAAATGTTAAAAGGCTTTTTAAATGGCCTTAAAAGTCACTTAGCCTTGAATGGCGAAGGCTGGTTAATACTTTCAGACTTCGCTGAACATCTAGGCTTACGTAGTCGCGAGGATTTATCTGCATGGATAGAGGCAGCAGGTTTAGTGGTGAAAGAGAAGATTGATATCAAACCTAAGCATGGTAAAGCCAATGATGCAGCGGATCCGTTATATATAGCAAGGTTAAAAGAAATCACTTCGCTTTATCGTTTGCAGGTGGTTTAGAATAGCAATAAATATAATAGAAGGTTGATATGTCTTTAGGTCCTGTCATGTTAGATGTCGTTGGCACAGAACTCACTGCCGATGACATTAAGCGTTTACAGCATCCACTAGTGGGTGGCGTGATTTTATTTGCGCGCAATTTTGAACATTGCGCACAATTAAAGGCGTTAACAGCAAGCATACATAAAGTACGGCAACCGCCGTTATTGATAGCAGTCGATCATGAAGGTGGGCGTGTACAGCGCTTTAGAGAAGGTTTTACAAAAATCCCACCCATGCGTGAGTTTGGTAAGATTTGGGATGATGATCGCAAAAAAGCAAAAGAGCTTGCAACAGAAGCAGGTTGGATTTTAGCTGCTGAGTTACGTGCACATGGCATTGATTTTAGTTTTACGCCAATTTTAGATATGGATTATGGCGATAGCTTAGTGATTGGCGACCGTGCTTTTCACTTAGACCCGCGTGCCATTAATGAGCTGGCATTTAGCGTCATGCAAGGGCTTAAAAAAGGCGGTATGGCAGCAGTCGGCAAGCATTTTCCTGGACATGGTTTTGTTACAGCAGATTCGCATGTGAGTATTCCTGTTGATGGGCGCGAATTTGACCAAATTGCGCAAAATGATATGCAACCTTTTAGGCAAATGATCGATGAGGGCTTACCGGCTATTATGCCTGCACACGTGATTTACCCAAAAGTGGATGATAAACCGGCTGGTTTTTCACAAAAATGGTTACAAAAAATATTACGTGAGCGTTTGGGCTTTAATGGGGCAATTTTTAGCGATGATCTAAGCATGGAAGGTGCAACAGTGGGCGGCGATGTTACGACCCGTAGTTTGGCAGCCCTTAATGCAGGTTGCGATATGATTTTATTATGTAATCGGCCTGATTTAGCAGATGAATTACTTGAAAATTTGGAGTGGGAAATGCCAGCGCAAAGCATGACAAGGCTGGCGCGCATGCATGGCCACCATCACCCGCAAAATTTAATACAACTGCGTAAAGCAGGTGAATTTGTCGATGCAGTAAAACGTGTGGCGACGATAGGACGGGTAGAAGGTGATTTATTTGCTTAAATTTCTGTTTTTAACGCAAATTTAACAATTTGTTACTTGAAACTTTTATGGATTGTCGCTATCTTACTAACAATACCATTTGGTAACTTTTAATGAGGGGACTTTAATGTCAGATAATATGCAAGTTTTAGGTCGTGAGGCCAGTGTTTCAACCGCAACCAATAAAGTGTTGCGTAACACTTATGCATTACTAGGTTTAACCATGATACCAACAGTCATCGGCGCGATGATCGGTATTAATATGAATTTCGCATGGATGGCGACGACAAGCCCAATATTTCTATTTATTGGTATTTTAGCAGCGGTTTATGGCATGTCATATTTAGTGGTTAAAAACAGTAATAACGCAGCAGGCGTATGGTTGCTATTTGCGTTTACATTTATTATGGGTTTGATTTTAGGCCCAATTTTGCAGTATGCGCTACATTTTAGTAACGGTGCGCAGTTAATTGGCTTGGCAGCAGGCGGTACAGCAGCCTCTTTCTTAACATTAGCGGCTATTGGTTCTAATACTAAGCGTGATTTCAGCTTCATGGGTAAGTTTTTAACCATTGGTTTTGTGTTGGTGGTTTTAGCTATTTTGGCTAACTTCTTCTTCCAAGTACCCGCACTTTCACTAACTATTTCTTCGGTGATTGTATTGTTAATGGCTGGTTTTATCTTGTATGAGATTAACCAAATTGTACGTGGTGGCCAAACAAATTATGTGGTTGCAACATTGAGTATTTATATTAGCTTACATAATATGTTTACTAGTTTGTTACATTTGCTTATGGCCTTTATGGGTGGTGACGATTAACTAGTCACATTATTAAAAACCTGCTTCGGCAGGTTTTTTATTGTCATAAGAACGTAATTATTTTTGCCTGCGCTGTTTGAAAAAAGTGCTGAGTATGGCGCCACATTCTTTTGCCAGAACGTCACCAATAACCTCTGTGTGATGATTGAGTTTGGTTTCTGCCATTAAGTTGACTACACTGCCACAAGCGCCCGTTTTAGGGTCGCTAGCACCAAAGACTAGACGTGACAAACGTGCATGTTGTATAAGCCCTGTACACATAGCACAGGGCTCAAGCGTTACGTATAAGGTGCAACCAATTAAGCGGTAGTTGCTTAATGTTTTTGCCGCTTCACGTATGGCTAACATCTCAGCATGCGCACTAGGGTCACTTAAGCTGATTGGTGTGTTACAGCCACGGCCAATGACATTGTCATCTTTTACGATGATTGCGCCTACTGGCACTTCGCCATTTGAGGCTGCTTGATGTGCGAGTGCAATGGCTTGCTGCATGAAGTGGTGGTCAGATGTCATAAAATAGGTTTGTTTTTTATAGATTAATTGCTATTTTTATATTGTTCTATTTTTACATTACCTAGGATAATTAACTAGTGTTATTAAAATATCAGGAGCGCAGAAAATGAAAAGAATATTAGCTTTATGCTTGATGTTGCTTAGCAGTCAAGTTATTGCAGAAGTCGAAATGTATAAGATTGATAATACACATAGCTTTGCTAATTGGAGTATACGGCATGTTGCTTCTAAAACTTCTGGCACATTTAGTGATGTGACTGGTAAGTTGATTATAGATAGAAAAGATCTAACGAAATCAAGGATTGAAGTAAAAATTAATGTGTTTAGTGTCAATAGTAGTCATGCAAAACGAGACGCACATATCAAGGAAGAGAAGTATCTTGATGTTGCTCAATATAGTGAAATGACTTTTGTGAGCACTAAAGTCGAGGCCAGCGGTGCAACAGAAGGTGTGGTGACAGGGCGATTTGCCATGCATGGCGTGACGAAAGAAATTTTCTTCCCGTTTAAAGTGTTGGGTTATGGTAAAGATCCATTTGGTGGCTATCGTACAGGTTTAGAGGCACATACCATTATAAAGGCCAGCGATTATGGGTTTGGATGGGCGAAAAAAGAAGGTGCTTCTGTTGGTGATGATATTGAAATCACGTTGCTCATAGAGGGGGTGCGGTATTATGCAGACCACACACCGCTTGGAAACTAGGCTACCTGATAAGGTAATGTGCTTAGCTAAGGTGTTTTTAAAATAAGTTTGAAAAGGTTATACTAGCTATCCATTCTTGAAAGTATAAAACAATGCAAAAGCCAGCGATTACCCAAGCAGAAATTAATGAAATCATTGCTAATCGCTGGAGCCCAAGAGCTTATGATGCGAGTAAAACAGTAACACAAGAACGAATTATTAGCTTGCTAGAAGCGGCTCGTTGGGCGCCGTCTTGTTTTGGTGATGAGCCTTGGCGTTTTATTGTATGGGATAAAAATCAGAATGCAGACGCATGGGAAAAGGCGCTTGATTGTATTGTGCCAGGCAATCAAGCATGGGCTAAAAATGCACCTGTGCTTATTTTAGTGTGTGCAGATACACAATTTAGTCATAATCAAAAACCTAATCGCTGGGGGGCTTACGACACAGGCGCAGCGGCAGTAAGCTTGTGCTTGCAGGCGACCAGCATGGGTTTGGTTACCCATCAGATGGGTGGTTTTGATGGTGATAAAGCACGTACGGCATTTGGTGTGCCAGCGCAGTATCAGATGATGTCGATGCTTGCAGTGGGTTATGCTAACGATGTGAATAATTTGACAGATGAATTGAAGCAGCGGGAGTTGGCCGCGAGAAAACGTCGACCACTTGGGGAGCTTTTTTTTGATGGTGGTTGGAATCAGCCTATCATCTGATAAAATGACGCTCTAATTGATTTTTAACAGGACTTATCATGGCAGTTGCAACCCTTACTAAAGCAAATTTTAAAGAGACGATTGAAAAAAATAATTTTGTGGTTGTTGATTTTTGGGCGCCGTGGTGTGATCCATGTGTGGCATTTACGCCTACGTTTGAAGCAGCGGCAGAGAAAAATCCTGATATTTTGTTTGGCATGGTCGATACGGAAAAAGATCCAGAAATCAGTGAATATTTTGAAGTTGAGAAAATTCCTGGTATTTTAGTCATTCGCGAACAAGCAGGTATCCATGCGCAGCAAGGTGAAATTGGTGCAGAAGCTTTAGATGAAATTATTAAGTGGGCGCGTGAGCATGATATGAAAACTGTGCGCCAGTATTACGCAGATGAAAAAGCAAAACAAAATTAAAGCTGGATGTTTCGGCAGAAAAAAAGCCGCTTTTAGCGGCTTTTTTTCTGCCTATTTAATAAAATACTAAAAACCACCTGTGGTCACAAGTCTGAATAAGTAATAAGCACCTACTAGCATCATAATGTACATGGGTAAATTGCCACTCTTTTTTGTTTCGCCTTTGTTAGAAGTGGATATCCAACGATTGAGTAGCCATAGTGCGAAAATAATGACAGGGATCAACATCATGGTTGTTGTTGATTGGAAAAGATAGCCTAGTCCGTTTCCAATCCAGCCGTCGTCTTTAAATAGCTCCAGACCCAGGCCAATAAGACCGAGCAGCATTAGTAGCATCGAGCTAACAGACATGAGGGTTTGTAGTAACGTATCTGCCCGAATGTCAGCGTTCTTAGCGTATTTATTTGGATCCATAAAAAGCTCCTTTAAATAAGGTATTAAATACTATGGTATTAATTTTGCGGTAAGTATTGTGCAGGGTCAATTGATTTGCCTTGTTTGCGGATTTCAAAATGCAATTTAACGGCATTTGTGTCGGAATTACCCATTTCGGCAATTTTTTGGCCAGCTTTGACAGCTTGACCTTCTTTTATCGTTATCTTGCTATTGTGCGCATAAACAGATAAAAATGTTTTGTTATGTTTAATAATCACTAATTTTCCATAGCCACGTAAATCAGAACCTGTATAGATGACTTTTCCTGATGCAGCGGCTTTAATCGTTTGTCCTTTTTTGCCTGCAATGTCGATACCTTTATTTCTCGCTGGATTAAACCTTGAGGTGACTTTTCCTTCTGTCGGCCAAGCCCAGCCCGTATTGCTGGTTGTTACTGGCTTAACGGTTGTTGTGGTTTGTGTCGACTCTATTGTTGGCGTAACCTTATTAGCTACAGTGGGTTTAGTCGTTGGTTTGCTCGTTACGGTTTGGCGATTCAGTGCTTCTAAGCTGTAGGGCTCACGTGTTGCTTTAGGCCCAGTTAATACAGGGGTGACAACAGAAACCACTGCACCGCTATCATTGATATCAATGGGTGTGATTACGACACCGTCTTCGTTCTCTGTATTGCTTGCAGTGGTTTTGGCTGCGGTATTGTTGGTATTTAGGCTAGAAAAATCTAACGTTTGGCCAATATTAATAGGGTATGGGTCTCTAATATTGTTTGCAGCTGCAATATCTTTATAGTAATAACCATGGGCTAGACTAATGCTGTATAAAGTATCACCTTTTTTTACAAGATAAGTATTTGGCCGCCAATCGTTTTTTGTGGCTCCGCTGCTGGGAGGCGTTTGTTTTTTAGTTTGTGGTGATTTATTCACTACGGGGGCTGGTGGGTTGCTTTGGCAGCCCACTAAAAACACAATTATTAATAAAACTAAAAATGGCTTAGTCATTTTGCAACGCCACCCAGTAAAGGTACGAATTTTACTGGTTCTAATTCAGTTTTCTTGTATTCGTTTTTAAGTCGTTCAATGACAAAAAGCGTTTGTTCGCTTGTACCAATAGGGATAACCAAGCGCCCACCGATTGCCAGCTGATCTAATAGTTCTTGTGGGACATGGCTGGCAGCAGCAGTAACGATAATGCCATCAAAAGGCGCATAATCTTCTAACCCTTCGCTACCATCGGCATGGTCTAGTTTCACATTGCTACATTTTAGTGTGCGTAAATGACTTCTTGCTTTCATCACCAAGGGGCGAATACGGTCGACCGATAAAACTTCATTGGCAATACGTGATAAAACAGCTGTCTGATAGCCACAACCAGTACCAATTTCTAGCACCTTATTTAATTGCGCGCCATTGCGTAGCACCTCAGTCATGCGCGCAACGATATAGGGTTGGGAAATGGTCTGGCCAAAGCCGATGGGTAGCGATACGTCCTCATAAGCGCGAATAGACAACGCTTCATCGACAAAAATATGCCTAGGAATTTCACCCATAACAGATAAGGTCAATTCATCTTTAATGCCTTGTTCTCGTAGACGTGACAGCATGCGCTCACGCGTACGTAGTGAGGTCATGCCGATGCCCGATTTTGTACTATTTTTAACTAATGCCATATGTTATTTTAACCAGTCTTTAAGCTGAGGTAACGCTTCATACGCAGTTAAATCGGCCTGAAGTGGGGTGATTGATACAAAGTTGTTAGAAACCGCAAAAAAGTCTGTGCCATCACCACCATCATTAGGTTGTCCTGCAGCACCGACCCAGTAGACAGTATCACCACGTGGTGTTTTTAGATTAATAACGGGGTCAGCCTTGTGGCGTTTACCTAACCGTGTAATTAATTTTCCTTTTAATGCTTTATATGGGATGTCGGGGACATTTACGTTAAGTAGTGTTGAGGCTTCAAGGTTCCTCTCTATGTGTTGCTGAACGAGCTCCACAGCAATTTTTGCTGCGGTTTCAAAGTGGGCAGCATGGTGTTGCGACATTGAAATGGCAATTGAAGGGATATCTAATAAATAACCTTCCATTGCAGCAGCAACTGTGCCGCTATAGATGGTGTCATCCCCCATGTTGGCACCGTTATTAATGCCGGAAATAATAAGGTCAGGCATTTTATCCATCAACCCAGTTAATGCAATATGCACACAGTCTGTCGGTGTGCCATTAACATAAAAAAATCCATTGCTGGCTTTGCTTACTTGCAGCGGCCTGTCTAATGTCAGTGAGTTACTGGCACCACTACGGTTGCCATCTGGCGCCACTACGGTGATGTCAGCAATTTTGGCGATGTGTTCTGCAAGGATGTTGAGCCCAGGTGCAAAATAGCCATCGTCATTAGATAATAATATATGCATAGGTTTCATTATAAATTACATGGCTATAAATTACACGGCGTCTTTGCGTGTAAGCCTTGCATAAAAAATTGCGCAAATAAAGAAAATTAAACTCAATAAAATTTCAAATATTGCTAATAATGAAGATAAGCCGTCATCTGACCAAGCTCTTACAACACCTTCAGTAAAATAAAGCAAGATCAACATGCTTGCCCATTGGTAGGTATAACGTTTACCTTTTAGAATGCCGAATAAGGGTAGTAAAAGGGGTGTTGTTTTTAATATCAGTAGAGAGCCGGAAGGTTTTAGTGGTGCTAGTGTACTTTCCCAGGCTAAGCACAAGCCAATAAGCGCGATCAAGCTAACAGAGGCACCCATACGCAAGTTGATTATTGTGCGCGGCATATTTTAGCCATCGTGACTAGGGCTGCTCTGGCTTCTTGTGTATCACTAATGGCATTCTCAAAATTAAAACGTAACACTTTTTTGGTGTCGGTGCGCACGTCGAAGCCCAAGCTATCAATGCCAATCATTTCTACTGATTGCGTTTGTATTTGGTGATAATGGTGGCAATATGCTTTTAGGTTTTCTACATGATCTTGATTCATATGATTAAGAATCTTAGCTTCTTCAAAAAATATTGGATTGGACGGGATTTTAAAATCACTCCCTTCCAACCATCCCATTTTGCCAAACCCAGCTATGTAACGTGCGTGAGAAATGTAAAGCGTATAGAAAGTAAAATCATGGGTATTAAAATAAGATTCAGCTTGAGGTATATAACGTAGATAACGTGCACGAATCAAAGCATCATCTTGATTGGTTTGCTCTGCTTCTGCCAATAAAGTCAATCGTGCATTTTCTTGTAAATCCGCATCGTTGTTAAATACTATTAACGAAATATTTGAATTTTGAATAATATTTTTTGTGTGTTCAGCTATGCTGCTAATTAAAATAACGGGCATCCCTTGGTGATTTAAAACGTAGGGTGTGACAGAGCCGTATGGGTAGTCTTTAAATTTAGCTGAGTGGGTAGACAGCACACCTTTCTGTGCGCCAAATAAAAATCGTTGCGCTTCTAAAGCTAGGCTCATATTAAACTTTAAGCACTTAATTTAAGTGTAGTTTCTGCTAATCGTTTACCTATAGCAATGCAAAGCTTACGTTCTTCATCAGTAATAGGGTGGTCATCTATTGTGCCACCAATATGGCTTGCGCCGTATGGTGTGCCACCTGATTGCGTGTTAGCAAGATCAGGTTCAGAGTAGGGCAGGCCTAATATCAGCATGCCATGGTGTATCAAGGGCAACATCATGCTGATTAAGGTCGTTTCATTACCACCGTGCAAGCTACCGGTAGATGTGAATACGGTCGCGGGTTTGCCAATTAAAGCGCCATTTAACCACTGCGCGACAGTGCTATCAATAAAATATTTCATGGGGGCAGCCATGTTGCCAAAACGGGTAGGACTGCCAAGCGCTAGGCCAGCACATTCTTCTAGGTCGCTTAGTTCAGCATAAGGGTCACCTTCACTGGGGACTTCAGCCTCGGTTGCTTCACAATTGGTAGAGACTTTTGGCACAGTGCGGATTCGTGCTTTTGCACCGTCAATACTTTCAATGCCACGTGCAATAAGTTGTGCCATTTCGCGTACCGATCCACCTTGAGAGTAATATAAAACGAGAATTTCCAACAGATTAGCCTTGAAACATTAGGACTAGGTATTATAAAGGTGATAGCGATATTTTCCAGTTTGTTTTGCCATATACATCGCTTCGTCAACATGTTTGACTGATAGTCATTCAAGGTGTACTGCTCTGCTCGCTTGTAATAGTAATCTCTACGCTACTGAATAATTTACTACTTTCCTCCGACGCTAAATGTGACTCCTTTGTAACGACCTTGGAAATAGTCAATGTGTTTCCCAGTCATTTTAAAGACTTCGTTATCTAGCTTTTGGTATGCGCCGTTTTTATAAGCATACACTCTACCTAGATTAGTCACTCTTGTTGATCCTGCGCCAATAACTTCTGATTGCTCATAACCAGATAAAAGAATTGTAGCAATTTTTGCACCCGGCATCTTAACTACGTGCCATTTAACGCCTTCATATGAGCTAAGTACTAAAATGATTGGTTTTGTTGACCTTTCGACTTTAACGGTTACATCGCCGTTTTTATGTTTAGCACCTTCATAAACACCTATAGCCTCAATCTGTGTATTCTTTGCTTTGGCAGCTAAAGGTGCTGAAGCTTTTTGTTTCTCTATAAGTTGTAGTTTTTTTAGGCTGGCTTCGGCTGCTAGATTGCTAATGAACTCATTTAGTGCAACAGGGGTTCCGTGAGCCATCTCGTCCAATAGTTCTATTTTTGATTTTTTAATAACTCCAATTGAATTGAGGGAGCCGGTATGAACAAAACGATAACTCGACGCCCGTTCATCCGTAATAGGGGATATTGTATTGTCAGTGATTGAATATAAGAAGAAATGCTCTGACCTTCGACGACTGACATTATCTTTGTTGTAGCCTTTTATTATAATTTCATCTGGATTGTTTGTTGCAACGGCTATTTGCATTCTGAAAGGAGAAATATCGATAGTTTTAGTACGAAAAACATCAACTGGAATTATAGAAAGAGCAGTCCCAACAGAGAATAAATATTTGTCATCTTTAGTTGTTGATGATGTATTGAAGGCGAAAGAGTTTCCACTTTTTAATACTGTTTCAGCAATTAAGTTTATAGCGACATTGTTGTCATTTGTTATTGCTTCAAATTTATATGCATGTCTATCACCAACAATGATGAATTGATTGTTTAAAGTATTTTTGATGGGGAACGCTTGAATGACTCTGCTTTCAATGCCCTTTAATTTGATTTCTTTGCCAGAATAGAAATCAACAATTACTGGGCTATCGCCTGACTGAGGGCAGTAAAATCCAAATCTATTATCAATCCAAGAGAAGTAGGCTCCGGCGTTAGCTGCAAGTGTTGCTATTAAGGCTCCATTTTCTGAGCTTTTTATCTTTATGCCTTCTTGGTTGGCGATGTAAAATAACCTGCCGTTTGGTGAGATGTAATTAGTACCATAAGAGTCTTTATTTTGATCTTCTTTGAAAATGGTTTTATTAGTTGATAAGTCAATAATTTGCAATTGTTTTTTTAGGCTTAATAATACGACGCCAGCATTTTGAGCAAATGATGCGTTTCTAATAAATTCATCACCAAGAATAAAATTGCCAGGTGACGCAGATATTAATCTTAACGGAGCTTGTTCTAAAATTAGACCGACTTTAATGATATCTAACCAGTTTTTTAATGCATAATCAGCATCATTAAAACAGGAAGTGTTTTGTAATGATGATTTTGTTTTTTCTATAGTTTCATACCATACTGGTTGGTACCCATCACTACAGTTTAGTGCGCGTAACTTAAGTTTGTTTTCATATGCACTTGTGAAAGCCAGCTCCTTTTTCTCAGCGATTTTCGTTCGAATATCATTGTTTAGGAATTCAATTTCCTGACTTATCGGAAATGCAGCGTTTATTTTATCCTCTGGAGGTTGAAGCATATATATGCTTATCAAGAAAGCGGAGATGAGGAAAGTAGCTAATAGTATGACTTTTTTCATTATTTTAAACTTTTCTTATTGAACATTTATTGACTTTATAGTTTAAGAGCTTAAATTCGTTTAGCTAATTCTGCTGCCTTACCAATATAAGTTGCAGGCGTCATATCCAGTAAGTTTTGTTTCGCATCTGCTGGGATATCAAGCGTTTTGATAAATGTGTGTAGCGACGATTGGTTAATGCCGCCTTTGCCACGCGTCAGTTCTTTTAGTTGTTCATAAGGGTTTTCAATGCCATAACGACGCATAACGGTCTGTATTGGCTCCGCGAGCACTTCCCAACTGTTATTCAGATCATCAGCAAGTTTTTCAAAGTTAGCTTCAAGTTTATTTAAACCGCGTAAGCATGAGTCGTAACCTAGCAGCGTATAACCAAATGCGACACCCATGTTTCTTAATACGGTTGAGTCGGTTAAATCACGTTGCCAACGTGAAATTGGTAGCTTTTCTGCTAAGTGACGAAGCAGCGCATTGGCTAAACCAAGATTGCCTTCGGAATTTTCAAAATCAATGGGATTTACTTTATGTGGCATGGTAGATGAGCCAATTTCACCTGCTTTTAATTTTTGTTTAAAATAACCGACAGAAATATAAGCCCAGATATCACGATCAAGATCGATAATGATGGTGTTAATGCGCGCAAAGGTATCGAACAACTCAGCCATGTAATCATGCGGTTCAATTTGTATGGTCATTGGGTTATAGCTTAGGCCTAAGCTTTCAACAAATTGCTTGGCAAACGCTTCCCAATCAACATCGGGGTAAGCTGATAAATGCGCATTGAAATTACCAACAGCACCGTTTATTTTTCCTAAAATTTCATTCTGCTGCAATTGTTTTTCTTGACGATGCAAACGGTAGGCAACGTTTGCCATCTCTTTGCCTAGCGTTGTCGGTGAAGCGGTTTGACCATGTGTGCGCGATAGCATGGGCGTGTCTGCTAATTGTGTAGCTAGCTCGTTTAGTCGAGCGATAACATTGGTTAAGAATGGCAGCATGACTGTGTCACGCGCAGTTTTAAGCATCAAAGCATGTGAAAGATTGTTGATGTCTTCAGAGGTGCATGCGAAGTGAATGAACTCACTCGCCCTTTTGATTTCAGGGTTACCATCAAACTTTTCTTTAAGCCAATATTCAAGTGCTTTTACATCATGATTTGTGCGTGCTTCTATTGCTTTAACTTCTGTCGCATGCGTTTCGCTAAATTGCTTGATAGCAAGATCTAATTCTTTTACTGTTTCATTGCTAAAGGTGGATATTTCGGATATTTCTGGCGCAGCAGCCAAGGCTTTCAACCATTCAATCTCAACCCAAGCACGATGCTTAATGAGGGCATATTCACTAAAGTAAGGGCGTAAACTATCTAGTTTTGATTGGTAGCGACCATCGAGAGGAGATAGCGCATTAAGGGTGGTAAGCGACATAGCAGAGCTTTCAAAACAGCAATAAACAATTGGCTATTTTACCTTAATTTTATGTTAGTTTTTTTATCTGTCTATAGGTAAGTTTAATTTTTTTTGTTAGGTCATTTTTGTAGCGTATATTTTGCTGCCTTGTGCGCTAAATTTTCGGCTTTGTAAATTGTGTATACTAGATTGAAAGTTGAAATACTTGGTCATAAATATTTGTAAGTGAACAGCATCTATCTTGACTAAGCGTTAAGATGATTACTAAATAACATTAAGAAAGAGATTGGAATAAAATTGAGTGAATTAAAGCAACGTGCATTGGATTACCATCAATCTCCACCTGGGAAATTGAGCGTAGAATCGTCTAAACCTTGCGCGACGCAAGATGATTTATCTCTTGCTTATACGCCAGGTGTGGCGGCACCAGTGCTAGAGATAAAAGAGGATGCTGAGAATGCTTATAAGTATACAAATAAAGGTAATCTGGTGGCAGTGATAACAGATGGTACTGCAGTGTTAGGGTTAGGTAATACGGGCGCCTTAGCAAGTAAGCCGGTGATGGAGGGTAAGGCTGTTTTATTTAAACGTTTTGCCGGTATAGATGTTTTCGATATAGAGGTGAATGCAACGACACCCGATGAGTTTATTCAAACGGTTGTTAATATTTCCCCTACATTTGGCGGTATTAATTTGGAAGATATAGCTGCGCCACATTGTTTTTATATTGAGGATGAACTTAAAAAACGCTTAGACATTCCGGTTTTTCACGATGATCAACATGGCACGGCTGTTATTGTAGCGGCCGCATTGTTAAATGCACTTGAGTTACAAGATAAAACGTTACCAAGCGCTCAAATTGTATTTTTAGGCGCAGGTGCGGCAGGTTGTTCTTGCGCGAAATTATTAAAACTGATGGGTGCGCAAAACATCACAATGGTCGATAGGAAAGGTGTCCTAGATACGAGCCGTAATAATTTGCATGATAATAATAGAGATTTGGCTGTGTCGCCTTCAAGTATCAAAACCTTGGGTGATGCTATGCAGCAAGCTGATGTTTTTATTGGTGTTTCAGCAAAAGATGCGTTGGATGCTAATTTAATAAAAAGTATGGCAAAAAAACCAATTATTTTTGCTTTAGCTAATCCAGATCCAGAAGTGCTACCGAGTGTTGCGCATGCTATCCGAGACGATATCATTATGGCGACAGGCCGTAGCGATTTTCCTAACCAAGTTAATAATGCGCTTTGCTTTCCTTATTTATTTCGCGGCGCACTAGATGCAAAGGCAAAAAAAATAACAGAAGAGATGAAAGTGGCTGCAGCGAAAGCATTGAGTAAGCTCGCGCGGGAACCAGTACCGCAAGTCGTTTTAGATGCTTATAATTTAGAGACTTTGGTGTTTGGTAAAGATTATATTATTCCTAAACCATTCGACCCTAGGTTATTAGAAAAAGTATCAACGGCCGTTAGGGAAGCCGCTAATAGTGAGTAAGGTTACAAAAGATAACAGGCCCAAAAACCTTAATCTACTCACCATTCGTTTGCCTATCAATGCAATAGTGTCCATCCTTCATCGTGTCAGCGGTATGGTTTTGTTTTTAATGTTGCCTTTCCTTTTGCTTACGTTCAAGGTTTCATTAACAAGTGAAGAGAGTTACTTAATTTTATTAAACGTGCTAGACCATTGGTTAATAAAACTTGTGATTATCGGCATTGCTTGGGCATTTTTTCATCATTTCTTTGCCGGCTTAAGACACTTAGCGCAGGATGCACATTGGATGCACGATTTGCAACAGGCCCGCACTTCTAGTCGCCTGCTATTTGGTTTAGTCGCACTTTCCGTATTGTTTTTCACAATGGTAATTTGGTGATTGTTTGATGTTAATTGAGTTGCTAACAGAAAAGTACCCAGGTATGCGTTTTTGGCTTACACAAAGACTCACAGCTGTTTTGATGGTGGTTTATATAGTGGTTTTTGTTTTGTGTTTTATCATTAAGCAGCCATTTAATTATCAAGCTTGGCTGACGTTTAATTCACCTTGGTGGTGGCGTATTTTGACTGGGTTGTTTTTCTTTAGTTTGTGTTTACATGCTTGGATAGGTGTGCGTGATGTGTTTAGAGATTATGTCTTCAATCAAACGCTACGGGGTTATTTACAAACATTAGTTGAGTTGATGTTGTTGGCATATCTTATTTGGCTTGGTTTTATTTTGTGGGGAATATAAATGGCATTAGAAAAGCATCAGTTTGATGCAGTCATTATTGGCGGTGGTGGTGCTGGCTTGCGTGCAGCATTGCAGTTAGCAGAGTCCGGAACACAAGTGGCTGTATTGTCAAAAGTATTTCCTACACGCTCACATACTGTGGCAGCTCAAGGTGGTATTGCAGCAGCACTTGGTAATGTGGCAGAAGATAAATGGATTTGGCATATGTATGACACCATCAAAGGTTCAGATTTCTTGGGTGACCAAGATGCCATTGAATTTATGTGCAAAAATGCCGCTAAAGCCATTATTGAATTAGAGCATTTTGGCATGCCATTTGACCGTTTAGACAATGGTACAATTTTTCAGCGCCCATTTGGTGGTATGACACAAAATTTCGGTGAATCAGAAATTTCTCGTACTTGTGCAGTGGCTGATAGAACAGGCCATGCCATGTTGCATACGCTCTACCAGCGCAATGTTCGCGCTAATACGAACTTTTTTGTGGAGTGGTACGCGTTAGATTTAATTAGAGATTCGGATGGCGATGTGCTCGGTGTGATTGCGCTTGAAATTGAATCAGGTGAGATACATATCTTTCAAGCAAAAACCACTTTACTAGCCACAGGCGGAGCAGGGCGTATTTTCCAGGCAAGCACCAATGCCTATGCGAATACTGGCGATGGCTTGGGCATGGCAGCACGTGCAGGCATCCCTTTACAAGACATGGAGTTCTGGCAATTCCACCCAACGGGCGTTTTGCATGCAGGTGTGTTGGTGACAGAAGGTGTGCGTGGCGAAGGCGGTTATCTCGTTAATTCTGAAGGTGAGCGCTTTATGGAGCGTTATGCACCTCATGCTAAAGATTTAGCAAGTCGTGATGTAGTCTCACGCGCTTCAGCAACAGAAATTAAAGAAGGTCGTGGTGTGGGAAAAGGTAAAGACGCCGTTTACTTAAAATTAGACCATTTAGGCGCAGATGTGATAGACCAGCGTTTGCCAGGTATACGTGAAATTGCAAAAACATTTGCTAATGTTGATCCGGTCAAAGATCCAATACCGGTGGTACCAACTGCGCATTACATGATGGGTGGCCTACCAACCAATATTAATGGTCAAGTTGTCGTGCATGATGGAAAGGATGAAAAAGTAGTCAGTGGACTTTATGCAGTGGGTGAGTGTGCCTGTGTGTCTGTTCATGGTGCTAATCGCTTAGGATCAAACTCACTATTAGATTTAGTGGTTTTTGGTAAGCAAGCAGGTAACCATATTGCTGAGTTTGCGAAAGCCAGTAAAACACATAAACCCCTACCCAATAACGTAGAAGACAAAGTATTGCAAAGACTAGCTCGCTTTAATAGAGCTGAAGGCGAGAATTTAATGCAAACACGTTTGGATATGCGTAAGACAATGCAAACCAATTGCGGCGTGTTTCGTTTCCCAGATCTATTATCGAATGGTGTTGCTGAAATTGATGCAGTTGCTGAACGCGTTGCTAATGTTGTGATTAAGGATAAGAGTAAAGTATTTAATACTGCGCTGGTGGAAGCTTTAGAGTTAGATAATATGATAGAAGTCGCAGTGGCCACCATGCATGCGGCACATAATCGTACAGAAAGCCGCGGTGCACATGCTCGAGAAGATTTTGAAGAGCGAGATGATAAAAACTGGCTGACACATTCACTTTACTATAAGCAAGATCAAAAGCTTACCTATAAACCAGTCCGCTTAAAACCGCTTACCGTAGCATCATTTGAACCCAAAGCTAGGGTTTATTGAAAGCGCTTACTAATATGAAACTTTCTATTTATAGATTTAACCCTGATGTAGATAAAAAGCCTTATATGCAGGACTATGAAATAGAACTGCAAGAGGGCGACCATATGCTTTTGGATGCGCTGCTTCGAGTGAAGCATCAGGATGACAGTTTAAGCTTGCGTAAATCTTGTCGTGAAGGTGTCTGTGGTAGTGATGCCATGAATATCAATGGACAAAACGGCTTGGCGTGTATCACTAGCATTGCTGATTTGGATCAGCCAGTTGTGATTAGGCCGCTGCCGGGCTTGCCTGTTATTCGTGATTTAATTGTCGATATGACACAGTTTTATGAGCATTACAATTCGGTAAAGCCGTATTTGCAAAATAATGAGCCACCTCCGGAGACTGAGCGTTTACAAAGTCCAGAAGATAGAGCTAAGTTAGATGGTTTGTATGAATGTATTTTATGTGGCGCATGCACAACGTCTTGCCCTAGTTTTTGGTGGAACCCTGATAAGTTTGTTGGGCCAGCAGGCTTATTGCAAGCGTACCGATTTATAGTGGATTCACGTGATCACGCCGAGGTAGAACGTTTAGAAAACTTGGAAGATCCTTATCGGCTATATCGTTGCCATAATATTATGAATTGTGTTGAAGTTTGTCCTAAAAAATTGAATCCAAATGCAGCGATAGTGGCTATTAAAGATTTAAAAATAGCACGAGCTAGAAAGAAAAAAGCCATTAAAAAAACAATCGATATTAAGGCAGTATAAGTGTTAAATACAGAGGATATTAAACTTGCAGAGCAGCGACGCTTAGCTTGGCGTTGTAAGCGTGGCATGCTAGAACTCGATATTGTTTTAGCACGTTTTATCGAGGGGGGGTTTGATGAAATGACAGCGGATGACTTGCAAGCTTTTGATGCGCTGTTAGGTTTTCCTGATAGGGAATTCTGGCGATTGATACAAACGCCAAGTGCACATAGTGATGTAAATATGCAACGTATCTTGAATAAGATAAAAGTCACAAGCAATCCACTTTAAGTGTTGCGCTTGATTGGGTCTTGCCGTAGGTGAAAATGCACGAGAACATCACCAAAAATGGTAAAATCTGCCATCAAGACGTGATGTCTAGCTGTCGCCGTCACTAATGTCCTGTCACTAAAAGGTTCAAAATAAAAGTTCAAGATGCGCATAATTAAACAAGAAGATTTTATTCAAAGCATTGCAGATGCCTTGCAATATATCTCTTACTATCATCCAGAAGATTATATTCAGGCGTTAGCGGATGCGTATGCGCGTGAAGAATCTGTGGCAGCGAAAGATGCTATCGCGCAGATATTAACGAACTCACGCATGTGTGCCGAAGGTAAACGGCCAATTTGCCAAGATACTGGCATTGTGGTGGCTTTTGTAAAAATTGGAATGGATGTTCGTTTTGAAGGCGATTTATCGCTCGAGGCATTAGTGAATGAGGGTGTTCATCGTGCTTATTTGTTGCCAGATAATAAATTGCGCGCATCAATTGTGTTAGATCCAGCAGGTTCTCGTAAAAATACCAAAGATAATACGCCAGCAGTCACGCATGTAGAGCTTGTGCCTGGTGATGTGTTAGAAGTCAACATTGCCGCCAAAGGTGGTGGTAGCGAGAATAAAGCCAAATTAGCCATGTTGAATCCTAATGACAGTATTGTTGATTGGGTGTTAGAGACAGTGCCAACAATGGGCGCTGGCTGGTGTCCGCCAGGTATGTTGGGGATAGGCGTGGGTGGCAGTGCAGAAAAAGCTATGTTGCTTGCTAAAAAATCGTTAATGCAAACCATTGATATGTACGAGCTAAAAGCGCGCGGCCCACAAAATAAATTAGAAGAATTACGCTTAGAAATTTATGAAAAAGTAAATGCTTTAGGTATAGGTGCGCAGGGTTTAGGTGGGTTAACAACAGTGCTTGATGTTAAAATACTGGATTACCCAACACATGCAGCAAGCTTGCCAGTGGCGATTATTCCAAACTGTGCTGCCACACGTCATATACATTTTTCTTTGGATGGTAGCGGTCCTGCTGAGTTGACGCCACCTAGTTTAGATAAATGGCCAGATGTGCATTGGCAGGCTAGCCCAAAAGCGAAACGTGTAGATTTAAATAACCTTAGTAAAAGTGATATAGCACAGTGGCAGCCGGGGGAAAATTTATTGCTTAGTGGTAGCATGCTGACAGGGCGTGATTCGGTGCATAAGCGTATTGCCAATATGCTGGCAAAAGGTGAAACATTGCCAGTCGATTTTACTAATCGCTTTATTTACTATGTTGGTCCTGTTGATGCAGTGCGTGATGAAGTGGTTGGCCCAGCTGGCCCAACAACTGCGACGAGAATGGATGCGTACACTGAGTTGATGCTTGGTCAAACAGGTTTAATTGGCATGGTCGGTAAAGCAGAGCGTGGTGAGACAGCGACTAAGGTGATTGCCAAACATCAAGCTGTGTATTTAACGGCAGTGGGCGGCGCCGCTTATTTAGTGTCTAAGGCGATTAAAAAATCACGTGTGGTTGCATTTGAAGATTTAGGCATGGAAGCGATTTATGAATTTGATGTGGTTGATATGCCAGTAACGGTTGCTGTCAGCGCACAGGGCGAGTCGATACATGTGAGTGGCCCAGCGTTATGGAAAGAAAAAATAGCGCAAAAAACGATAGCAATTAAAAGTATTGATTAAGGCAATTTAATCCAAATTAGGCTGTATGCTAAGTTACAGTTTTTTAGCACTAAATACAGTATTCTCAGTCATAATAATGACTTGAAGAGGGGTGAATAGATGAAAATGCTGCTGCAAGGAACATTAATCGCTTGTTTGATGACGATTGCAATGATGGCAAACGCCACAGAAATACTTGATTATTTAACTGATAAAGATGGCAAATATGTAGGGCCTAGTGTCGCCGATAATATTGCCAAGATGGACACTGATAATAATGGTTTTGCCGATGTATATGAAGTGCGTGCTTTTTTAGAGAAAAAGCATGGCGTAGATTATCAAAAAGATGTGCTAGATAGATGGTTTGTTGCGGCGAGCGGTCAAAGCTGTGGCACTTCGTTCGCAAAAGAACTTTCAGAAAATTAACCTCGCATTACCTATTTAAAAGTAAGGAAAAGAAATAGTACCGATGATTAAAGATTACCAAATACATGTTCAAGAGCGCGCAGCGCAAAACTTACCACCATTACCGCTTAATGCAGAGCAAGTTGCAAGTGTGGTTGATTTGCTTAAAACCCCGCCAGCAGGCGAGGAAGAATTGATGCTCGATTTACTTGAAAATCGCACACCAGCTGGTGTCGATCAAGCCGCATATGTAAAAGCTGCTTTTTTAGCGGATATTGCTAAAGGTGATGCTATTTCACCACTTATTTCACCAGAAAAAGCGGTGCAAATTTTAGGGACGATGTTAGGTGGCTACAATGTGCAAGCATTGGTTGAGCTACTTGACTCTTCATTGGCAAGTCATGTCGTCAGTGCGCTTGAAAATACGATTTTGATGTTTGATGCTTTTTACGATGTAGAAGCTAAAATGAAAGCAGGCAATACGCATGCTAAAACGCTTATCGAATCATGGGCTAACGCAGAATGGTTTACGAATAAGCCAGCATTAGAGGCGGCCGTTAAATTAACAGTATTTAAAGTTGATGGTGAGACTAATACCGATGATTTAAGCCCTGCGCAAGTGGCTTGGAGTCGTCCTGATATTCCTTTGCATGCCAATGAATTCTTGGTCAATACAATACCGAATGCCTTAAAAGATATTGCGACCCTAAAACAAAAAGGTTGGCCATTGGCCTATGTGGGCGATATTGTGGGTACAGGCTCATCACGTAAATCAGCGATTAACTCAGTGCAGTGGCACATGGGTAATGATATTCCTAATATCCCTAATAAGCGTACAGCTGGCGTGGTGTTAGGTGCCAAAATTGCTCCTATTTTCTTTAATACTGCAGAAGATTCTGGTGCGCTTCCTATTGAGTGCGATGTCTCTAACATGCAAACGGGTGATGTCATTACCATTAAGCCGTTTGAAGGAACTGTACTTAACGAAGCAGGGGATGTGATCTCTACTTTTAAGCTCAACCCAGTGACCATGCCAGATGAAGTGCGTGCCGGCGGCCGCATACCACTGATTATTGGTCGTGGCTTAACGGCCAAGGCACGTAAGGCACTTGGCTTAGTAGCAACGGATGCCTTTATTAAAGCCGTACCCGCAGCGATTAGTAAAAAAGGCTATACACTAGCGCAAAAAATGGTAGGTAAAGCTTGTGGTTTAGCAGAAGGTTTGGGCGTACGTGCAGGTACCTATTGTGAGCCTAAAACGACAACGGTTGGTTCGCAAGATACAACAGGTGGCATGACACGAGATGAGCTGAAAGAGTTGGCCTGTTTAGGTTTTGGTAGTGATTTAGTTATGCAGAGTTTTTGCCATACTGCAGCTTACCCTAAGCCAGTTGATATTGATTTACAGCACACATTGCCAGAATTTATTTCTAGCCGTGGTGGTGTAACGCTAAGACCCGGTGATGGCATTATTCACTCTTGGCTTAACCGCATGATTTTGCCAGATACGGTTGGTACGGGTGGTGATTCACACACTCGTTTTCCTATCGGTATTTCTTTCCCAGCAGGTTCTGGTTTAGTGGCTTTTGCCGCCGCTACCGGTGCAATGCCACTTGATATGCCAGAGTCGGTTTTAGTCCGTTTTAAAGGTGAAATGCAGCCTGGCATTACCTTGCGTGATTTAGTCAATGCCATTCCTTATGCGGCGATTCAAGAAGGTACGCTGACAGTTGGTAAGCAAGGTAAGAAAAATGTATTTAACGGACGTATTTTAGAAATTGAAGGTTTGCCAGATTTAAAAGTAGAGCAAGCATTTGAGCTTTCAGATGCTTCAGCAGAGCGTTCAGCTAACGGCTGTACCGTTCATTTGGGTGAAGCATCAGTGACTGAGTTTTTAAATTCAAATATTGTACTCATGCAAAATATGATCGAAAACGGTTACGAAGATGCACGCACCTTGCAACGCCGTATTGAAAACATGCAAGCATGGTTAGCGAAGCCAGCATTACTTAAAGCGGATGCCGATGCCGAGTATGCGCATGTGATTGAAATTGATTTAAATGAAATTAAAGAGCCGCTAGTGGCATGCCCTAATGACCCAGATGACATCAAAACATTATCTGCAGTGCACGGTGACAAAGTTGATGAAGTGTTTATTGGTAGCTGTATGACCAATATCGGCCATTACCGCGCTGCTGCTAAAGTCTTGGAAGGTGCAAGTAACATCCCAACACGTTTATGGGTGGCACCTCCAACGCGGATGGATGAAGCGCAGCTACGCGATGAAGGTGTTTATGCTACTTTTGGTGTAGTGGGTGCACGTACAGAAGTGCCAGGTTGTTCGCTGTGTATGGGTAACCAAGCGCGTGTGGCTGATAAGGCAACAGTGTTTAGTACCAGTACCCGTAATTTTGATAACCGTATGGGTAAAGATGCACGTGTTTATTTAGGTTCTGCGGAGCTTGCAGCCGTGTGTGCTAAATTAGGCCGTATGCCGACACACGCTGAGTATTTAGAGACTATCGGTAATAAATTGGCAGATACGACAGAGATTTACAAATACTTAAACTTTCATCAAATGACACAATATGAAGCTGCTTTAGAAAGCTTAAGTAGTGGTAAAAAAGTCATTCCTATTTTAGAGCGTGTGTAATTTGATGGGCTGTACGGTGCATGCAGGATAATCAGCCTAAAAGCTTGTTTGGGCAATTTAATTGGAAAGATTGGCGGCATATGCTGCCAATTTTAATATTAATTGCGCTATTGATTTATATCGCCACTTTATACAAGGTCGATGTTAAGGTCATTGC
>VAPK011120718.1_pt1 | contig 28030 bp, 29 predicted proteins | sample 3395031 | NCBI WGS metagenome assembly VAPK01 (sample SAMN08290443, study PRJNA428436) | hydrothermal vent metagenome | isolation source: Deep-sea hydrothermal vent chimney 1 | place: Pacific Ocean: Juan De Fuca Ridge
CTTCATAGACAGGCAGGCTTTGCTCTTGCTCGTTCATCGCTTTTTCTCCGTAATGCCTTACTAACTATATATAACAGTTAATGCTGTATATCAAGAAAAAGCTGCAACTATATGATTCTTACTTAAATTGATCTTCTGAATCAGGTGGCTTTTCATGGTTGCCGACGTTGTTTACGGGCTTCCGAAAGGTAGGCGCGGATATAGGCGGTGCGTCCTGTCTGATGACCAAAATAATAACCGGTATAAAAAATGCCCAGACAGATGAGGCCAAGTGCGATGAATGTCAACATAACGGGATTCCTGTACTGATACGTCTGTAATAGATATCGGTCATTATTGCCGCAGGTTGAGAGTGCAGGTGAAATTGTGAGCAGATTTATAAAAAAAGTGCCCGTTTTTTTTGAAGGGGCGAGGGACTTAGGTACAGTTTTCCAGGCAGGCGCGAGGAACGGGATGGGCTGAAAGTCGCTGGGGCTGGCTGGCGGGAATGGGCCGCATGCGATCCTGCAGGGGCACCGGCGGCTGGCCCAGCCGCTGTTCATAAATCACGGTGTAAGTCAGTACTCGCTTCATATATTTGCGAGTTTCTTCAAAAGGCACCAGTTCAATCCAGAGATCGGCGGGAATCGCCTTTTCTTCCGGCAGCCAGCGTTTTACCTGTCGGCCCCCGGCGTTGTAGGCGGCGGTGGCCAATACCGGATGGCCATGATAGCGATCCTGGATTTTTTTCAGGTAGCCCACGCCCAGTTTGATATTGGTGCTGGTATTGAGCAGGGCGCGGCGGTTACGCATGGGAATACGCATGGAGCGGGCCATGCGCCTGGCCGTGCGTGGCAGCAGTTGCATGAGTCCCATCGCGCCGGCATGGGAACGGGCATCGCTGGTAAAGGCGCTTTCCTGGCGAATCACAGCAAAGGCCCAGGCCGGATTGATGCCCTGTTTTTTCGCCTGGGTGAGGATTTGTTGTTGGTAAGCGAGTGGGAAACGCAAGGTCAGATCATCCCAGTAACGAGCCTGGGTCAGGGTGGCGATAGCCCGATCATGCCAGCCCCATTCGTCCGCCAGCTTGGCGGCCTTGAGTAACTGGGCCTTGTTCATGCGCTTGATAGTATAGTTCCACTCCCGGCGCACGTCGGGAATGCGCTTCAGTGCATAGAGTTCTTTTGCGCGCAGCATACTGGGCAGCTTGCGGATGCCGTCCAGCTCGGTACTGGAGAAAATCAACGGTCGGTGGGCGAAACGGTAGCGGTTGCCAATCCGATCGGCGGCGAGAAAGCTGTAATAACCGCGGGCTTCGGCATTGAGTAAATAAACATCGCGGGCTTCTTCCAGGCGGCCCATAGATTCCAGTATTCGACCGCGCCAGTAGCGCCAGCGTTCAGAATGTTGCTGTTGGATATCCAGACGGTTGAGCCAGTCCAGTGCCGACTGCCAGTCCTGATCCCGTATCGAGGTGAGAATATAGGCGCTAAGCATGTCGTCGCTGAAACGGGAGAGTTTCATCTTACTCAGCCACTGACGGGCCGCCTCAGAATCATGCTGGACCAGGTTGAGCACCAGGCGGCGTTCGATGCGCCCCTGTTCACGGTTGGTGAAGGCAAGTTGCTGTTGCAGGGTTTGCCAGTATTCGGCGGCCAGCAAAGGATCGCGTGCGGCAAGGCGGCGCAAACCGTAAACCGTAATCCAGCGCAGCACATCCGGGGCTTTTTCGTGGAAGTGTTGACTCACTTCCAGTAGATAACCGGGATTACGCCGCACTTTCTCCCAGATGGCGATCCAGAAACGTTCGTCTTTGGGCAGCATTTTGCCCAGGTAACGGGTTAGGTGGAGATTGTTTTTCTGCATGGCCAGATGGATGCGCTGCCAGAGTAGTTCATGGCTTAACTGACCGGCTTCTCGCCATTGTCTTATCGGTTCATCACAGCTTCGAGGCAGGGAACGGCCGCTCAGCCACAGACTGTGGGTGATGACATTGGCGCGTTCGGTAGCGCCGGTTTCATATAATGCGCGGCTGTATTGGCAACGCAGGCTGCGACTGTCATTGATGAAATAATTATCGGCCAGGCCCCGCCAGTCGCCCTTTTGCGCCCGCGTCCGCAGCCAGTTCTGCAGCAGCCGGGGGGCCAGTGGCGAGTCATTATTTTTACGAATAAATGCGTGGATTTCATCAGATGAACGTTGTGACAGGTGGCGTTTGAGGCGGCTGTATTCGAGATAGGGCAGCAGGGGATAATCCGTGAGTTTTGCTTTTAGGCGGCGATAGCGGGTCAGTCGGCCCAGCTTGATGGCGCGCTCAGCCTGTTCAAACAGAGCGCGCTGCTGTTTAAGCGTGTACTGGCTGTTCGCCTGACTGCATGTCGGTAGCAGAAAATAAAAACACAGGCAGGCGATAATAGATACGCGGGCAAGCTGAGGCAACGATCGACGGGCAACAGGGATCTTCGTTGTCATAAAACTTGTCCGTTCAAAACCTGCGCCTGCTTCAAGAAAAATCTCCTGAGTTCTGGTTATAGCAGATTTGCCCTCTCCTGACAGCAGACCGTGCTCAAAAAACGCAAATAAGCCCGCTTGATCTTTTAGGGAGTCTGATTACCGTATATACCAGTATCTATCGGCATTTAGCCTGGAATATTAACCTTATAATTAAAGGTAGCAGTCCGCTATCGTTTTTAGCTACACCCGAAGCAGGATTGTCTTATAATACGCGCCGGTGTTGGATGCAGCAGTGTTCCATCCCCGATTTTCACATTTCAGCGGAGAAGTAATAAATGGCAGACAAGATCAACAAAGTCAGTTCCCGGATCACCCAGCCCAAATCCCAGGGCGCCTCCCAGGCCATGTTGTACGGTACCGGTATGAGTCATGAAGATATGGACAAGGCCGAAGTGGGGATTTCCAGTGTCTGGTGGGAAGGTAATACCTGCAATATGCATCTCAATGATCTTGCTGCGATGGTCAAGGAAGGGGTGGAAAAAGCCGGTCTGGTGAGCATGCGCTTCAATACCATTGGCGTTTCTGATGGTATATCTATGGGAACCGACGGCATGAGTTATTCGCTGCAGTCGCGCGATATTATCGCCGACTCTATTGAAACAGTCATGTGTGCGCAGTGGTATGACGCCAATATCTCCATCCCCGGTTGTGACAAGAATATGCCCGGTGTGATGATTGCGATGGGCCGGGTCAATCGTCCTGCATTGATGGTCTATGGCGGCACTATCAAGCCCGGCCATTTAAAAGACAGGACCCTGGATATTGTCTCGGCCTTCCAGAGTTACGGCGAGTTTCTGGCGCACAAGATTGACGATGAGGAACGCGAGGAAATCGTAGAAAAATCCTGTCCCGGTCCGGGCGCCTGCGGCGGCATGTATACCGCCAATACGATGGCTTCGGCCATTGAGGCGCTGGGTATGAGCCTGCCGTACAGTTCGTCAATCCCGGCTGTCGATCCCGGCAAGCGCGAGGAATGTCTGGCCGCTGGGCGGGCTATTCGTCACCTGCTTGAACATGACATCAAGCCCCGTGACATCATGACCCGCGAGGCGTTCGAAAATGCGATGGTCATGGTTATCGCTCTGGGTGGTTCCACCAATGCGGTGTTGCACCTTATTGCGATGGCGCGCGCGGTCGATGTGCCGCTGAGCCTGGACGATTTTCAGGCGGTCAGTAACCGGGTACCCTTCCTCGCCGATCTCAAGCCCAGCGGCAAGTACGTGATGGAAGATCTGCACAATGTTGGCGGCACTCCGGCGGTGATGAAATACCTGCTGGCTGAGGGCTTGATCAACGGCGAAGGCATGACCGTAACCGGTAAAACTATCGCTGAGAATCTGGCCGGGTTGCCCGCTTTGAAAGAAGGGCAGGATGTCTTTATGCCGCTGGATAAACCGATCAAAAAAACCGGTCATATTCAGATCCTCAAGGGTAATCTGGCGCCCGGCGGTTCGGTGGCCAAAATCACCGGCAAGGAAGGGTTGCTGTTCTCCGGTCCGGCGCGGGTGTATGACTGCGAAGAAGACATGTTGGCGGGGCTTGAAAAGGGTGAAATCCAGAAAGGTGAGGTGGTGGTGATTCGCTACGAAGGTCCAAAAGGCGGCCCCGGCATGCCGGAAATGCTCACGCCCACCTCGGCCATTATGGGCGCCGGGCTGGGCAAGGACGTCGCCTTGATCACCGATGGCCGGTTTTCCGGTGGCTCTCATGGCTTCATTATCGGCCATGTGGTGCCCGAGGCGCAGGAAGGCGGGCCAATCGGCCTTATCCGCAACGGTGATGTGATTAGCATCAATGCTGAGACCCAGTCGCTGGAGGTGGATGTCAGCGAGGAACAGATGCAGCAGCGTCGCGATGACTGGCTTATGCCGCCTTACAAGGCGACTCGCGGTACCCTGTTCAAATACATTAAATGCGTTAAAGATGCCTCAATGGGCTGTGTTACGGATGAATAACAGAACTTAGACTGATTATAATCTATGCATAAATAGGTACGTACAAACCGAATCAGATTTTGCTAGACTGTCGCTTAGTCAAAAAACACCGGATTGCAGTTAAAAATAGACTAAGGTGTATGGGGGACGGATTATGTTTATCAAGCAACAGCCGGTTGTCGGTGCCTGGTATGTCAATCGAAGCGGCAAGTTGATGAAAGTGAAGCTCATGGTCTGGCATCATGAGGACGCGGTATCGGTAATGATTGAATACCTGGACGGTCATCGCCAGGTGCTTGATGTGGATGCATGGTATTCGCTTGAACTGAGCCGCAACCTGCAGCAGGCCGCCAGGTCTCTGTTACAGCAATAATTCTTATTTTGAAAGCGCCCCGGTAAAAACCGGGGCCGCTTGCATGATTCTCCTGATTTTGCCCGTTTTTTCCGTTTAATATTTTTCTCAGGATGTGCTGATCATGGCCCAATGTGATCTGTCCAAGCTGCAAAAAGAGCTACTCGAATTTGCCCGGCTGCGAGACTGGGAACAATTTCATGCGCCTAAGAATCTGGCGATGGCGCTGTCGGTGGAAGCGTCAGAATTGCTGGAGCATTTTCAGTGGTTAAATGAACAACAGAGTAAGACTCTTGGCGACGAAAAAAAACATGCCGTATCGCTGGAAATGGCGGATGTTTTTATTTATCTCATACGCCTGGCTACCGAGCTGGAAGTGGATATTATCGCCGCCGTGGAAGAAAAAATGAAAATCAATAACGACAAATACCCGGTAGAAAAAGTCCGCGGCAGTTCAAAAAAATATAATGAATATGATTAAGTTACTTTAGATGAGTAACTGATCGGCGAGCATTTGCGTCATTTCTTCTGCCGCCACGGCGGGGCTAAATACATTGCCCTGGATGTAGTGGCATTTTCTGGTTTTCAGAATATCGAGCTGGGCATGAGTTTCTACGCCCTCGGCGATGACATTGAGTGACAGGCTTTGGGTCATACCGATAATAGCCGAGCAAATGGCAAGATCGTCGGTATCGTGGGTAATGTCGCGGATGAAGGAACGATCGATTTTAATGGTGTCAATGGGAAAACGGCGCAAATAGTTGAGTGACGAATAGCCGGTGCCGAAGTCGTCGATAGCAAAACGCACGCCCAGATTGTTCAGGTTTTTCAATGCCGTGATGATGCTGCTGGTGTTGCGCATAAGCATGCTTTCAGTCAGCTCCAGTTCCAGGTATTGTGGATTGACCCGGGTTTCTTTGATGATATTTTGCAAAGAGGCGATGAAGTGGCTGTTGTTAAACTGGCGGCTGGAGAGATTCACCGACATATGGACAAAGCCCATGCCGGATTGGTGCCATTGCCGTGATTGTTTGCAGGCGGTTTCCAGCACCCATATACCCACCGGCTCGATTAATCCGGTTTCTTCCAGCAGGGAAATGAAGTTGTTGGGCATAACCAGACCCAGTTCAGGATGCTGCCAGCGCAGCAGGGCTTCGACCCCGAAAATCTTGCCGCTGCGAGCATCTACCTGGGGCTGATAGTGAAGAATGAACTCGTTCCGTTCAAGCGCATGGCGCAGATTGTTTTCCAGACTCAGATGTTCAAAGACGTGGGCTGTCATGGCTTCAGAATAATACTGAAAATTATTTTTACCCAGTTCCTTGGCGCGGTACATGGCGATATCGGCATTGCGCAGCAGGGTATCGGGATCTTCACCATCATGAGGCGAGATGCTGATGCCGATGCTGGCGGTGATAAAAATTTCGTGACCGTTAATTTCAAACGGTATGGCCAGTGAGTTCAGTATTTTCTGGGCGATAAGTGAAAGGCTGTTGTCCGAGTCAAAATCATCCAGCAGGATGACAAACTCATCACCGCCAAAGCGAGCAATAGTGTCGCCCTCACGAATGGTTTTTCTGAAGCGTTCACTGAGTTGCTGCAATAGTTGATCGCCGGCGGTACGGCCGAGGCTGTCGTTGATATTCTTGAATCTATCCAGATCGAGAAACAGGACCGCCACCAGTCGGTGATGGTGGTGGGCCTTGGAAATGGCCTGCTGCAGCCGATCCAGAAAAAGGCTGCGGTTGGGCAGGTCAGTCAGACTGTCATGCTGGATCAGTTGTTTCAGGCGTATCTTGTCACTGACGTCGTTGGAGATATCTCTGGCAGTAGCAAAAAAATGGGTGATGTCGGCCCTGTCGTCTACCAGGGGGGTGATAGTTATTTCGGCATGAAACAGCGAGCCATCCTTGCGTTTGTTAATGAGGTTGTTACGGTAGACTTTCCCCGCCAGCAGGGTGCTCCACATATGCGCGTAGAATTCTTCTCCCTGCCGCTCGGAGGAAAAGAAATTCGGGTTTTTACCGAGAATTTCGTCAGGGCTATAACCGGTAATTTTTTCAAAAGCAGGGTTGACGTATTCGATAATCCCATGCACATCAGTGATGACGATAATATCGGCGGTCTGTTCAATGATGCTGTTGAGGCGATTGAGCATGGCTTGTTGCTATTTCTTATTCTTGCCGATAAGTTCAATCGAATAGCCATCCGGATCTTCGATAAAAGCAATAATTGTGCTGCCGGCGTTCATCGGCCCAGCCTCCCGAATGATTTTTCCATTCTTTAATTTAATGGTTTCACATGCATCATATACATTATCCACCTCGATGGCGATATGACCAAAGGCAGTACCCAGATCATAACTGTCGCTATCCCAGTTGTAGGTTAATTCAATTACTGTTTGTTCAGATTCTGGGCCATAACCGAGAAAAGCCAGGCTAAAACGGCCTGCGGGATAATCTTTTTGCCGCAGCAGCTTCATTCCCATTATTTGTGTATAAAAATTAATCGAGCGCTGCAGATCAACTACGCGTAGCATGGTATGGAGTATGCGCATAACTTTGTCTGTCCTTGATAAGTAAGGTTTATATGTATCGTCATCCCTTCTCCCCTCGGGGGAGAAGGCCAGGATGAGGGGGTAAATAAAATAAGGCATTATCGAATTAAGCCCCCTCTCCCCAACTCCTCCCCGATGGGGAGCGGGAGTTAACGGAACAGCAGTGATGCAAAATATAACATACAAGCCTGACATGATAAGGTGCTGTTTAATCAGGTAGAATCCAGGCCATGTTTGAAACATTGCTACAAATGATTGCCCTGATTGCCTGCGGCGTGGGCTGGCGTTTTCTTCATCCGGGAAAATTGAGTCCGGAACAGGTGCGGCTCGGTTTGACCGAGTCTGTTTATTATTTGTTTTTACCGGCATTGGTGCTGGTGGTTTTGTGGCGCACGCCCATTGGACTGGATTCGCTTAGAATTAGTCTGCTGGCTGCTGCGGGCATTATATTTGCGTTGCTGGTGAGTGGTCTGGCCTGCCGCCTGTGCCGTATGCCTGCCGGGGTTTCCGGCGCCATTATGCTGGCCTCGGCCTTTCCCAATGCCACCTATCTGGGCCTGCCTGTTCTGCAGGCCACGTTCGGCGACTGGGCGCGGAGCGTCGCTATTCAATACGATCTGTTTGCCTGTACACCGCTGCTATTCACAGCGGGTGTTCTGGTTGCCGAGCATTATGGTAAGAGCGACAGCGGCTCTGATGGCCGAGCGGGATTTTTAAAAAGGTTGTTACGTATCCCACCGTTGTGGGCCGCCATAATCGGCAGTGCGCTGAATCTGTTTTCGGTTCCGCTGGACAGCAATCTGGAGATTATTCTCAACTTGCTCGGTAATACCGTTATTCCGCTGATGCTGGTGGCGCTGGGTCTGAGTCTGCAATGGCGCAGTATTTCCGTCCAACAGTTTGCCCCGTTGATGCTTGTCAGTGGTATTCAGTTGTTACTAACGCCGCTGCTGGTCTGGCAACTGGCAAAAGGTCTGGGGCTGGAAGGTGATTTGCTGTCCGCTGTGGTGCTGGAAGCAGCCATGCCGAGTATGGTTTTGGGACTGGTATTGTGTGATCGATTCCGGTTGGATACTACGCTTTACGCGCTGGCGGTAACGGTCACTACGCTCCTTTCGTTACTGAGTTTACCGCTCTGGTTTGACCTCATCTGAGCCGCGCAGCTCTTTGCGAAAACTCAAATTTACGGATGCCAGCAATCCTAGCACCAGGGCAAACCAGAGTGTCGAAACCCGGCTAATAATGGGGATGACCAGGGCTAGAGAATGATCGATCCCGGCCTGGCTAAGCAGCAGGTACATGATTGTTTCAGTGGCGCCAATACCGCCGGGTATAAATGACAGGGCGCCGGCCAGCAGGCTAATGGCGTAAATAGACAGGGCACTGGTTAGCGGCAAGGCTGATCCCAGTGTTGCAAGAATAAAATAAAAAGCAAGACCCTGTACGCTCCAGGCCAGCAGGCCCAGCAACAGGCCGGAATAAAGACGACGCGGTAGCAAAAGCGCATGGGCGGACTCAAGCAATGCAGCCAGATGTCCCAGTATGCGCCTGAGCCATGAAATGTGCAGAATGTTGCCTATATAATAAAGAAACGAAGGCAGTTTTTTGTTGCGCAGAGCAGATAGCAGGATGAGCAGCGTGAGAGCGGTAATAATTACAAAATAGCGATATTCGGCAAAGCTTAACAGCGCCAGCGAAGCCAGCAGGGTCACAATAATGAGGTCCTGAAAGCGCTCGCAGAAAAAACTGGCGAGGCTGTGTTTGAAGGGTACGCCATGATTTTTAAGGTAAAGAGAACGAATGGTTTCACCGGCTTTGGCGGGCGTGGTGGTTAGCGCAAAGCCGGCGAGATAATAAGTCAGGTGTAACAGGCTGGGCAGATGATGGCCCAGACAGCGAAGATAATATTGCCAGCGCAGGAAGCGTAAAAGATAACTGGTAAAGGAACAGCCGAGGATAAGCAGCCAGCCTGTCGCGCCCAGTGTCGTGGTTGCATTGAGCAGGCTTTGTTTTCCGGCGGCCAGCGCGAATCCCAGATAAATGATGGCGCTGAATAATAAAGACAGGGACAGGCTGCGTTTCTGTTTCGGCGTTAGCCTGAGACCGGCGGGGACTAAATCGGGCGGCACGGATAAATCTGCATTGTTATTTTAGGGTTAGGAATTATGCTGCAATGGCGTGATTTATGCAGCTTTTATTTAAAGCCCCCGATAGGGGATCTGTCAATCCCCCGCCTTCAGGCGGAAGTTTGGTTTTGCTCCTTCTCCCCCGAGGGGGAAGAAGGTTGGGATGAGGGGGGATCGGTTTGCGGCAGATTCTTGAACCCTCTCCCCAGCCCTCTCCCAGTCTTGGGAGAGGGAGCCATCTGGGCTTTCAGCCGGTGGAGTATTCACAACATTTTCAGGCTATTACGCGTCAAAAGCAGGGCGGTAAACGGACATGAAAAGAAAATATATTCGTCATCCCTCGGAAGTGCCGATTGAGGTTGTGCAGGAGCAGAATCCGGCTGGAACGATGAGGCCCTTGCACGATATCAGTTATGGCGGCCTGTGCTTCAATTGCCAAACGCGTCTTAAAAAAGCAGATTCGGTGCAGATCCGAATCAGAGTCGGCGATTCACCGTTCGAGGTGCAGGGGCAGGTGGTCTGGTGCAGAAAGAAAGCTGAACATTTTGAAGTGGGGATTACTTTTACCGGTGAGGATGAGGCCAACCGCGTGCGTATGGTGGAGCAAATTTGCCAGATTGAACAATACCGTCACAGGGTGCTGGAAACTGAGGGCCGGGCACTTAGCAGCCAGGAAGCCGCATTTGAATGGATAAAAAAATATGCCGCCGGATTTCCCGATGTGGTGCGGTTCAGTTTTACCCGATGATAACGTACAATAGCTGTATTTGTCGGCTATTCTAGAAAATGACTTTGAGGAAACCAGTACATGGCTACGGATGTAGATGAATTAACCGTTGATTATACGGAAGATGGGCAGCTTGTTTCAAAACAACTGGACAAGATTATTCTGACCAAGGGTGCCTGGTCTACCATTATGTACCGGTATCAGGATTGGGACAGGAAAAAAGAAGAATACGGTCCGGAAAAATACAGTATTCGTCGCTACCAGAAACGCAATGGTGAGTATCAGCAGAAATCTAAATTTAATATTTCCAGTCGCGCCCAGGCGCAGAAAATTGTTGAAGCCCTGCAATCCTGGATCGGCAAAGACGAAAGCGACTAGTCCGGCAGCCGCTCTCAATCGACCCAGCGGAACATTTATTCATCCTCGGTATTAAAACTGAAACGCTGCAATGGCGGATGTTGCTGCGCATCAAGAAAAAGATCCGCGTGTTCCAGCATCCGGCTGTCGCCGGCAAGATAAATGTCAAATTCCTGTAAATCATGGTAATCCTTTATTAAGGGGGCAAACATATCTTCTGCTGCAGCAAATCTGTCGGTGAGTGTTAGCGGGCTGTATCTGAATATGTCGATACTGTCATTCCAGGCGCGGCATAGATTATCCAGACAGGGTTTATTTCTACTGCTGCTAAAACGATAAAGATGGATACGATCTACTTTATCGAGACTAATGGCCTGTTCTATCAGTGCTTTGACCGGTGCAAAGCCATAGTCAAAGGCCAGAAACAGAAGTGGGCGGGTATTATTGTGTAACAGGAAGCTTCCCTGGGGGCCGCGAATGTGGACTCTATCTTCTCGACTCAGAGTATTGAATACATAGTTTGAAAACATGGATTGCGTACGCGGTATATGAAATTGCAGATTGCGATCATCACAGGGACAATTCGCTATTGGATAGAGGGCTTCGCCTGTTCCTTCAGCCGACAGATAGACTGACTGGCCGGAAAGAAAACGCAGGCGTGAGGATAGCGGTGTGCGGACAGTCAGAATCGCGAGTTGTTTATCCGGTTTCTCCAGTTTACTGATCTGGGCATCGATTTCCTGTTGCGGAATATCCGTATCATCGAAGGCTTCCTGTGCCAGCAATACGATATCGGTAACAGCGGTGTTACAACAGCTGAGGATACACGCGTGTTTTGTTTCATCCGCAGAGAAAATATACTCGTGTTTTTGTGTTTGGCGGACTTCGCCTGAAATCAAGCGTGTCTTGCACTTGCCACATTTACCATTGCTGCATCCATAGTTTAATGCCAGCCCTGCATTGAGTCCGGCTTCGAGAATTGAATTATTGCCTTCGACCAGAAATTCATGACCACTGGGTATGATATGCACCTGGGCGGTGACCAGTTGCAAAATAGCCTCTTTGGCCAGCAGTTGGGTTTGCGGGTTGATTTCTTCCGTGGCGGGAGTATCAACGGCCTTTTCCAGCCATCGTTGCAATGAGACAAGAGCGGCTTTGCTATCGTTTGTAGTATGGATATTGTCCAGGCGGGAGAGGACTTCCCGGATAAGATTTTTTAAGCGATTTTGTTCGGTGTGGCTGCTTGCCAGTTCCTTGCTCAGAAAATAAACTCTTGATGCCAGTGTGCCGAGATCGGGCGCGGGCAGTTTTTGTAACTTGATTCCACTTGTGTAATGTAATGTATTTTCAATGATGGCTTCAATTTTTTCCACCATGTCGGTATCTTCGATCTGGGTCTGCGGAAAGGCGGTGATAAGGTCATCCAGACGCAGTTTGCCTTCAAAGCTAAGCAGTTCGCCATCCTGAATTTTCTGTTGCAACTGTTTGCGGGAAACACCGGCCAGTCTGGCGGCAAGGGATATACTCAGCAGTCTGTCCATATAATGAATACCATTATTGTAAGAGGGCTATTTTGTCGGGCATTTCATAGTGTTGCCCCGATAATAACCCGATCAGGGCGGGACAGAATCGTTGGCGGCATGCTGTATTTCAGTACAATATGTATGCTATATATTCGGCATGTCATTTTTAACTGTGTTATAACTGCCGGCACTTTAAAAAGACAGGCGCATGTATAGATAATAAGCGGTTTATGAGAATGGTCAAATAATTGCATTAATTAACAGATATCAGATCTGACAATGCGGATAATGCCTTGTTGATTTTGAAATTTATAAACAGCTTGCCGATGGAATTTAATCAATGAATCGACGCCGATATTTTCTTGCTTCGATGGGGCTGGTATCACTGGCCGCAGTAACGGCGCCCTGGCGCAGCCTGCTGGATGCACCGGAGCCGAGCACGCCTGTTGTTGAGGTATTCCCGTCTGCGGGCAAAGCCGGGATGCGCGAAGCGGATAGTGAAATAAAAGATCAGCTGTCTGCGGTTCGTCATTTCGATCAGGATATGCCGCAGGATATATTTCTGCCGCATGCCGAACAGGCCGTGTTTAAGCAAGTGCTGGGACGCCTGAGAAAAATACAGGCACATGCAGGCTACGCGAATTTCAGTCTCATGAGTTTTGATGAGCTGCTCAAATATGCGCACAGCTATTCTGTTATTGGGGTGTTTCCTGCGGCTGAAATTCAGTTTATGGAAAAGATCTTCTTTCATGATGCCCATGAATATGGCTTTCTGGGTGAGAAAGTGATTTCTTCATTGACCGCCAAAGTAGTGAAAAAAGATATTATCAAGATTCGACACAGTGGAAACTATCTGTTTAGAGGTGGCTCGCAGGCTGTTTTTCAACGCTTGAAAAAAGATGTGGGTGATAGCTTGATACTTACTTCCGGCATTCGCAGCGTGGTAAAACAAATGTATCTATTTCTGGCCAAGGCGCAGAAGTGCAACGGCAATCTTTCGCGGGCTTCACGCTCTCTGGCGCCGCCGGGGCATTCTTATCATGCGCTGGGTGATTTTGACGTCGGCAAACGGGATTTTGGTGCCTTAAATTTTACCGCCAGATTTGCGCAGACTGAGGAATACCGTAAATTGATCCGCCTCGGGTATGTTTCCATACGCTACACTCAGGGCAATTATTTTGGTGTGCGTTATGAACCCTGGCATATAAAAGTTGTATAAAATGAAATTTATCATAAGTATCGTCCTCTTATTGTTTAGCCTCGATGTTTTGGCCAGCGCAGGATACCAGCCGCATTTTGATTTCAGGCTGTATAAAAAAGAAGCCGGTGATACAGGGCCAACCATTCTTATTATTGGCGGCATACAGGGTGATGAGCCGGGTGGTTTCAATGCGGCGGCTCTGCTGGCAACCGAATATACTATCTCCAGGGGTAATTTGTGGGTGGTGCCGAACCTCAATTTTGAGAGCATCATTAAGCGTTCCCGTGGTGTTTACGGTGACCTGAACAGAAAGTTTTCCGCGCTTGATCGGAATGATCCCGAATATGAACTAATACAGAAAATCAAGGCCATTATTCAGGACGAGCGGATTGACGTTGTTCTGAACCTGCACGACGGCAGTGGTTTCTACCGTAAAAAATATATTGACAGGCTGCATGGTCCGCAGCGCTGGGGACAAAGCATTATCATTGATCAGGAAAAAATCGAAACACAGCATTATGGTGAATTGATGGCTTTGGCAAAAGATGTAAGAGAAACCGTCAACGGTATTATCAAGGATAAGGGCGCGCGTTATCTTGTGCGTAATACGCGCACCCGTGAAGGTGATTCGGAAATGGAAAAAACATTGACCTATTTTTCCATTCGTAATCGGAAGCCGGCCTTTGGCCTGGAAGTCAGCAAGGAATACCTGACACATGAACGTGTTTATTACCACCTGCTGCTGGTGGAGACCTTTATGCATAAACTGGGTATTAAATTTAAGCGCAGCTTTGCTTTGCAAAAGGCCGCAGTTAAAGACAGAATCGATAATCATGTAAAACTGTCGATCAATGACGGGAAGATTTATCTGGATGTCGCCAATGCCCGACGTCGATTGGCCTATGTGCCTTTAAAAAAATCAGCGCCGGTAAACATTGATTCCAACAGTCCCTTGCTGGCGATTATCAACGATCATAACGGATACAGAGTTAGATACGGTAATCGCCATGTTACTTACCTGCATCCACAATATTTCGACTATGATTCCAGTCTTGAAAAAGTGAGCATCGAAGTCGATGGTCAGAGGCAAACGATTGCACTGGGAAAAATAGTGGAAATCAAAAACAGTCTTTTAGTCGATCCTCTGCCCGGTTACCGCGCAAATATTATTGGTTTCAAGAAAGCGGGATTGAAAAATGAAGTAGGCGTACTGATCAGACGCAATGATATTTCTTCACGTTTCTCGGTTGACCGCAAGGCGAGACTGTTTCGGCTTGAATTTTATAAGGATAACAAATACTGTGGTATGCTGTTATTAAATTTCAAGAATAAAAACTCTGCGCAAATATCCAGCCTCTCAGCCAATGTTAGAGCTTCAGCACCTTAAAAATAATCACTGCCAGTACCTTAAGTTATGTCCTTGAATTACAAAACTCCCGATTATTTTCGTGATTTCCAGTGTCTCGGCAGTGACTGTCCGGATACCTGCTGTCAGCGTTGGGAGGTGAAGCTGGATCGTTCGCATTATTATCTGTTGCAGGAAAAAATGTCACAGAATGAGAACGAGAAAAGATTATTTGAAGATTATATTTATATAAATGAACAGCCGGTAACCGGCGATCATGATTATGCTTTTATTCGCATGACTGACGAAGGCCGCTGTCCGATGTTGAGCCGGAATGAATTATGCAGCCTTCACCATCGATATGGCATCGAACCTCTGGGAGATGTTTGAGCTTTTTATCCAAGGGTGATTTCTCGTTGTGGTGCTGATATGGAATTAAGCGGGGCATTGTCTTGTCCACAGGTGGCGCGCCTGTGCCTGTTGAATAAACAGCCGTTTAAAATGAGTCGTTTCAATATTTCACAATTACCACGATCAAAAAACTATCCTATTCAACGAGAATTAGCGCAGAATCCATTTGATTATTATGCCGATAATTTTCGCACGGTGCGTCAGACGCTGCTTGAACTGGCGGCACATGAAGCTGTTGCCCTGAATGTTCGTCTGTATGCGTTAATTGAACTGGCACATCGACTTTCCGTTTACTATCATCGTGACTGTAAATCAATCGACAGTCAAAGACTGCAGCGGGATTTGCAACAGTCGATGGACAGGGGGAATCTGAAAAATATCGAGAACTATCTGCAACAGGATGATTCAGTCAATCTTCTGGCCATGCTGGTTGTGCGCGCTGTTCTGGAGATAAAAATCACTCAATTTCCCGATGAGAAATTAAGTCAGATGGCGAAAAATATTTTCACAGATTCAAAGCTGGATTCAATTAGCGGTATAGCGGATGTTCCGATTGAAGATATACAGAAGGCTTATAACAAATCACGCGAGCAGGTAAGCCCTGCCATGAATCAAAAAATAGATCGTTATTTTACCCGTTATTTGTGCAACTGCCTGTTTAGGGAATGGTATTTTACCATGCCGGATACCTTTACCTATATGCAGATGTTACTTATTCGAATGGCGATGTTACGATTTCTTTTTTACAGCGAACCGCGAGTCATTTGCTTACTGAAAGAATACGAACAGGCCGACCGTGAAGCCCGGGGTCCGCTGCAGGAAGAACTCGATTCTCTGGCAATTAACCTGGTTTATAACTTTGCCCGCTCGGTTGATCAAAATCTGTCTTTTCTGCAGCTGGTTTATACCGCTATTAGCGAACAGGATATGTTTAATTTTGATTACTCGCTGGCGTTTGTAAAGTTCTAGCAGGAGCAGAGAAAACAGGTTTGAAAGTCTGCAGAGCAGTGGTTTTCACGGTATTTTCTGCTATGTAATTAGTTATAGATGCTTGATGATTCTGGATATAGCTTTTCTTCTGCCAGACTGTTCTTCGTAACTCATTTTAAATCAATGGCTTATGCTCCCCTCCCCGGGACGAGCCTGGGCACTGTTAAAATTTCCGCGAAAGCCGTCAGTTGTATCATTGGTGGCTATCATTGCAGGGAACTTGCTAAAATAGCTGTCAGAGTAATATTTTACAGGCTCACTTTGACTGGATGGATCCCGGGACAATGTATTACGACTTTTTCAATTTGAATGAACATCCATTTCGACTGACCACCGATCCGAAATTTTTGTTCCTTAGCAGTAACCATTCCCGCGCCCGGGCGTATATGGAATATGCCATACGCAATCACGATAAATTGTTTATTCTCTCCGGTGAGATTGGTTCAGGCAAGTCACTGGTAATTCAGGACTTGCTCACCAGTCTGGATGAGAACACGCTGGCGTTTAGAATTCATCAGACTTTATTGACCAATATCGAATTTTTGCAGATGCTGTTGCGAGAGTTCGGTATGAAGTCTTTCCACGATCGCAAAGTAGAGTTGCTGGATCAGATTTATACCTATCTGGTGGAACAGCACAGAAAAGGCAAACAGATTATTCTGATTGTTGACGAAGCGCAGAATCTGGCGCCGGATGTTATGGAAGAAATCCGTCTGTTACTTGAATTTGAAAGAGAGGGTGAAAATTTATTAAGCCTTTTTCTAATCGGACAACCGGGACTTAACCAGATTATTGACCGGCCGGAACTGGAACAGCTTCGGCAGCGTGCGCGCCTGCGTTATCATCTCGATGCCCTGGATGAAGATGATGTTGAAAACTATATCAGGCATCGGCTCAAGATAGCGGGTGAGCAGCATACGGTTTCCTTTGACAGCGATGTTTTTCCTCTTATTCATGAATACACCGGTGGGCGACCGCGCCTGATCAATATTTTAATGGATCATGCGCTTACCTGTGCTTTTGTTAACAGCAATGAACAGATCAGCAGGGGCAGTATTCTAATTTCAATCGATGAACTGAACTGGCAGCCATTTTCCCGACCGCTGGAAGATATACCTGTTTTACTGGAAAATAAAAATACCGATACCAGTAGTCACGAGCAGCCTGAAATTACGGCAAGCCGAAAAATAATCGTGCATAAGAATGGCCGCTTGATAGGTGAATATCCCTTGCACAAACCGTGTTTTAATATTGGACGTCACAGCGACAACGATATAGTTCTGAAGGAGCCGCGAATTAGTCGCCTGCATGCCCAGATTATCCTTAATGACAGTGAGATTTTTATTCAGGATATGGATAGCAAAAACGGTACTTTTTATGGGGAGAAACGAATCGACCTGCATGCCCTGCAACTGGGCGATGTCATCACGATTGCTTCCTATGAGTTAAGCTTTAGGCGTATGCACGAAGAAGAGCGGGAAGATATTACCGAGTCTGTCAATATTCTGCAGTATCCATTCCAGTCCAAGCATAAGCGTTAGATAACAAATTTATAAGCTTGTTAATCTAATCGACTACAGCGCGATTAATATTTTATTATTTTCTATTTTTACAGCATAGGTTTTGACGGTTTCAGTGGCCGGCAGTTGCATGGGTTCGCCGGTTTTAAAATTGAACTGGCTGCTATGCAGAGGGCATTCGACGCAATCGCCTTTCAACGCACCATTATAGAGTGATGCGTCTTCATGGCTGCACTGGTCGTCGATGGCGTAAATTTTTCCATCGATATTTGCCAGCAGAATAGCCCTGTTATCTAACCTGACTTTGAGCATATTACCGGGAGTGATTGCCTGCAGATCGGCCGCTTTTGTATACGTGGATGTCATACCAGGTCCTTTGTAAAATGAGGTTGGAAATAATCTTTAAACTGTAAGGTTAAAGATTTATCACTGATGAGTTATTGTAAATGATCTTGAAATAGTTAATGCTGTATTTTTATTATGATCTGGATTTTAATGCAGTTACTGATATGAACGAACAAGCAGTGAATGAAATGAGCGCCGACGATTACAGCTCACTGACAAAATTAATCATGGTCATCCTGGATGAGTGGGGGCTGACTGCAGCAGAGCAGTTAAAGGTGCTGAATCTTCCGGAAAAAACTCCGACCAGGAACCTGAGAAAATACCGTAACGGTCAGGCCTTTCCAAAGACTGCCGATGTTTTTGAACGGCTTGAGCATATTGTCGGGATCTTTGAAGCACTGCGGACCAGCTATCCGCATAATAAACAGATGGTGAAGATATGGATGAATAAATGCAACCGGCATTTTGTGACTCGTCCACCGTTAGTCGTTATAGCGGAAGATGGTTTACCTGGTCTGATCAAGGTACGTGCTCATCTGGATTGCACCTTTGACTGGTTTTCAGACTGAAAAAAACAATTACAGTTGGCTGCGGTTCATCGCCGGCGGCTTTGGCGGCCTTTAAAGTTGGCTATAAATTTGACGATTTCGCTGTAGGGAAGGTTTTCAATCTGACCGAAGCGATGTTCGGCCGCGCGGAGCAGAGCATCGATGTCATTCATGTCCGCTGCGGTCGGATCTTCCCTTAGTACCACATCCTGAAGTCCCGACAGGCCGCCGGCCTGAACCTTGATTTCATTGGCGTGAGCGAGCTGGCCATCAATGCGAGTGAGATGCAGGGCAAAGCTGGCATTTTTGCGCAGCTGTTGCAGTAAGTCGAAACAGTGTGCATTGCGCGTTGCTGAGCTGCAGGCGACAGCCTCGCGATCTGCAAGGTTAAATCGTCTTGAACAGCTGCAGTTGCCGCGCCGCGCATTGATGGCCTTTTCAAATACACATTGTTGCTCGTTGACCGAGCGGTACATAGAGCGATATTGATCTTCGTCCATTCTGTTTTTCGCTACAGCTGGAACCTGCGGGAAAGCTTATTTTTCCCATTCCCGAACAATCGGCGCATCGCGTTTTTCCATTAGCTGTTCTTCAGCCTGCAATGCATTATCAGCAAAAATTATTTTGTATACGGTTTCATCCTCGTTGGAAAGGTTGTTGCGTCGCTCTTTCACAAAGTTCTTGGCTTCTTTGTAAGCCTCAAATTCCTCCTGCATCTCAAGGTTTTTTACCAGTTGACTTACTGCGGGTTTAATTTTGTAGACGAAGTAGGGCATGATTTTATTCCTGTACTCATTATCGGGAAACGATGTTTGGCAGCCGCTTTGGCATGTTGCCGGCGGCCATGATTATACTATGGCTTCAGGGTTCTCTGCGAAACAGTGAAAAAATTATTTCCGCATTTGCATGCGCCTCGCCAGTGCCCGTTTGGCCTGAGGTCGAAGCCGTTTTATTTCCATCTCCCGTTTTAAGGCGGCGGAGTGATCCTGTTGTTGTTCCTGATAAACCAGAGTGACCGGGCGGCGGGAGCGGGTATATTTGGCTCCCCCGGGGCCATCGTTATGTTGTTGCAGGCGGCGGCAGAGATCCTTGGTGATACCGGTGTAGTAGGAGTTGTCGCTGCAGCAGAGCATATAGACATACCATTTATCGGGGATCTTTTGCATAGTTGGAACTGCCTGCCGCAGGAGACTCACGCCTGGACTCTCGGATTTCTGTGGTTATACTTGAGCTGGTCAGTAACGAAAACAAACCTACCTGTCAATCGACTATAGCATGGTGAACAATGTCCGAGAAACTTTCTGAGCTTGTCAGCAGTGTTGAACAAATTGTTTCTTTCCCTGAGGTATTTCAGCGGGTTAATCAATTGCTTGACGATCCTGAATGCACGGCAATACGAATTGCAGAAGTTATTAGCCAGGATCCGGGTCTCACCGCACAGTTGCTGCGTATGGCTAACAGTCCTCTGTATGGTTTGAGTAAAGAAGTGGATACGGTTGTTCGCGCGGTTAATATTATCGGTACCAAGCGCCTGCGTTACCTTGTTCTCGCCACTACTTCCTTGAAGGTTTTCGAAGGCATTCCCAATGATTTGATCAGCATGGATGATTTCTGGCTGCATAGTTTGTATTGCGGACTGGCGGCAAAAACATTGGCGGAGGAGATTAAAGGCCTGCAGCCGGACGCCCTTTTTGTGGCCGGTCAGCTTCATGATATTGGTCAGTTGCTGATGTACAGTCGTTTACCGGAACTGGCGCGCGAAGTGGTGTTGCGCTCAATTGAAGAGCCGGATGAACCGGATTTTTATCTGAGTGAACGGCAGGTCATTGGTTTTGATCATGCGCAACTGGGAGCGCAACTGGCACGCGACTGGCATTGGCCGCTAATGCTGGTGGCCACGACGGGCTGGCACCATGAGCCGGAAAAAGCGGAGGAATTTCAGAAGGAGACGGCGGTTGTGCATATAGCCAACAGCCTGGCAGTACTGGCGGAATTAGATACCAGTGATGCTGAAGAAACGGATGCGCCGCGCATTCATCCACAGGCCTGGGAAATGATTGGTTTGAGTGAGGACATTATTCCCGAGGTACTGGAATCCATCTGCGCACAGTTCGAGCAAACCCGCGCCCTGCTGACAGGTTGAAAGAACTGGCGGGTCGGAAAGGGGAATCAGGATTTGGTTTCGGCCAGTCTTTGCAACCCTTCTCTGGCAATTTCCCGGATTTCTTCCGATTCGTCCTGCAGTTGTTTCTGTAATACGGGAATGGCCTCCGGACTCTCCGTGAGGGCCAGGTAATAGCTGATATCAGCGCGTATGCGCGGACTCTTGTGGGATGCGAGATGACTAAATTCCGGAATCAGCAACGCCAGGCTGGTTTTGTCTTCGATACTTTCCAAAATCGCGTCAATGCCGATGCGTACCTGCATTTCAGTTTCCTCGTCTTCGAGCAGGGGGATCAAGGCACGCAGTTGCTGTGGATCCTTATTCAGCATTTTGATTAATTTATCCAGTTTTCCCTGCTTTAGTTGTTGCGCAATATATTCGCTCATGCCTTCAATGCTGTTGGCGCGTTGTGCCCATTTGTGCAGTTCGCCCGGGGAATGCTGGCCTTCCAGAATAAATGGACCGAGGCGTGTCCAGGGCACTGAGCGCACATTCAGTTCCTGGGCGCGTTGCGGCTGGACTGCGATATTGGTAATTTCCAGATGTCCGATCAGGCCTTCCTTAACCAGTTGCGACAGGCCTTCAAGGACAATGACGCAGTGGGCGCAGCCGGTGGCCAGCAGGAGTTCTGCGTCGGGATTGTCCGAGGGTAAATTTGTCATGTCAGATCCTCGTAAAGAAGTGGTTGGCTCAGGCCTCGATATCCGGAATCAGCTTACTGCGCAGCCGCGTGATCATGTCTTTCAGATAAAGCTTGCGTTTTTTCAGTCGTACGATCTGCAATTGATCTACGTCGGGATCGCAGGCCAGCCGGTGAATCACCTCATCCAGATCCCGGTGTTCAATGATAAGCAGCTCCATTTTCTGGCGCAACTCCCGGTTGCTTTGTTCATCTTTCATGGCACGAATATGGGATAAGCTGGGAATGGTGCTTAGTTAAGAATACCATAACCTAAACCTCGTCATTCCGGCATGTTTTTAGCCGGAATCCAGGCTTTTAGTCTTATGGATCCCGGCTAAAAGCATGCCGGGATGACGTAAGAAGATGTTAACTAAGTGCCATTCGGATAAGTGGATACATAATCTTGAGTAATGACGCTATTTTAACTGAAACCGTGGGGGGGGCAAGGAAAGTCGGTATAATAGCCGATTATTTCTTAATCTTAGTGCCTTCAATTATGCCACCGCTCGTCAGTCTCAAAAATGTATCCCTCGCCTTCGGCAGCGCACCCCTGCTGGAACAGGTAAACCTCAATATCGAGCGCGGTGAGCGGCTCTGCCTGCTGGGACGTAACGGTACGGGAAAATCCACCTTGTTGCGCGTCCTGAGTGGTGAAAACAGCATTGATGACGGTGAAATCTGGCGTCATGACAGCCTGCGGGTGGCAAGCCTGGAGCAGGAGGTCCCGGTGGGAGACGGGCGCAGTGTTTTCGATGTGGTGGCCAGTGGTCTGGAAACGCTGGGCGCTTTATTGAGTGACTACCATCGATTGGCTCATCAGCTTGAACAGGGTGAACATGATGCGGCTTTGCTGGAAAAATTTTCCCATCTGCAGCAGCAGATTGAAGTGGCCGAGGGCTGGCGCTTTGAACAGCGTGTCTCCGCTGCCATTTCGCGTCTTGAACTGCCGCTCGATAAAAGTATGGATGAACTCTCCGGCGGACTCAAACGGCGGGTGCTGTTGGCGCGGGCACTGGTGCAGGAACCGGATCTACTGTTGCTGGATGAGCCTACCAATCACCTGGATATCGAGGGTATCACCTGGCTGGAAGAGTTTATGTTGGGTTTCAAAGGCGCACTCTTGTTTATCACCCATGATCGGACCTTTTTGCAGCAACTGGCGACCCGTATTATTGAGCTGGATCGCGGTCAACTGACCTCGTGGCCCGGTGACTATGCGAATTACCTGCGCAAGAAAGAGGAACGCCTGGCGGTCGAGTCAGAGCAGAATGCTTTGTTCGATAAAAGGCTGGCGCAGGAAGAGGTCTGGATTCGGCAGGGCATCAAGGCGCGGCGTACCCGCAACGAAGGCCGGGTGAGGGCGCTCAAGGCCCTGCGTGAGCAGCGCGGTGCGCGGCGCGAACAGGGCGGCAAGGCAAGGCTTAATCTGGAAGTGGCAAATGTCTCGGGCAAGCTGGTGGCGGAGGTGGAGAATATCAGCCTGAGTCTTGGCGGCCGTTGCCTGTTGCGTGATTTTTCAACTCGTATCATGCGCGGCGATCGTATCGGCATTATTGGACCCAATGGCGTGGGTAAGACCAGCCTGATTAAAGTGCTGCTGGGCGAGTTGCCGCCGGACAGCGGTCGAGTGACGCTGGGGACTAAACTGGAAGTGGCCTATTTTGATCAACAGCGGGCGCAACTGGATCCGCAAAAGACGGTGATTGAAAATCTCAATCTGGGAACCGATCAAGTGATTGTCAACGGCAGCTCCCGTCATGTGATCAGCTATTTGCAGGATTTTTTGTTTACTCCGCAACGCGTGAACTCTCCGGTCAGCTCACTTTCCGGTGGCGAGCGTAATCGTCTGCTGTTGGCGCAGTTGTTTACCCGGCCCGCCAATCTGTTGGTGATGGATGAACCCACCAATGATCTCGATGTAGAAACCCTGGAGTTACTGGAAGAATTACTGACTGATTTTAAAGGCACGCTATTGCTGGTCAGTCATGATCGCAGCTTTCTGGATAACGTTGTCACCAGTACGCTGGTATTTGAAGACGCCGGCATGCTGCGCGAATATGTGGGTGGTTATCAGGACTGGTTGCAACAGAAAGTTCAGTCGGTGGCGGTCAGATCTGCAGCTGATAGCGAAAATAAAAACCAGCCAACTGCAAAAATATCAGGCACGAATAAAACTCAAAAATTGAGTTATAAGGAACAGCGTGAACTCGACAGTCTGCCGGAAAAAATTGAATCACTGGAATCCGAGCAGCAAAGCCTGCAAACAAAGATCAGCGACGCTGGATTCTATCAACAGGATAAACAGACGATCGTGGATACCCTGCAACAGATAGAGGCCATACAGAAAGAACTGGAACAGGCCTATCAGCGCTGGGAAGAGCTGGAATAATTGACTGGTTCGGCGTTAACGGGACAGCAGTGACAAATTATATAAAATAAACATCACAGGCACTTCCTTCAGTTGCCCAACAGACTATCAAAACAGTCTTGTTGGGCTTCGCTTTATTCAGTTCAGGGTATAACTTATTACCCCTGTTTATTTGCTATGGCTGGTTTTTTTCATTAGAAAATTACCGGTTGCTACTTTAGTTTTCTGCTATATACGTTCGTCCTGAGCGGTAAATTCCCTGCGTAATATAAACTATCCTCTATAAGGGTTCTGTCTCCCGGGGGAGTCCTGAAAAAATTCGGCGTCACCCAGCCGGAAGTTAAAGTAATGTTCATGTATGCCGTTAAAATATTTCAGAGAGAACGGCGACTTTAAGCTGCAATTAAAAACGCTTTAATCCAGCAATAGTTTGTTTTCCTGATCTGAGTTTGAGTGGAATAAAATACCCGGAATTTTATTCTCTATACCTAAGACTGAGCTGGAATAAAATGTCCAGAATTTATTCTCTTAATGATGGTGTTGGAGACAGAACATGTTTCGTAATTTTAAAATAGGTACTCGCCTTATTACTGGTTTTGCTATTAGCCTGTTTTTGTTGATCGCGGTTATTATCCCTCTGGTTATTACCCAGGTGTCCAGTATTGTTTATAAAGCCGAATTGCACGAACTGGAAACCTTGTTTGACAATGCGCAGGCCGAAATTAAATCAACAGGACATCTGGCGCAGGCATTAAGCCTGATGGTTGCACAAACACCGGAGATCCAGAAAGCCTTCGCCGAGGGCGACAGGCAGGCACTGGCGCAACGTACTGTACCCTTATTTAAAATCTTCAAGAAACAATATGCGGTTCGTCAATTTCAGTTTCACACTCCTCCCGCCATTTCTTTTCTGCGCGCACACAAACCGCAGAAATTTGGCGATGATCTGTCGTCATTCAGAAAAACAGTGGTCAAAACCAATGCGACGAAACAGCCCGTATTCGGCCTCGAAAAAGGCGTCGCCGGGCTGGGGATTCGAGGCATAGTTCCCGTATTTTACAAGCAAAAACATATTGGTTCGGTTGAGTTCGGTATGTCTTTTGGACAGCCGTTTTTTGAGAATTTCAAGAAAGAATACAATGTTGATATTTCTCTCTATGTGAAACGCAATCAGAGTTTTAAGGCATTCGGAACCACGCTTGAAAATAATAATCTGCTTCCTGTTGAAGATATGAGCAGGGCTATCGAGGGTCAGTCGGTCAGTTTACAATCTGTTTATAAGAGCCGGCCAGTTACTGTTTATGCCCGTGCAGTCAATGATTTTTCAGGACAGCCTGTAGGTGTTCTGGAAATTGTCATGGACCGCAGTGATTATGTAGCGGCGGTTAATCATATCAGAAACATCACCATTATGGTTTGCGGTCTGGTTTTTGCTGCGGGTCTTGTGCTGGTCTATTTCCTGAGCAAGGGAATTAGCAATCCGGTTAAACGCACCGTCGATGCCATGAACGATATTGCTGATGGTGAAGGCGATTTAACCATGCGCCTGGATGAAAACGGGCGGGATGAAATTGCCATGTTGGCAAAGGCTTTTAACAAGTTTTCAGAGAAAGTCAGGAAAACCGTGTCCCAGGTAGCGGGTTCGACAATCCAGCTGGCCTCCGCTGCGGAAGAATTGGACACCATTACTCGGAAAACAACCGAGGGCGTTCTGCAACAGCAGAGCGAGACCGAGCAGGTGGCAACGGCAATGAATGAGATGACGGCAACGGTTCAGGAAGTTGCCCGCCATGCAAGCGAAGCTGTGGCGCTGGCGCAAAGCGCCAATGAAGAGTCAGTGAGCGGTAAGAGTATAGTCAGCGAGACGACTATGGTTATCAATAAACTGGCAGATGAGATCGAGCGATCTGCAAACGTTATTAATGAACTTGAGTCAGACAGCGAAAATATCGGCAGCGTTCTGGACGTGATAAAGGGCATTGCCGAGCAGACAAATCTGTTGGCCCTAAATGCCGCGATTGAAGCAGCCCGCGCCGGTGATCAGGGTCGTGGCTTTGCCGTCGTTGCTGATGAAGTTCGTACCCTGGCCAGTCGTACCCAGCAGTCAACCGAGGAAATTCAGAATATGATTGAACGCCTGCAGCGTAACTCGCGACAGGCGGTAGAGGTGATGCAGGCCAGCAAGAACTGTGCGGGTACCAGCGTGGAAAAGGCTAACGCAGCATCGACTTCATTAACGGCGATTACCAAGGCGGTAACAAAAATATCTGATATGAATGTACAGATTGCCACGGCCGCTGAGGAACAAAGCAGTGTCTCGGAAGAAATTAACCGGAATATAAGCAATATCAATGATGTCGTGCGCCAGACTGCAGATGGAACGGGGGAAATATCGGAAGCAAGTGGTGAACTTGCCCAGCTCTCACATGATCTGCAGCAACTTATTTCTCAGTTTAAAACATAGGCCAGGCGATTGTTCGGCAGGTTGGGTGAGCGAAGGAAGTGCCTGTCAAGCTTAAAAAACTATAAATGTAGGTTGGTGCAGAGCAACGCGAAGCCCAACAGTCATGGCGAGAAACTCGCTATATTGTTGGGCTTCATTTCATTTGGCCTAACCTGCGTATTTATCAAAAAATGCAGGCTTGGATAAAATTAGAATCAACTTTCTTCATCAAAGCGATTGTTGACCAGATTTTCAATCGCTTCGACTGCTTCCTGTTCATCTTCACCGTCAGCGCATAGCAGTAGCGTGGTTCCCTTGCTGGCTGCCAGCATCATCACCCCCATGATGCTTTTACCGTTTACTTTTTTATCGTTGTGATAAAGAAATAGTTCGGCCTTGAATTGTGAACCCAGAGTTACCAGTTTGGCGGCGGCGCGAGCATGCAGGCCGAGTTTATTACAAATCAGGATTTCTTTTTTTAGCACCTGAAAACGTCCTTCATTCTTCAGTTCCCCTGGCCGTCAGCGCAAGAATGCCATCCTGACCGCCGCTAATTGCTTTTTCGGCCAGATCATTTAATTTAAGATTGGGATAATTCATCACCCGTACCAGCATCGGCAGGTTGACGCCGGAGACCAGCACTCGCTCGGGATTCAGCAGTTCCGAGGCAATATTGCTGGGTGTGGCGCCATACATGTCGGTGAGGATGAGTACGCCTTCACCGTTATTCAGCCTTTGCAGGCTGCTGCGAACTTGTTGCAGCATTTCATCGATGTCGCAGTCCATAGAAGCCACCAGTACCTGGGTTGGCAAGGTGGCGCTGCCGATCACGGCGATGGCGGTTTTGTATAGCGTCTCGCCGATATTGTTGTGGGTCAGGATTAACAGACCAACACTCATTTCTGTTTCCTCATGATAGTTCCCGGTGTCGATGCAGAATGCCGGGGCGCTGTTCTTTAAACCAGGCAGTCAGTTTTTCAACCATATAAACGGAGCGGTGTTGACCACCGGTACAACCGATTGCGATGGTCATATAACTGCGATTGTCCGCCTCGAAGCGCGGTATCCAGCTTTCAAGAAAATTGCGAATATCCTCGAACATTTTTATCGCGTCGTCATGTTGCTCCAGAAATTCAGCAACGGCCGGGTCACAACCGGTCAGTTTGCGCAGACTGGGCTGCCAGTGCGGGTTTGGAATACAGCGCACGTCAAAAACAAAATCGGCATCGACCGGTATGCCCTGTTTGAAACCAAAGGATTCAAACAGCAGTGAGAGCCGACCGTGATCTCCGTTGTTGACACGGGATTGAATCAGTTCCCGTAGCTGATGAATATTGGTGCGACTGGTATCCATGTGCAGATCAGCTTCGACGGCAATGGCTTCAAGCAGGTTGCGTTCCTGAATAATTGCTTCACTAAGCGGGACTTCGTCGCTGCTGAGCGGATGGCGGCGGCGGGTTTCGCTGAAACGTTTTATCAGGGTTGCGTTATCGGCTTCGAGAAAGAAAATTTCGATATCCATTTTGCGTGATCTGAGATCCCTGAGAATGTCAGAAAAACCGGCCAGATCAGCGGCAGTGTTGCGCGCATCAATACCCACTGCAATATGTTCATGGTCCATGTTGCCGGATGAAAGTAATTGATCGGCCAGTGCCGGGAGCATGGCTGCCGGCAGGTTGTCGATGCAATAGTATTGCAGATCTTCCAGTACATTCAGTGCGATAGACTTGCCCGAGCCGGAGAGGCCGCTAATGATGATCAGTTTCATGATGAATTATTATTAATTAGTTGTCGCTGACGGTTGATAAAGTCCTGGGCTGAATTATAGCCGCGCAAATGCAGGGCGTGGTTACGTACAGCAGTTTCAATGATAATAGTTAGATCGCGCCCCGGCCCCAGAGGCAGAACGACTTCAGGAATATCCATATCCAGTACCCTGGAGTA